>Ga0210016_1000040_pt1 | contig 81844 bp, 77 predicted proteins | sample CryGeyCG2014_300_FD_185454 | JGI IMG/M metagenome (GOLD analysis project Ga0210016, IMG submission 185454) | Groundwater microbial communities from aquifer - Crystal Geyser CG02_land_8/20/14_3.00 (SPAdes) (version 2) | ecosystem: Environmental > Aquatic > Deep subsurface > Groundwater | place...
ACGAAAAAAGCCAAAAATTTGGCTTCTTCCGAAAACTACGAGGAAATGAAGCGGTTTGTTCAAAAACACGGAACGAACCCCAAATTTTTGGACAAATCCATTTCCTTTTCTTTTTGCCCGCCGTGGGATTTTATGGCTTTGCGCAAGGCGCAAAGCCCGAATGCCGAGCGGCGAAGCCGCGAGGCAATCCTTTCCCAAAACGGCGAAAGTTGCGATTGGTGGACTCGAGGGGAATCGAACCCCTGATTTCCGCAATGCGAATGCGGCGTTCTACCAACTGAACTACGAGCCCTTCGACTTCGGTACGTCCAACGTCCCTTCGCTCAGGGTAAACCCTGGTGTTTACACTGTAAATTTGTTCTAAATTGTCAAATTTACAGTGTCCCCGGGGAGAATCGAACTCCCATCAAAGGCTCCGGAAGCCCTTATTCTATCCATTGAACTACGGAGACAGCATTAATATTATAGCAAGTCCGATTCGATAAATCCCAAAGTTAATTAAGGTTTTGTTTTGTAGATATCTAATGAACCAGCGAACAACAAAATAAGCACTAACAAAAGAAACGAGAAAACCGATCGCTAATAAAGCAATATTCGTCGATGAAGCCGTCAACAAATTCCTTGATTTATAAAGATCATAAGCCGCGGCGGCCAGGATGGTCGGTACCGCCAATAAAAATGAATAGAGGGCTGATTCGTCTCGCCGAAAACCCATGATCATCATCGCCAAAAGAACCACTCCTACACGAGACGCTCCGGGAACAACGGCTAAAGACTGCACTAAACCAATGATGATTGCCGTTTTATAGTTTAATCGTTTAATTGATTGAACAAGTTTGATTTTCTTATTTTTAACTAAGTATTCGACCAGTAAAAATCCTAGGCCGATAATAAAAAATGCCCAGCCCATTAAATAGGTCGACACGAAAAAGATATTTTTAATGATTTTATAGAGAATAAAACCGACCGTGGCCGTCGGGAAAAATGAGGCAATGACTTTTGTCATTAACCGCTTATTTGTTAAAACATATCTCAAGTAAATGACTACGACCGCCAAAATCGCTCCGGCCTGGATAAACACCTCAAAAAATTTTTGAAAATCGGTCTGGGGAATGTTTAATAACCTACTAACTAGTATTAAATGCGCCGTTGAAGAGATCGGCAAAAATTCAGTAATTCCTTCAACAATTCCCAAGATTAGCACATTAATTAAGTTCATATAAATATTCTACCTAAAAAAAGGTTCGAAAATACCTGTTTTGAGTCAATCGCCTGGGCGTCCTGGTATAATTGTTTCATGAAAATCGCCATTGTCCACGATCAACTACGCGAATTTGGCGGTGCCGAAAGAGTTCTTGTTGCCTTAAAAAAAATCTTTCCTACAGCGGATATCTATACCTCAGCCTATGACTGGAAAACTCTTGGTCCTCATGGGGAAATTACCAAGAAATGGAAAATTAATCTTTCTTGGTTTGGTAAAATCCCGATTATTAATAAATTGTATTCGCCGCTAAGATTTATTACCCCGCTAATCTGGGAAAGTTTTGATTTTTCAAAATATGATTTAGTCATTTCCTCTTCGGGTAGCTGGATGAGTAAAGGAATAAAAACAAATCGCCCAAAGGATGATCGCCCTATGGGCGAAAAACCCACCATCCATATTTCCTATGTTCATCACCCGCCCCGTTATCTTTACGGATACGAAACCGCTATTGAGTGGCAAAAATACTGGCCTATTAAAATCTATGGCAACTTAATTAACCACCACCTCAGAATTTGGGATTACCTATCTTCTCAACGAGCCGACTACTTTATCGCCAACTCCGAAGAAACTAAAAGAAGAATCCAAAAATTTTACCGCCGCAACTCTACTGTTATTTATCCACCAGTTAGCATTCCCCAAAAACTCGTTAACCCGTTAACCGATCAATTAAATAACTATTTCTTAACCGTATCGCGATTAGCTAGAGCCAAACACGTCGATGTTTTAATCCAAGCTGCTAATCAGGCCCAGTTTAATTTAAAAATCGTCGGTACCGGTCGCGATGAGAAATACTTACAATCGATTGCCGGACCAACCGTGGAATTCCTTGGTAATCTAAGCGACGAAGAACTAACTAAAATTTACCAAAATGCCAAAGCTTTCTTATTTGCCTCGGTCGACGAAGAATTTGGTATCGCTCCGGTTGAAGCAATGGGTTGGGGTCTACCGGTAATCGCCTATCGCGGCGGCGGCATCCCAGAATATGTCATTGATGGGGAAAATGGATTCCTGTTTGACCGGTTAGATAAAAGTTTGCTCGTTAAAAAAGTTAACGAGCTAACGAGTTTATCGGAAAAGAAATATTTAGAAATGAGAAAACAAGCGAGAAAAACCGCAGAAAGGTTTAGTAAAGAAAAATTCAGAAGAAAAATATTAAACTTTATTAATCTAAAAGTCAAAATTCAAAAGGCAAAAGTCAAAAATACAAGTCAAAATTAATCCCGATTAAATCGGGATGACTTTTTACTTTAATTTTTGAATTCTAACTTTTAACTTTTGACTTTATTATTTATGCCCGAACTTCCTGAGGTTGAAACCATTAAAAGAAATCTCGAACCCAATATCCTTGGTAAAACTATTTCCGATATTAAAATTTTATCTCCAAAAAACTTCATTGGCAAAAAAGAAGATGCTTTAAATCGTAAAATTGTTTCTGTTGATCGTTATGGAAAGGTTTTGGTTATAAAATTAATTCGGGTCGATCACGATCGACCCCTACATAATAATTATTTAAATATTCATTTTAAATTATCCGGTCAAATTCTTTTTTCTCCTGACATCAATCACGCTGTTTTTAAAAATATTATTCCTTTTACCGGCGGAAACAAAATGCCTGCCAATACGACTAGAGTAGTTATAAAATTCCAAGACGGCAGCGGTTTGTTTTTCAACGACCTTCGCAAATTTGGCTGGATAAAAATCAGTAATGAACCGTTGAAGCCAAAAGGGATTGATGTTCTATCGAAAGAATTTACAGTTAAGTACTTAACTGTAATTTTAAAATCAACTAAAAAATTGATAAAAATAGTTTTGATGGATCAGGATAAAATGACAGGGATTGGTAATATTTACGCTAACGACTCCTTATTTATTTCTAAAATTTATCCTTTACGTCCAGCTAATTCTTTAAAAGAAGAAGAGATTAAAAATCTTTACCAGGCGATTCTTAAAGTAATCAAAGAAGGAATCAAAGACAAAGGTTCATCAGGAGCTGACGAAGCATTTATCCTGCCGACCGGCGAAAAAGGCGGCCACCAAAGACATTTTCTTGTTTATCAAAGAGAAGGAAAACCGTGCTTCGTTTGCAAAACGATTATTAAAAGAGTTAAACATCACGGTCGCGGTTCCTTTTTTTGCCCCAAATGCCAACAGCCTCCTAACTTGTCATCCTGAACGACGACCCGCTAAGCGGGTCAAAGTGAAGCACTCCTCGAGCTTATGGGACACCACGTGGGGTATCCCACTGTGGCGCTCGAGGCATCTACCCAAACAGGGTTTCGGAGTGCGAAACCCTGAACCGTCCCGACGTTACGTCGGGGCTGGTTCATGGGTAAAGGATCTAGCGACTGAAAGGAGCGTAAAATGTTATTAATGGATGAAAGATATTTTGTTTATATTATTACTAACTACGAGAATACTGTTTTATATACAGGTATAACTAATAATCTTCAAAAAAGAATAGAAGAACATAAAAAAGGTATTTCCGTAAATTTTTTTAGCAATAAATATCGTTTGTTTAAATTAGTTTGGTTCGAAGAATTTCCAGCTCCAAAAGAAGCAATTACTATTGAGAAGAAAATTAAAGGCTGGGTAAGAAGAAAAAAGATTGCTCTTATTAAGAGTAAGAATCCTAATTTTAAAGATTTATCTACGTTTCGCTAGATCCTTCAGTCACTTCGTTCCTTCAGGATGACATATAGTCATTCTGAGCGTAGCGAAGAATCTAGACGACGAAGTCGTCGTAAATAATTTACATTTTTATTCATTTAGTCATCCTAAACGAAGTAAAAGATCCAATCCCAACGTAAAAATCATTTAGAATTACTCAATTAAACAACTTTTCGATCGTTTAAACGATTGAAAAGTTATTCTTGTCTTTTGGATTTTGAAATTTGGATTTTATTTGTCATTTGAACTTTGAACTTTGGATTTAATTTAAAGATTTAAGATTTGAGATTTGAGATTTTTTACTCATATCTTATCACCTCGACCGGCTCGAGGTTGGCTGCTTTCCTCGCCGGAAAAACCCCAAAGGTGATACCGATCGCCGAAGAAACGCCAAGGGCAATTATGACAGTCAAAAGATCAATATAGGCGGGGAAAAAACTTTCGGCCAGCAAAACTCCCAGGTAGGCAAAGCCTAATCCGAGTAGTCCGCCAATCGACGACAGTAACACCGACTCGGCTAAGAACTGATATGAAATATCTGATTTTCGGGCGCCCAGTGCCCTTCTAATACCGATTTCTTTTATTCGATCCGAAACCGTCACATACATAATATTCATAATCCCGATTCCGCCGACGAGAAGGGAAATGGCGGCAATTGCCACCAAAATCAAATTCAAAACCGAAAATATCGACGTGATCGCCGACATTAATTCGGTGGGTTCAACAATACTGAATTCTTCATCTTTGTATCTTTTCAAAAACTCTTTTTTTATATCTTCTTTTACTTGGGAAATGTAATTTTCGTTTTTTACTTTAACCGAGAGCCTGAAAAATCTTTTATCCGGATTAAAAATAAATCCGGTTGTGTAAGGAGCAAAAAGATATTTGTCATAATCAAACCCTCCCATTCCACCTCCTCCTTTAGATTTAGTCACCCCGATAATGGTAAACTTTACATTGTCAATGGTAATTTTTTTTCCGATCGCCTCCTCAATCGATCCATAGTAATCAGTAGCAATCTTGCTTCCTATTACGATTACCTTAGTTTTTTTAGAAACGTCAGATTTGTCAAAAAACCTACCCGTATCAATCTCGAGCCCCATAATATCGGCAAATGTTTCTGAGGAAAACATAATGTCGCCATAATCTTCCTTTAATAATCCTTTAATCTTTGTCGATTTAAAGGCTAGTGGAGCAACACCAATAATGTTATTTATTTTTTTTAGAGTTTGTAAATCTCGGTCGTCAAATCGACCCGAAACAGATGAAACACTACCAGTAAAACTACCACCCGACAAAACTCTCCCTGGTACTAAAAAAAGAGAGTTTTTACCCATAGTTTCAAACTGGTCAGAGATATATTTTTTTAGTCCCAGTCCTAAAGCCATAAGGACAACCACGGCAAAAATACCGATTAAAATTCCTAAACTGGTTAAAAACGTCCGCAGTTTATTTCTTGAAAAATCCTCAATCGCTGATTTAAAAATAAAAATAAAATTCTTCATAACCACCTAGTTAACTCTTAACTCCTAATTCTCAATCATCCCGTCTCTAATCTTGATTGTCCTTTTAGCATACTTGGCAATATCGACTTCATGGGTAACTAAAACTATCGTAATCTTTTCCTCTTTGTTTAATTTTTCCAAAAGCATCATAATTTCATGACCTGTTTTCGAGTCAAGATTGCCGGTCGGTTCATCGGCCAAAATTAACCGCGGCTTCATTATCAACGCCCGAGCCATGGCCACTCGCTGTTGTTGACCGCCGGAAAGCTTATTCGGATAAGAATTAATTTTGTCCTTTAGGCCAAACTTTGTAAGAATTTCTAAGGTTCTTTCTTGGGGAGAGAAGTCTAAAGACCGCCTGGAATAAATAGTTGGTAGGACTACGTTTTCAAAAACTGTCAGTTTAGAGATGAGATTGAACTGCTGAAAAACAAAACCGACGAACTCATTGCGCAGACGAGAAATTTCATCATCCGATATCTTTGATATTTCTTTATTGGCAATGTAAATCTGCCCGTTGGTTGGTCGATCCAAAAGACCAATCAGGTGCATCAAGGTTGATTTGCCTGAACCAGAAGGCCCCATAATGGAAACAAACTCTTTTTCCTTAATCTCAAGATTGACTTTTTTTAAGGCGAAGAAGGTATATCCCTCGTCAATTTTATACTCCTTGGAGACGTTTGTAAACTTAATCATAGATGAGATCGCCAGCCTGAATTCCATCAACAACTTCTACTTTATCGTCAATTTCTTCACCGAGCTTAATGTAGACCTTTTCTCTCAGATTATTTTTACCCACCATAATGTAGCCTCCCTTTTTATCCTTCTTTACAAAAATCAAGGGCACGGCTAAAATATTATTTTTTTCTCGGATGACAAAGTCGGCATCTCCGGTCATCTGCAGTTTAAGAGGTAGTTTTAATGCCCGATCATCAAGCTTTAATCTTACTTCATAAACAGTACTACTCTCGCCTGTTTTAGGAGAAAAGGAAATATAAGAAACGCTGCCATTAAATTTTTTATCAGGATAGGCGTCAAAAATAATCTCTGCTTTCATTCCCTCTTTTATATTAACCACATCGGTTTGCTCGGCCGTCAAGGAAAAATAAATAGTTTTAGGATTTACTATCTCAAACTCGGCCTGGGTAGGCGTGATGTTGACACCAGCAAAAGGGCTGTCTACCCGAGTAACTATACCCTCAATCGGCGACCATAAATTAGAATATTCGACAGCCAAATTTTGATACTCGACATCCAAAACGGTTTTATCTAAATCGTATTGGTTATTTTCTAAAATCCTTTTGATCGTATCGCTCACCGCTCCACTGGGATAAGTTACCTTTTTGGCTTCGTCAAAATCGTTACGCTCTTTGGCATAGTCATGTAAATATTTATCTAGCCTATTTTTTAAATCTCTTCGATCTAAAGAGGCAATCACCTGATATTTTTTAACATAGTCGCCTTCTTTGACCCCAACCCAGGCTAGCCTTCCTGACGTTTGAAAACGCAAAATAACATCTTCCTCAGCCGCCACTTCACCCGATAGAGATAGAACTTCCTTTAAGTTTTGCCGACTGACTCGGTAAGTTTTTCCCGCTGATTTTTTGTTTGGTAAAACAATGACTTGTCTATAAGCAAAGATTAAAATAATAGAGACTGTTAAAAAGACGTACCATCTTTTTTTTATTAATCTAAGAATTTTCATAGAAAATAGAATTATAGAACTAATTGCCAAACTATGCAATTTCTTTAAAGAAATGGTCGCCAATTAGAAATCGGCATGGCGTTAAAAACGATAAAGTTCCAACTATAAAAATATATCGCCAGCAAAAGAATCATAAAAACTGTCAGAAATTTTTTACTGGTAAAAAATTTTTCTAAGCCAATAATCGCCATTGGCCAAAGCGGTAAACTATAACGAGAAATGTCTCGGTGTTGAACCAGGATAATCGCTATATAAAAAACTAATGAAAAATAATAAAGTGAACGATAACGACTATTTTTTAGAGAGTAGACCGTCAGTCCGTAAAGAAAAAAATAAAAAATTATCTCCTCAAGCCAGGCGGTGCCAACCCAAACTTTCTGGAAGTTGAAAACCGAAAATGGCAGAGCCAGATGAATATTGTCACCGGAATGAAAGTAGGCAAAGAAATCTCCGTATTGCCGGTAATACCAAGAAAAAACCGCCAACAAAGCTAGAGGAATTAAAAGAACGCTTACCCAAAGCCAGCTGATTTTTTTCATCTTTAACCAGCGTTCCAAAAAAACTAAAACATAGGCAAAAAAAAGTAAAATTCCCGGCGTCTTTGTCACTACAGCAAAAGCACCAGCTAATCCAGCCCATAGGTAGTTTTCCTTTTCAAAAAAATACAATGATATTAAAATTAATAAAAGAAACAGGCTTTCCGGTGCGCCAATTGATCGAACTACCAAAAATTTGGGTAAAAAAAGAAAGACGGCTACCAACAATAAAGGTTTCGTAGTTAGTTTAAATTTTTTCAGAAAAAAATAAAAGAAAAGGGAGAGAAAAACCGTGGCAGCCAGATTAACAAAAACCATCGATTTTAAATATTCTAACCCGTTAACCCGTAAACCCGTTAACCCGACTAACTCTCTAACACCTCTTATTAATATGGGATAAAGCGGTAAGTGGGCAGCGAAGTAGTTAGGAGAGATCGGCAGTTCAAGACCGATTTTTTCAATCAATTTTGGATTATAAAAAGTTTTGGCGACAATTATATAAAGTGGACCATCAAAGTTTCTATAAACATACTGCATGTTTGAGTTTTCGATCTTGAGTCCATACCAAGAACCGACACGCAGTAAAAAAGGTAGCCAAACAACTAAAGTACTAGCTAAAATTACTATGGTTAAGGTAAAATATGGTGATATGCGTTTCAGCATTAAAAATATTGTAGCAAAAAATAAACTGGTTATTCTATTAATCCTCGTTGGTATTTTCTTAAGACTTTATAAACTGAATGAATTCGCCACCTTCCTAGGCGACCAGGGACGGGACGCCATCATTATAAAAAGAATCATCACTTTTGAACATTTTCCCGCCATTGGGCCGACCTCATCTGTCGGTCAGGTTTTCTTAGGACCGTTTTTTTATTATCTCATGGCCCCTTTTCTTTTTTTATTTAGATTAAATCCTTTAGGTCTGGCTTTTGGTTTATCGTTTCTTTCAATCGTTGGACTAATCGCTGCCTACCTCATTGTTAGAAAAGAAATTAACAAAAAAGTTGCTTTGTTTTTTCTCGTTTTGTCAGTTTTTTCCGCTACCCAGATCGAGTTTGCCCGCTTTTCTTGGAACCCCAATCTGTTACCAATTTTTTCTTTTTTAACCCTCTACTTTTTATACCGATCGATTGTTACTAAAAAATATATCTGGCCGATTTTATTTGGGGCTTTTTTATCTTTCTCGATCCAACTCCATTACTTAGCTTTGTTCCTTTTTATACCAATCTTTATTTTCTTCATCGCTAATGGATTTAAAGATAAAAAGTTCTCAATTTCCCAGTTTCCCAACTTCTTAATCTCTGGTGCTTCATTTATATTATTTTCCTCACCACTGATTATCTTTGATTTAAAACATAATTTTCTTAACACCAAAAACTTTATCAAGATCTTTACCGAACAAAAAGTTATTGCCTACTCTCCTCCCCTTGATCGACTGTTAACCACAATTAACTCATTTTTCTCACCCATCCTTAGGGTTAATTTCAACCCAATCTTAACTCTATTAACTTTCCTCGTTTTAATTATTTATTTTTTCAAAAATAAATCTTTTAATAAAAATCTTTTTCTCCAACTTAATTTTTTAAATTTTTTTTTGTATATTTTCGTTTTTAGTCTTTTAAACAGTTTTCGTTATCCTCATTATTACGGACAAATTTATCTTAGTTTTTTTCTTATTCTGGCTTTTATTTCATCTCAATGGTCTAAACACCGATGGACGAAGTTTATTGTTATTGGACTCTTTATTGGTTATATCGCTCTCAATAGCCGAAATTATATTTTCCTTTATAAACAAGGTAATCGACAAATCTGGAGAGCAAAAATAGTCGCCCAAAGCATTATTAAACAAAAACCGCAAATTCCTTATCAAGTTGTCCCAATTTCTTATACGGAAATGGATAGGCATATTCGATACTTTTTAGAGATAATGGGGAAAACGCCCCTTTCAGATGAAAGTTCTGAACAACCAAAAGAGCTGTATATATTGTGTTATGAAAAAGAATGTGATGCTCTCAACCATCCCCAATGGCAGATTGCCGCTTTTAAAAATAAAAAGGTTGAAAAAATTTGGAAAGTTGATAGAGTTAAAATTTATAAACTGATTCACAAAAATAAATAAAATAGGTGTCACGAATGAGGTGACTCTCCAATATGAACATTTCTTTAATAATACCGTGCTATAACGAAGAGATCAATATTCAAAAAGGTGTTTTGGATAAAATTGGTAATTTCACTAGCAATAATGCGACTTTTCTTGAGGTAATTATTATTGACGACGGATCTTCAGATAGTTCAAAAAAAATAATCAAAGAAAAATATCTCAAAACTTTCCCCAAATTTAAATTATTAGAAAATAAACACCAAGGTAAAGCTTTTGCTATCATTAACGGAATTAAAATTGCTCAAGGAGACTGGGTGATGTTTTCCGACATTGACTTAGCTACGCCACTTGAGGAATCTGAAAAATTAATTATTCCAGCTAAAAAAAATATTTCAATCATTATCGGATCCCGCAACAGTCAAAGAGCCGGCGCGCCAATTCTTCGTAAGTTAATGGCAGTTGGTTTAATTTTGATTAGGAATCTTTTTCTTAATTTAAAAGGAATAAAGGATACCCAATGTGGTTTTAAACTATTTAAAAAATCAGCCGCTTTAAAAATCATCAACCGATTAAGAGTCTTTCATAACAATCGCCAGGCTTATGGTTCGTCGGTGACCGCCGGTTTTGATCTCGAGTTTTTGTTTTTGGCAGCAAAACTGGGATATCAAATCGTTGAAGTTCCGGTTAGCTGGCGTCATGTGGAAACAAAAAACGTCGCTTTTGTAAAAGATACGCTGGAAACCTTGAAAGACATTATTAAAATAAAGTATTTTAACCTAACTGGCAGTTATAACTAAACCTAATGTTTCACGAGACTAGAAAGATTAATGAATAAAGCAAAACCACATCTTAAAGAGCATCTAATCCCCGCAATGAATTCTAATTTCCGATAAAATTATTTAAATGAAAAAACGCTTTAAAAAATTTATTAAAAACCACTGGCTTTTCGTTTTGTTTTTAGTCAGTTACTCCACCGCTCTTTTCTATAAGGTAATCGCCCATCCGACACCTTTTTACGACTGGGACGAGTCGCTTTATATCCAAACTGGGCTGGAAATGTTCAAGAGAAGATTCTTCTTGTTCCCTCTCTGGCAGGGAAAAATTTGGTTTGATAAACCACCGTTGGTGCCTTTTTTATATGCTTTAGTAACCAAAGTGTTTTTCTTCATCGCTCCGGAAATCTCTACCCGTCTTTTTACTATCGTCATTGCTCTTATTATTTTAACCTTTGTTTATGCCATCTATAACAGAATTATAAAAAACTCTTTTCTGACGACTTTAATAACGTTGTTGACGGCTGTCGTCCCGATCTTCCTACAACGAGCCCAGGTGGTTAATCTTGACTCTTTTCTCCTTTTAGGCTGGTTGGGTTATCTATTGTTTATGGATAATTTCTGGTGGGGGCTTTTTTTCCTTTTTGTGGCGGTGTTTAGTAAATCTCTTATCGGTTTTTATCCGGTGTCAATTTTCACCGGCTATTATTTCTATCTTTATTTTAAAAAAGAGATTGGTTTTAAAAAATTGAAATCCGTCCTGGTCAAAATCTTTGTCCAATCGTCGATATTACTTAGCTGGTTTATCCTCATGTATCTTAAGTTCGGTCAAATATTCTGGAAGATGCAGATAGTTGAAAGCCATTTCCGCCGCGTGACCGCTTCAATCGAGTTTCACTTCGGCGAGCACCTTTTTTATATTAATTTAGTCAGGGATCAGTTGGGTATATTTTTCTACCTTTCCTTATTGGGGGTTTTAATTATTTCCGTCCAATATCTGCAAGGTAAGTTATCGGCAAAAAACATCTTTTACGGACTTTATCTTCTTCCTTGGTTTATCTTTCTCAACGCCACCAAAACAAAGATTTTTTGGTATCTCTTTGCCACTATTCCCCAGTTTGCTTTTTTAACCTTTTATCCTTTGGTTTTTTTAAAAAATAAAAAAGTTCTCTTTACGTTGTTGACGGCAATGTTGATGATCATTGTCCTATATCAAACTATATTAAAACAAAAACTTTTCACGACTTTTTATTCTCAATACGATTCTTATTATGATCTGGCGATCACCACTAAAAAAAACTGTGACAGTCTAACTCTACTAATTGATAAAAAAACCCGGGGCGATTTTGCTACTTTAGATCGAATGGGTCTGTTGATTACCACCACTAAGTGGTGGGGTAATCATCCGGCCATCGTTTATTACTCCGGCAAGCCGACAGATTTCATTTTCGACAAACAAGAGTTCATTAACAAAATGCCAAATTTAACAAAAGATTCTTGCCTGGCTGCTTCCGATGAAGATCTTAACTTCAGCCGCCAATCACTCAAATTACTGGGAAAATTCGGCCAGATCCGTTTACTAAAGAAGATTTAATTGTGAAAACCGATGGTTGATTCGATAATATAAGACGGTCTTTGTTTTACCTCGTCATAGATTCTTTTAATATATTCGCCCATTACCCCCATGGAGAACAACTGTAAACCGCCGATAAAAACCAGCAGCATCACCGTGGTGGCAAAACCGGGGACGCGGTTATAGTTGGTAGTAAAAAATTTCATATAAACCACCCATATCGCGGCCAAAAAGGAAAAAATTATTGAAGACAAACCTAAATAGAACATGAACTTAAACGGCACATATGAAAAAGAAAAGATCCCGTCAAAAGCTAACTTGAGTAATTTTTTAAAGGTATACCTGCTTTCTCCGGCCAAGCGCGCCTCGCGTTCATATTCAAGCCCGATCTGTTTGAAACCGACCCAACTTCGCAGTCCCCGAATAAATCTATTTCTTTCCGGCAAAAGATTGATCGCCTGGACCACTCGTTTTTTCATAATACAAAAATCACCACTGTCTAAAGGAATATCAATCTCGGCAATCATTTTTAAAAAACGATAGTAAGTAGCAAAAGCCAACTTCATTAAAAATGATTCCTTTCTTTTTGTACGGATAGCGTAAACAACGTCATATCCTTCTTCGGCTTTTTTAAAGAATTTGGGTAAAAGTTCTGGTGGGTCTTGGAGATCGGCATCAATGACCGCCACCAATTCTCCTTGAGCATATTTTAAGCCAGCGGAAACCGCCATCTGGTGACCAAAGTTTTTGGAAAAATTAATTACCTTGACCTGTTGATTGCTTTGATTGAGCTCCACTAGTTTGGGCAGGGTTGTATCACTCGAACCATCGTTGACAAAAATCAGCTCATGTTCTTTTTTCAATGACCTAACTACCTTATTTAATCTTTGGTAAAGAGTGGTAATATTTTTTTCTTCGTTGTAAACGGGAATAATGATTGAATAGTCCATAATTAGTATTATATAATAGTTCAATTATTCTACTATGTTTAATTACCAGGATATTATCTCTTTCTTCAAAAAAAAATTTAATCGAAAAGATCTTTTACTAATAGTTTTTTTAACGTTTTTATACCTGGTCAGCAGAATCGTTAACCTGGACAAATTTCCCATTTTCACCGATGAAGGCATCTATATCCACTGGGCCAAGATCGCCTGGCATGATGCCAGCTGGCGGTTTATCTCGCTCACTGACGGTAAACAACCGCTGCAGACCTGGGCAACCATCCCTTTTCTAAAACTTTTTCCCGGTAACGCTCTTCTGGCCGGCCGCCTGTTTTCTGTCGGTGCCGGATTTGCCGCTTTAGCCGGAGTTTTTAGTCTACTTTACTATCTCTTTGGTAAAAAGGCCGCTTTCCTGGGATCGTTTTTCTATATTATCACTCCTTATTTTCTCTTTTATGACCGGCTGGCTCTCACTGATTCTGCCGTTAACGCCACCTCAATCTGGGTACTGTTTTTTTCAATTTTAATGATCAAAACGTTGAGACTAGATATCGCTTTATTGTTTGGATTATTAGGAGGAATGACTCTTTTAACCAAATCTTCAACGAAAATGTTTTTGCTACTTTCTTTATTATCACCAATAATTTTGATTGGTAGCTCCGGACTCAAAAAAAATTTATTGAAATCTATCAACTATCTAATTTTGTTTGTCGTTGTCGGCTTTTTATCTTTAGTTATATACAATGTCCAGAGACTGTCCCCTTTTCTTCATTATGTGGCCGAAAAAAATACCACTTTTGTTATGACTTTTTCAGAGTTTATCAAGGCGCCTTTTTCCATCGTGGCCGGCAATATAAAGATCGTTCCTTGGTATATTTTCTGGGAAGCTGGTTGGTTAATACCGATCTTAGGAATTATCGGTCTTTTTTCTCTTTATAAAAAAAATCGTGGACTGGCTATCTATTTTTTTCTCTGGCTGCTTCTTCCTTTTCTGGCTATCTGCTTTTTTTCAAAAGTTGTCTTCCCTCGTTACCTAATTTTTTTTGCCAGTCTCCTGCTCATCCTTGCCAGCTACCAACTGAAACAGTTGCCTAAAAAGATCTTATTAGTCATATTTGTTCTATTAACGGTTTTTTTGCTCTACCTAAACTATCCTATTATTTTTAATTTTAAATCCATCTCTTTTCCGCCAGTTGATCGCGGTCAGTACATCGAAGGGCCACCGGCCGGTTGGGGAACAAAAGAAATCATCGATTACACACGAAATAAATCAATAATTAAACCGGTAATCATTTTAGCCGAGGGGAACTTTGGTTTGATTGCCGACATGCTAGATGTTTTTATAAAAAAAGACGATCGGATTGAGATTAGAGGCTACTGGCCATTGGAGGAAAAAAATCTTGTAGAAAACCAAAAGGAACTTGAACAAAAATATGTCTACGTTGTCTTTCCCCACCGTGATCAATTTCCCCAAAACTGGCCGATAAGGTTGATTAAAAGATTCGATAAACCAACCAATAAATCAGCGATTTATTTTTTCGAACTGCAAAAATGAAATATATTGGTATTTTAGTTTTCATTCTGTTGTCTTTTATTGTTTTTTATGAAATTTTTTCCTATAGAGGAATATATTTCTCTAAATACGATAAAGATTATGCTCGAGATCTTTATGATCACTCACAATATAGTATTCCAATAAGTACAAGAACAATTAGTGATGAACTTTTATACCAAGTCGCAGGCAATGATTACTTTAAAACCGGGCAGCTTTTTACAATAAATCCCGAGGCTCCCCCATTGGGAAAATATTTGTTTGGCTTGTCTATCCTCATTTTTAACAACGCTCAGATTATCTCAGTCTTTATTTTTTTGCTTTGCGCATTTTTCTATTTAAAAATTTCAAAATACATCCTAAAAGACAATATTTTTGTTACCCTTTCTTTGTTTTTGTTTATTTTAGAGCCTTTAATTTTTTCTCAAATGTCAAAAAGTATGCTTGATCTGCCTCAACTTCTTGCTTTTTTTATCCATATTTATTCATTTTTATTGTTAATTGACGACGAGAAAAAAAGTGATTGGAAAATCTTTTTTTTGATATTTCTAGCCGGACTATCCCTTGGTTTTTTTATATCAGTAAAAATTGGTTTTCTGGCGATTGCTATTATTTTGGCGGATTTTATCATTCTTTTAAAGAAGAAAAAAATTTTATATATCGTTCCAATCATTGGTCTTTCTGTTTGTATTTATACAATCTGCTATCTGCCTTATTTTCTTCAAGGAAATAATTTAATATCATTTATGAAAGCTCAAAAATGGATATTTCATTATTGGACGACTTCAAAAGTACAACCTATTTACGGAATGATTTTCCTGTCTTTTTTTACGGGATTGACAAAAGGCTGGCATCAAGGAGCTGTTTGGGAATGGGTTCCGGAATGGACAATATTTTGGCCGATATATTTAGCCTCTTATCTGCTTACTCTTAGAACAGCTGCCGGAAATATAACCAAAATGAAAACAAAATATTTGTATCTTATTGTACTTAGCGGATGTTTGCTTTTTACCTTGGCGTTTATTCCTCTATTTATAAGATATCTGTTATTGATTCTGCCTTTGTTAATTATTTTTTTTATTTTTTATCTGAAAGCTTTTAAGCGTTTGTTTATCTTACTTTTTTCGGTTATTTTTCTTACCCAGATTTATCTTTTTTTCCATCCGAATCCTGACCAGGTTGTAAAAAATATTAAAAGAACTTGGGAAAACGGAACCTATCAAGACATGTATAGTTTTTTATCCGGGAGTTCAATAAAAAAATTCAGTCGCTTGGAATTTTGGAGAAAAATGCAGTTATTGGAAAAAAAGCTTGGTGTTGAAAACAGAACAATCGACATTAAATTGGAGAAAATTTATCCTTGGAAAAACAAAGTAAACGCAAACTTTACTATTCTTTATAAAACACGTTTGGGTATATATAAAAATATTCAGCCGGTTACTTTCTCCCGGGAAATCGGAATTTGGAAAATGGCATGGAAAGATAGCTTGATTTTGAAAGATTTTACATTTGATGATCAGATCATCAGCTCGTTTGCTTTGGGTCGCTTTGGGACTATTAAACTTCAAGACGGAACTGTTTTGAGTAAAGAAGGAATGCGTCCTTTTTTTCTTATTATCCCAAATCAAATAGAAGATGACAGAAAAATTCAAAATCAGATTGCAAAGTTGATTGGCAAACAAGCTTGGGATGTAGAAATAGTCTATCGGCCAAACAGTCAACCCGACATTCCTGTCGAGATTGGCTTTCTCAAAGAAGATATTTCATCAAAGTATTTGAAAAAAATAAAATTCTATGAAGCTGTTGTTGTTGAAGAAAGAAGAACACGTATCTACGATGAACAAACAATTAAAAAAATGACACTTGGAACAATTAAACGTATTGAGTCCAAATATTATTCTGTATTAAATCCTGGGTGGGGCGGAAAAGTATTGATTCAAAAACGGAATCACCAAACTGGAGTATTCCAGATGAAAGAAAAAAAAGATGGCCAAGATCTTGTTATAGAAAATAATTACTAATCTTTGCTTTTATTTTTTATAAATCACTTTCTAATAAATTTAAATAGGTATTTATTTTTATCAATAAAAAAAGTTTTGGCCAACTTTAAATTTTCTGTAGCCGTAAACTCCCAACGGCTTTCTTTATAAACAATATTTAAATTTGGAGAAAAAATATATAAAGTTTTCAAATTATTATATTCTAATTCACTATTTGATTTAGGAATCTGATGGTCTTTTTCCAAAAAAAATCTTAAATAAAGAGCGCGCATCTCCAATAAAGTTTTCTGTTACATTGTACGGTAAAGTAGGCAAACTAATAAAAAAATACCGAATAAAAAGTTCTTCTTTGGAAAAGATGATTGTTATCAGTAGTGATATCAAAATATAAACAAGAAAGTCCTGACGGAGTTTCATCTTTTTTTTTCGATATATAAAAACCAAATAAAGTAACAGCAATAATCCCAACAGCACTTTAATTGTAAATAACAGACTTATTAGAACCGGTATATAAGTTGCTTCGTGATCAAAACCAAATATTATTAATAATATTCTAAATATATATGTTATTTTTATATACCATGGAGTTAATGATAACACATTGGTCGAACTAAAATTAGAAATATTGAAAATAAATGCTTGTGTTAGATAAAATCTATTTCTTAGCTCAAAAATAATGATCGGCAGCAATCCAATAAATAATCCTCATATGTAAAGAAATGATATTTTTTTATCTTTCAGTTTTATAAATAAATAAAAAATCGCCAGGAAAATTACCGGGGCAACAAAATAATGCAGATTTATTAATAAACCACCTAACAATCCACATAAAAATATCTTAATAAAAGACATATTAGGATTTTTGCTATTAAAACAACTTAGATATAAGTACCAAAAAATTGGGGCAATTGTAAGGACAAAATTTGGATTCCAATAAAACCTGATATAAGAAACAATCAATGGAGATAAAGCATACATTAACGTCACAATCAAAGCTTTTGTCTCATTCTTTAAATACTGATGTGCAAGCTTGTAAAAAAAATATAAGGCTATTATCATTAACCCAATGTTTATATAAATCGGCCCAAAAACACTATTGTTTGTAAGCATTAAACCCAAAACACCAAAATAATAACTAAGAGAGCCGAAATAAATTTCTCTTATGCCATATTGACCAAACGATAAAGGTGGACCGATTAAAGTCAGTTTTTTTGCCTGCAAAATCCTTAAAGATTGCAATGTATCTCTGGCCATATCCGCAGCAAACCAATAGGTTTGTCTTAAATTAAAATAGTAAAAAAAATAGAGACAATAATTATTAATAGTAAGAATATGGAGTTTTGTCTTTTGATCATCATTTTCTTTTCAAAACAATTAATATCAATACCGAAAATAGTGAAAGGATGTTTCCGATTAATCGACTTAGGGTATCTTCAAAGACGAATTTTAATTCATGTTTTCCTTTAGGCAACAAGACCGTGATCAACTTATACTTATTTTTATCATTGATTCTTATTTTTTTATGATCAAGGTATGCTTGCCAACCAAGAAAATGAAAGGTATTTAGTTGAAATTCTGCTAATGATTTAACATCAACTTTAAAAGTTTTATTCATAAATTTATTTTCCAGAATTTCCACTTTCGCGTTACCTTTATTTAGTTGATAAATCTGTTTTGGTAAATCTTTTTTTTCAATATCTAAGATATAAACTCCTGACTTAGTTTTTTTGGCTTTGATTCCTTTTGGAACAAAATGAAGAACGGTTTTACTTTGTTTCCAGGTGATTTCATCGGTTGTTGTCAAATCTTTATCAGAGACTGAAATTAATGTCTGAGGCCTAAAATATTGCTGGTATTTAAAAATGGTTACACAGATAACAAAAGTTACTAAAGCCGTTGGAATAAAAAACGAAAGTTTGTTTTTGAATATTTTGTCGATGAAAAATAACCAGTATGCACCAACAAGCGAAATGAATATTCCCGTGAATACTGAAAATCGCCAAGGAAACTGCAAATTCCAAAGTAGTTTTATCCTATCCCAAAAAAAAGATGAATAATTTGTGGTCATGAAAAGACTAAAAAACAGTAAGAAGTTAAAAAAAATAAAATTGGTTGTTTCTTTTTTATTTTTCGTTTTAAAAAGGTAAATAAAAAAACCGGCAAGAGAAATTCCAAAAAGTAGAATTGGAATCTTGCCCAACTGGAAGGTCATCCCATCACCCAGACCGGCCACCGAACCGCCAAATCCCCAGGGTGAATACCAAAATTGGTATGGATTAATATAATGTAGTTTATAACTCCCTAGTTCTTGATCAATAAAGGTATAACTTCTTTCGACGAACATCGGCAACCAATAGAAAGCTGATAAACCTAAACTTAATAATGAACCAAGGGCCAAAAACTTGAAAAAACGAAACTGGTCTTTCTTAACCGATAAGAAATAATAAATAAAATAAAATAAGAGAAAAAATATCATTGGCAGCGCCACTAATTGGTGAGCCAGGAAAACAAGATCGAGAGCCACTGCTAACATGATGCTATTTTTAAGGTTAGTTTTTTTTGATAGGCGATGGAAAAAAAGAAAGACTAAAGGAACAAGTGACATAGCAAAAAATTCTGACAACGCTCCCCTCACATAAGCATTAATCGCATGGTAAAAGAAATAACTATAAACGGTGGCGCTTAAAAAAGCGGCTAGTCTCCCTAGATATTCTTTAGCCAACAAAAACATAGAGGCCGCTGCCAATAGAAAACCGAGAATAAACACCAACTTTACCGACCAGATTAAAGAAAAACCCAATAAATGAAAAATTTCGCCCAGGTAATAGACCAACGGCGGGTAGAAGTTAAAAAGTGGATCGCCGAATCCGAAGCTCAACCAATCAACCCAGCGCGGATAAAGATAACCCTGCCTTATTCCTTGATCAAGTAGGTAAAGTCTTACCACGTGCTGACTGTCATGGATAGTAAAATATTGATTATTTAAAAGACTGGTGAAGGTGGGAATTGTTATAATAAGAAGAAGTAACCAGTCAATAACGAACAAGCGTTTTTTGTTCATAAACAAATTATATCAACTTAATGACCGAACTGAAAAATATTAAATCAAAAACTGTCTGGAGTGCTTTCAGCCTTTTTTTTCAAAGCGGCTACTCGGCTTTTCTGGGGTTAGTGGCCAATTTAGTTTTAACCATCATCCTTTCTCCCAAAATATTTGGTATTTATATTACTCTTCTTTCCATGATTTCGTTTTTGAACTATTTTTCCGATATTGGCCTGGCAGCTTCATTAATTCAAAAAAAGGAACTGGCTGAAGAAGATATCAAATCTACTTTCACTACTCAACAAATATTGATTATTTCCTTGATTACCATTGGTTTTGTTTTTGGCCCCTTCGTCAAAAAGTTCTACCAATTACCAACTGACGGTTTATATCTTTATTGGGCATTATTGATTTCGTTTTTTATCTCGTCTTTAAAAACAATCCCCTCGGTCTTTCTGGAAAGACAGATTAAGTATCAAAAAATTGTTTTTGTTCAGGTGATGGAAAGTACCGTCTTTTACCTGGCGATAATTATCTTCGCCTTGACCGGGTTCGGCCTGCGAAGTTTTATCTACTCTGTCCTTTTACGCGCCGTCACCGGGCTCGTCCTCATCTATATCATCTCTCCCTGGATGCCGAAACTAGGTATCTCAAAAAGAAACCTCAAAGAGTTGTTATCTTTCGGAATACCTTTCCAAGCCAGCTCCTTTTTAGCCTTATTCAAAGATGATTTAATCATTTTATTCCTAGGCAAAGTAGTTGGTTTTGAAGAAGTCGGCTATATCGGTTGGGCCAAGAAATGGGCGGAGACACCGATAAGGATCGTCATGGATAATGTCACTAAAGTACTGTTTCCGGTTGTCTCACGCCTGCAAGACAATAAAGCCAAAGTGGGCCAGGTAATAGAAAAAATTCTTTACTATCAAACCGCCATCCTTGCCCCCACTCTGTTAATCGCCATCTTTATTATGCCTAAACTGGTTTATGTAATCCCTAAATATACTAAATGGGCTCCGGCTCTTCCTCTTTTCTATATTTTTGTTGCCTCATCATTTTTGGTAACCTATCTTGCTCCATTTATTAATTTTTTCAACGCTTTGGGCAAAGTAAAGATTTCCTTCAGTTTCATGTTGATCTGGACGGTTATCGTCTGGATTTTGACCCCTATTTTTACTAAATTATTCGGCCTTTATGGTTTTCCGATTGTCCATTTAATTATTTCTTCAACTTTTGGTTTCGTCGTGATTGTGGCTAAAAAAATTATCCCTTTTAATTTCTTTAAACCGATTAGTATCTTCATTACCTCAATTTTCCCCATGGCTCTGGCGATGTATATTATCAATTCACGCCTATCATCTAGCTTAATTATTTCACTTTTTTCTGTGTCGTTAACCGGTGGTTTAGTGTATATAATTTTCCTAAAATATATTTTTAAATTAGACATTGCTAAAAACATTAATTATTTGCTCAACCGTCAATGAAAGAATCACTGGCCATAATCACGGTCGTCTATGAAAGCCATGAAGCCACTCAAGATTTCCTGAGATCCTTAGAAAAACAGTCTAATCAAAACTTTCATCTTTTCTTGGCCGACCTGTCAAAAAACAAAAAAAGATTAAAAACTGATATCCCGATGACGATACTGCCTTCGACTAACAATGGCTATGCTCACGGAGTCAACGTCGGTCTTAAAAAAGCATTAGGAGAGGGTTTTGAATATTTTTGCGTTATCAACAACGATACCTATTTTAATAACGATTTTGTCGAAAAAACTATATTATCTATCCTCCATCATCCATCTTCTATTCTCGGTGGCAAAATCTACTATGCTCCAGGTTATGAATATCACAAAAATCGGTATCAAAAATCCGACCTGGGGAAAGTTTTCTGGTATGCTGGCGGCCAGGTGGACTGGGATAACGTTTTCACCCCTCATCGGGGCATCGACCGAGTGGATGAAGGTCAGTACGATCGGTTTGAAAAAACAGACTTTATTACCGGCTGCCTGGTGGTTTTTGACAAGGAAGTAATTAAACGGGTCGGTCTTTGGGACGAAAGCTATTTTCTATATTTCGAGGATGCTGACTATGATGAAAAAGCCAAAAGAAAAGGGATAAATTTGTATTACGATCCGTCGATTGTCATCTGGCACAAAAATGCCCAGTCGACCGGAGGTGCTGGCTCAAGCCTTCACCAGCGTTATCAAGAAAGAAATCGGTTGAAATTTGGTTTGAAATACGCCCCATTGAAAACCAGGCTTTACTTGATAAAAAACTATTTAATAAAACAATTCAAACGCTAACCGACAACCGGTGTTTCTCCTCTTGTTAATTATTCGATATATCCGTTAAGTTTAAGCTTGTTGAGAAGTTCTTCTCTTCTGTTATCTTGTAGATATAAATCTGTTCTTAAATTAAAACCTGTTGGACTCTTTAAAACATTAACTCCTTTAATATTTTCGATTGAGGTGTATTTACTACTCATCCAGTCAAGGAAAAACTTGCCAAACTCCAAGGCTGGCGTCATAAAAATCGAGGCTTCATGTCTAAAAATAATCACGGCTGGTGGGTTCTGTTCAAATTGACTAATAAATGAACTCTTTAAATAATTATCTTCTCTAAACTGTGGTAACAAAGTAGGATATTTGCCTGGAAGACGAGGTTTTTTGACAAAAAATTCCTCTTGTGGTTCGTAGGGACCCACCCAATAATAATCATTTTGGTCTAAGACTTGGTCTAAAAAATCAGCCGTATATGACAGATCATATATGTGAGGCATCTTCTGCGTATAGACCTGATACCATTTATCATAGGTATTCTTAAGTAAAAAAATCAGGGTAAAAAAAACAAAAATCGCCAGGGTGACTTGGGTAATTCGCCTCAAATCGTCAATTAAAACTTCTCGAACCTTTAATTTTTTTAACAGATATAAAGCAACAATTGCCGAAATCACACCTAAAACGATAAACAAACCTCCTTGATAATCGGTCTCGTGGTAGTTTTGGATATCGCTTCTGGGAGCAGAAAAGGAGAGAAGGAAAAAAAACAATGTTCCAATCATGAGATTTTTTGACAAGAGCAAGAGTAACAATGTTAAACTTCCCAGACCGGCCAAGACACCGACCGGTAAGTATAAATCGAAAAACTTTATCTTGGTTAAAAGCGGCAGATAGCTGCCATAAAAATTGTAGATTAAGGTCAATCCAAACTTAAGCGGATTAAAAAATCGGCCTCTCACGTAGTTCGGGATACTGATATAAAGTTTGGTATTGTAAACGAAGTTGGCAAAATAAAAATCATAGAGAGATTTTGTCAAAAGGAGATAGATGAAATAAATGATATAGGGGGCAGCGCAAACGGCGAAAAATACAACAATCTTTTTAGATTTAAACCCAATCAAATATAGCTGCCAAAGATAGAAAACCAAGGCTAAATACAAGAATGTCATTGAAGAAAAAATCAAACAAAAAGTCGCCAGCGACGAAACTAAGACGACCTGATAGTTAACCTTTTTGCTTATTGTTTGGACTAATAGCAACCAAAAAATGATTGAAAAAAATAGAATTGCTAAACTATCAGCCAGATAAAGATGAAACCAAAAATATACCGCCAAAAGTGGATATAAAATAAAAAATCCAAGATAATAGTAGTAAAAATCTCGGTGATTTTTCCTAATCCAGAAACCGATAATGAGTAAACCTAAAAAAGTCACTACCGCCCACCAAAATCTAAATAGAGTATAAGAATTAAAGGAAATTTTCAAAAGTATTGCTGCCAGATACCAAGCAAAAGGCAGATGATGATCAAAAAAACTCTTATAGGGAATTTCCCCATTGTTAATTGATGTTCCACCAAGTAAGTTGATAAATTCATCGGGGTAGGAAAGATAGTCGGCATTAACTTTGTAAATGATAAAGATAACGATAAATAACAAGGCTTCTGCTAATAGCAGTTTATGTTTATTGAAAAAATCAACTAATTTGTTCATGTTTGGTCGAGAACCAAAGAAAATAAATCAAATTAATAATCGAAAACGCTAGAATTATTATATGCTTTAATGACAGTTTTTCAACACTATCCCACCCGCCAAGTCTAATGTAGGGATAATAAGAAAGCAGCAATCCTAGAAAAAAAATATTCAACCGATAAACCAATTTCTCAAAATAAGGCAAAAAGACAAAAAGAACCAAGAAATACCATGGCTGAATCTCGGAAAAAAAGGTTAGATAACCCAAAATAATTAGCAAGCCAATCAATATTAACACTACACCCCGGGGGTGAGTTTTAGGTCTTACTAAAAATATTAACGGTAAAGTAATATATTTAATTCCTCCGGATAATAACAGTAATAACCTAGCAAATAAATTCTTTTCTTTAAATAAATAATAAATTCCGATAATCGCCAAAGATGTCGCAATTAAATCATTGTGGGCGTTAACCAATCCTTCAATAAGAATTAGAGGATGGGTGGTAAAAATTATGGCCCATTTTTTATTTAATTTGTTTAGATAATAAACTGCCAAAAGATAAAAAAAGAGCCAGGTGATTTTAAAGAGAAAAAAACTAATAATAAACTTACCAAAACTAAAAAATGAAGGAACCAAGGTAATCAGTAAGAATACTGGACCATAAGGATAGGTTCGATGAGTCCAGTGCATAAAACGTAACCAAGGATCACTAGAAAAATCTAGCGCTTTATAAAGATAGGGATTTTTGCCGTAAAAGGTCAAGATTTTCGCGTCAAAAAGATAGTTAAAAAAATCATGGGAAAGAAAAGGATAGGACAACAATAATAAAATTCCAATTATTAACGCTAATCTTAATGGTTTAATCTTTTTTGAATGCTTAACAAAATAAAAAGAAAAAAAGAATAAGATAATAATTAAAATTAAGTAGATTACCCAAGACCACTGCCTCTGGTAATAGCCTAAGTAGACTAAAACATTACGAAATTGGGTCCAAAAGGGAGAGTTAATAAGAGTCAGATTAGGATCAACCAATGCATAGCCATAGATCGATAGAACAAGAAGAAAGAATATATAAAGTACTATCATGTATAATTTAGTTAACTAAAGCATGAAAAAGAGCCAACGACAGTTAATTATACAATTTTCTCTCCTCTTCTTAGTGTTTTTTTTCTTTGCTATTTTTCGATTTTATAATCTTGATAAACGAATTATTTTTGATTGGGATCAGGAAAGAGATGCCAACATAATTAAGCAACTTCTTGTTGATCACAAATTAACTTTAATCGGTCCCCGGGTGGTTAGTGAGAGTGGGTTTTTTTTAGGACCTTATTTTACTTACTTATTAGCTCCTTTTTACTTACTTACCAATCTTCATCCTCAAGGATTAATTTATTTTATTATTTTTTACAACATCATTTTTTTTGCGTTCAGTTATTTAATCTTAAAAAAAATTTATGGATTAAATCAATCCCTTGGTTTTCTTTTTTTATGGGCTATAAATTTTTTATTGGTTGAATATGATGTCATTCCCTGGAACTCCATTCTTATTCCACTTGGAGTAGTCATGACTTGGTTGTTCTTATATAGAATATTTAAAAATAATGCTACAGAAGACTGGTTCTTGTTAGGCTTGGTTCTGGGTTTTTTTGGCAATATGCACTTCCAGTTTATATTTATGATTTTATTTTCCGCTTTTTTCCTAGTCCTTTATCAAATCAAAAAAAAAGCTTTTGATTTAAAAAAAATCTTCGTCGCAAAACTCAGTTTTCTGGCAATGTTCATCCCTCTTTTAATCTTTGATCTAAGACACAACTTTATAAACGGTAAACAGTTTATAAACTTTTTTTTTACGAATCTTAACAAAAATGTATTTGACCCATTCGCATGGATTCCAGTACTAACCAACTTTTTTTATCCTCTTCTATTAATAAAAAATACGTTGCTTACAGTAGTTTTTTATCTTTTATTAATTACAACGAATGTTGTTTTAATAAAAAGGAGTAAAAACTTTTTTAAAATTTTTTATTTATCCTCATTAATTTTGTTAGTAATAACGCCAATTTTTTTTATACTATACGGTAAAAGGCCATCAGAATATTATTTCCTCTACTTGTATCCGTTTATTTTTATTCTTCTTATTCAATTTTTTCTAAAATTTAAGGCCGTAAGAATCTTATACTTGTTAGTTCTACTCAACCTAATTTTTTCATACGGTCACCTAAAACGAATCCTTAAAGTAAATTTGTTAGGCTTATTATATAAAGATAAAATTGTCACAACCATAAAAAAAGATTTAGGAAATAGAAGCAGTGATATTAGTCGCGATCTTGGTATAGGCCGTGATACCGGCTTTGGATATTTGATTGATTATTATAAATTAAATAAAAGAAAAGGTAAAGTTACGGATCAAGTCCAAATTAGATTTCCCCCACAAAAACATGATTTAATTATTGGGGAATATGGAATTAATTATTCCTGGCAAAATAAATGAAAAATCAAATTTCAATCATAATCCACTCACGTAACTCAGAAAAAGATATTGAAGAAGCAATCAAATCTGCTCAATTCCTCTCTAAAAATATTATTTTAGTTGATATGGAAAGCGGTGATAGAACTGTCGAGTTAGCTAAAGAATTGACTGTCCAGATTTTTACCTTTCCAAAAAAAAGATATGTGGAACCGGCCAGAGAGTTTGGAATTAATAAGTCGACAACCGACTGGGTTTTTATCTTAGACGCTGATGAAAGAATAACGAAAAAATTGGCCAAGGAAATAACCGACTCGGTTGAGGAGCGAAGCGGGAAAACCGAGTCGGTTGATATTACGCATTTCAAAATTCCTCGTAAAAACATTTTTATCGACCGTTGGCTAAAACACGGCGGCTGGTGGCCAGACTATCAGATACGACTCATCAACAAAAAGTATTTTAAAAATTGGCCAAGAGAAATACACTCTACTCCTACAATTGCGGGTAAATGTGGCATTTTAGAAAATTCCCTTGTCCATTATTTCCACGGTGATTTTGAACAGATGGTCAATAAAACGGTTATTTTTGAAGATATCGAGTCTGACCTGCTTCTCAAGGCAAAAAAACCAGTTAAAACCTTAACTTTTTTTAGAAAATTTTTTGGTGAGTTATATCGACGTTTAATAAAAAACTTTGGTTGGTTTGATGGAACGGTTGGTGTAATTGAAAGTATTTATCAAGCTTTTTCCAAAACTATTACCTATCTATTTTTATATGAAAAATCGACTAAAGGTCGATCAACCTCTGATCGAAAAAAAATCGGTCTTTATAATCCCTTCCTCGATACTTTAGGCGGCGGTGAAAAACATATTTTATCAATCCTCGAAGTTTTGGCCGAAAAGGGATTTGAAATTAATGTTTTCTGGAATAAAGATCTGTCGAGCGAAATTAAAAACCGTTTCTCACTACAATTTATCGATAAATTTAATTTTTTACCCAATATTTTTAAAAAGAAAACTCTTGCATTTTTAACTTTAAAGACTTTACGGATTTTAAGGACATTCGACTATTTTTTCTATGTCACTGACGGCAGTTATTTTTTCTCTTCCGCTAAAAAAAACTTTGTTTTTACCATGGTACCGGATAAGAAACTTTATAATTTAAATCTTTTAAATCGGCTAAAACTTTGGCACTGGCAGTTTATCTCTAACTCAACCTTTACTCAAAAATGGCTGAAAAAATGGGGCATAAACTCCCAAACTATTTATCCATATATTGATGATCGGCTGATTAAATCAGATATTAATAAGGTGGTTAAGCAACCAATTATTCTTTCGGTTGGTCGTTTTTTTAGCCATCTGCATTCTAAAAGACAGGCCGTCCTTGTCAATTTGTTTAAAAAACTTAAACAACAAAATTCACTGTTCAAGGAGTTTAAACTAATTATGGCCGGCGGGTTAAAAAAAGAGGACGAGGAATACTTCAATCAATTAAAGTCACTTGCTAAAAACGACTCTTCAATTATTTTCAAAACTAATGTTTCTCTTGATGAACTTTATAAACTTTATGAACTTTCTACTTACTTCTGGCATTTTACCGGTCTTGGTACCGACGAAAAAACCCATCCCGAACAAGTAGAGCATTTTGGAATCGCTCCTCTTGAGGCAATGGCGTCAGGTTGTCTAACCTTCTGTTACAATGCTGGTGGACCAAAAGAAATTATTAAAGATGGTAATAACGGCTTTTTATTTAACGACGAAAAAGAACTGTTTACTAAAATGCAGGCGATAATAATCAATAAAAATAGACAATTAATTATCAGAAAAAATGCTAATGACTACATTAGAGAAAATTTTTCTTATCAGGTTTTTAGAGATAGAGTTAGAAAATTAATAATTGATCCGCCAGCTGGCGGATGAAAATTACTATATGATCTCAATCATTATTCCTGTCTACAAAAATACCAGTCTATTTATCAAAAACTTAAAGCATAATCTACCTTTTTTGACCGGTTGTCAAATTATTATCGTCAACGACGACCCGGAAACAAGCTTGAAAAACGAACTTAAAAACTTCAAAAATATCACTTTAATAGAAAACAAGAAAAATTTAGGTTTCGGAGGGACGGTCAATCGCGGCGTCCAAGAAGCAAAAAACCAATATCTTATGTTTTTAAACAGTGATGTTGTCTTAAATGATAAAAGTTATGTGAGGGGACTTGATTATTTCCGAGATAAAAGTCTTTTCGGTATCAGCTTCTCCCAGAAAGAAAAAGATGACACTATCGTTGGAAAAAATAAAATTTACTGGCTCAATGGATTTTTCGCTCATCAAAGAGCAACTAATCTTCAGCCAGGCGATAATGGTTGGGCCGAGGGCGGCTCCTGCCTCATCGACAAAGAAAAATTTTTAAGACTAGGTGGCTTTGATCCTCTTTACTCTCCTTTTTATTGGGAAGACATCGATCTTTCTTACCGCGCCTGGAAAACAGGTTATAGAATTATTTTTGAACCTAAGATACTAGTAAAACATCATCACGAAACAACTATCAACAAATATTTTACAAAAGTCCGCGTTAAAACTATCGCCTATAGAAATCAACTTATTTTTATTTGGAAAAATCTGACCGATCGTCAACTAATTTACCAACATTTACTTTTTCTCCCAATTACCGTATTAAAATCTTTAGTTAAGTTCGACTATATTTTTTTAGCCGGTTTTATCAAAGCCTTACTAAACTTACCTTGGATAGTAATTAATCGATTCCATCAAAAAAAGATGTTTAGCGTCTCAGACGAAACAGTTTTAAAATTATTTAAGAATGAATAAAAAAATTTTTGTCTCTCTGCTTTTGATTACGGCCGTCGGGCTTCTGCTGCATTTTTATAAAATTAATCAGTCACCGCCCTGTTTAAATGCCGATGAAGCCAGTTTTGCTTATAACGCCTATTCGATATTAAAAACCGGCAAAGATGAATACGGGACCCTCTTTCCCTTAAGACTAAAATCGTTCGGAGATTATAAAATGCCGTTAATGACTTATCTGTCGATACCGTTCATCGCTATTTTTGGTCTAAATGAGTTTTCGATAAAGCTTTTAAACAGCGTCATTATTTTATTTTTTCCGTTTGTTGTATACTCGTTTTCTCGTCAATTTTTCAAGAATAAAAATATTTCGCTGTTGGCGGCTTTATTGTCCGTCTTATCCTGGGGAATACAGTCTATGGGTCGTCAACTCCACGAAGCACTATTGACTAGTTTTTTAGTAATGTTAAGCGCTCTTTTTTTTATCAAAGCGATCGAAGAAAAGAAATATCGATATAAATTAATATTCTTGCTGTCGGTATTTTTCTCACTTTTTAGTTATCAATCAAGTCGAGTATTTGCCTTATTCTTTTTTATCTACGTCTTATATTATTGGATTAAAAAAAGATTCAGCCTTAAATTTTTTATTGCTTTCATCTCTATTTTAATTATCTTTGGAATCACCGACCTTAAATATAAACCTACTCGAGTAGTTAATCTGTTATTTTTTAACAATCTTGGTTTCAACCTGGAAATTGATCAATTGAGGGCGGAGGGCGGTCCGCGATTTTTATACAATAAGCTAACTGTTGGTTTGAAAGATGTTGTTTATAACTATTTAAAATATTTCTCACCTCAATTCTTGATTACTAATGGTGATGAAAATTTCCGATTTGGATTTCCTGGGCTCTCACCACTTACGCTTGTTGAATATTGTTTTTTTCTTATTGGTGTTTACTATCTAATAAAACATAAAACCCGGTGGCGTTTTTATCTTATCGCCCTACTACTTGTTTCTCCACTAACCGCTAGTTTATCCTGGAATACCGGATCATTGACAAGATCGTTTTTTGTCCTTATTCCCATTTTAATAATTATTAGCTATGGTGTCGTAAATTTTATTCAGATACTTAATGGAAAAAACAGAATAATCTTCTATATTATTCTTGCTGCCAGCTATTTATTTTTTATTTTTTACAACTGGGATTTTTATTTAAATCATTATCCAAAAAGAGGAGTTGTCATCCAATCATGGCAATGCGGTTATAAACAGTTGACAGATTATATTCGCCAAAATTATTCTAAATACCAATCTTTCTATATTAGTAAGGAACACGGTGAGCCTTATATTTTTTTTCTATTTTATCTTCGCTACCCACCAAATAAATATCAAACTCAAGCGAGATTAAGCCCTCCTGATCAATATGGATTTGGCCAGATTGAAAAATTTGATAAATTTGATTTTACTTTTAAACTACCAAAAAATGGTAGCAATTTTGTTTCAGTAGCTTATCCCCACGACTTCAAAGGACAAGTAGATGAAACACTTATAAAAAAAATCAAAGTAAGAAATGAGGAAATCTTCTGGATCTATTCAGTCGAATAAAGAAATGTTAAACAAATAGGGTAAGAACAATATTATATAAAGCATGAATTATTATCGGTAACGTCAAACTTTGCCTGGTTAAAAAAATAAAAGAAAGTACCAAACTTAGAATCATATCGGTTAACATAAAAATCAACAACAGGTTGCCGGTAATATGAATATTGGTAAATAGAATAGGTACATGAAGGAAAAAAAATAATATACTGGCAAAGAAGGAGGCGGTATAGATGTTGTGTGAGTCTTCATACAATTTTTTAAGAATAAAACCTCTTGATAAAATCTCTTCGGAGATGCCGGTTGCCAGAGCCAGTAAACTAACCCATAAAACATAGTTCAGCGCCGGTGGTTGACTAAAAAAGATAAGTTTTTTAAATCTGAAATAGTTGGCCAACAAAGCGCTAGCAATGAAAACTGCGCCTATCATCAGTCCAAAGAGTAAGTCTTTTAAAATCATCCGTGGCTTCAGAAAGAGAGCGGGAAAAAAATTCTTTTTGTCTACCGTCTTTAAGTAGTAATAAACCGGAACAATAAAAACTAATGGTTTAGCCACTAATTCATCAAACCATTCGGGCATTCGCAGATTGACTCGATAAACGCTCCAAACAATTAAAATAACTGCCCAAAGATTGAGCGCCTTCTGCGTCGGGGATACTTTTTTCTTCATTTAAATTAAAATATAATCTATTCTAAAAAGTCTTTCAACTTTCTCGCTCGAGTCGGGTGCTTTAGTTTACGGATCGCTTTTGCCTCTATCTGCCTTATCCTTTCTCTGGTAACGCGAAACTCACGCCCCACCTCTTCCAGAGTCTTAGACTTACCATTGTCCAAACCAAATCTCATAATCAAGACTTTTTTTTCTCGAGAAGAAAGAGTGTCTAAAACTTTGCTGAGAGCGTCTTTCAAAAGTTCCTTTGAGACTTTATCATATAAGGTTGGTTGATTTAGATCGGAGACGAACTGTTCCAAAGTCGCTTCTTTATCATCTCCCACCGGCGTCGACAAAGACTTCGGTTGTTGAGAAATCTTAATCAGATTTTCGATCTCGGTCACTGACATCTGCATTTCTTTAGCAATCTCCTTAAGGCTTGGTTCTCTGCCCAGCTTCTGATTCAATCGCCGATGAGTTTTATAGTAACGATTGATGTGATCGACCATGTGAACCGGAATCCTAATCGTCCTTGATTGGTCAGCGATCGCCCTGGTGATTGCCTGCCTTATCCACCAAGTAGCATAGGTAGAAAATTTATAACCACGCCGCCAGTCGTATTTCTCGACACCGCGGATCAAACCCCGATTACCTTCTTGAATTAGGTCTAAAAAAGAAAGGCGGCGCCCAAGATATTTTTTGGCGATTGAAACAACTAATCTAAGATTGGCTTTGATTAATTTTTCTTTTGCCTTGGCACTATTTTTCTCGTACTGCTTGGCCAGTTTTATCTCTTCTTCAAAAATTAAAAGAGGAGTTTTACCAATTTCCTTAAGATACATTTTAATTGGGTCAAGCGACTCACCGTGTTTTAAAACCACCAACTGCTCCAACTCTTTTTCGATCTCTTCAGTTGACTTTTTAGCATCATTTTCTTCTCTAGTAGACAAGGTTTCAAAGATATCGATATTTTTTATTAAAGCCTCATTAAAAAAATCGTCTATTTCTTCCAGGTGTTTCTCTGGCTCAGAATATATTAGAAAGATATCATCTTGCGCCAGAAAACCGTCCTCTTCTCCTTGCTTAATTAAATCTTTTAAGGTTTTTGGCAGCTTCTGTTTAGTCATAGATAGATTTTATAACAGAACAATGGTTTTCTCTACTTGATTTAGTTGTTTATTAAGTTCTCTTAGTTGTTTCCTTTTTTCTTCTGCCATTTCCTCTTTTGAAGAAAGTAGTTCGGTAATTTTTCTTTTTAAGCTCGTTTTTTTCAACTGATAGGAAATTTTTTCAGCATTTTTTGTTTCCAGTTCGATGTCATGACTAGCAAACAAATAGATTTCATCAAAAACTGACAACTGCTCTTGAGCTAAAACTTTAGCAAATTTTTGTAAGTTAAATTGACCAGGATGATTTTTTTTGTATTCGAGAAATGATTGATAAACTTTTTGATAGGCAGGAAAAGAAAAATCTTCTAAATTTACTATTCGACTAACGCTTTCTTCCGTTTGATAAGGATCGTTGCTTTGAAAAATAAAGCTTAGAAGATATTTCTGCAAGATTAGGTCTCGATTCTGTTCATGACTGCTTTTTGTCGTAACAAACGAACTCATTTTTCTTTTTGTTTTATACTTTAGTTTTCTTATTAAACCTTCAATTATTGAGTCACTAACCGACAAAAGGTTGGCTAATTGCTTGATATAATGCGACTGCACGATCGGATTTTTAATCTTTTCCAGATAAATAACCATTTCATCGCCAATCTTTTTTTTACCAAATGGTTTGCTAATCGAGTATTTCTTTTGGAAAAAATTTAGAAGAAAATCATATATTGGGATCGGTGACTTGATTATTTTTTTAAACTTAACTAAATCGCTCCTGACTGCCTCGTCCGGATCTTTGGCGTAATCAAACAAGACCACACTCGCCTCTATGTCTAAACTTTCAATCTCTTCGACGCTGCGCTTAATCGCCTCTTCACCAGCCGGGTCGGCATCCAAAAATAAATTAATTCGGTTGACGTATCGTTTTAACAGCATCAGTTGTTCTTTGGTAACCGCCGATCCCTTAATCGCGACCACATTTTCTATTCCTTGCTGAAATGGGGAAATCATATCAAATTCGCCCTCAACTAAAAATACATTTCCTTCTTTTTTAATCATCTCTTTGGCTAAATCGATACCAAAAAGTGTCTCCCTTTTGTGATAAAGCAATGTCTCCGGAGTATTAATATATTTGGCTTCATTTTTCTTACTTTCTATTACCCGGCCCGAAAAACCGATAATCTCTCCCCGAGGATTAGTGATGGGAAAAATTAGACGACCACGAAAGCGATCATAATAATCCTTATTCCCCTTAATAATTAAGCCTGTTTCAGAAACTTCCTCTGGCTCATAATGTTTCCTTCGCAGAAAAGAGAATAAAGACTTCCAAGATAAGGGGGCGTAACCTAGCCTGAATTTATCGATTATCTTTGGATTAATTTCTCGGTTGGAAAGATAGTCTTTGCCCTTTGTTCCATACCTGGTCTTGTTTAGGATATATTGGTAATATTGAGTGGTTAAGTTGTTGATTTCGATTAACCGTTCTTTCTTTTTCCAAACTTTATCCTCAAAACCAACCTTCTTCAACCTAATTCTTAGTTTTTGCGCCAGATCCTTTAACGCTTCATAGAAGGTAATGTTTTCCCACTTCATCAAAAACTTAATAATGTCTCCGCCTTCACCACAGGCACCAAAGCAATGCCATATCTGCCTCTCCGGCGAAACGACAAAAGAAGGGGTTTTTTCTTGATGAAACGGGCAAACAGCCTTGAAATTACGACCAGATTTTTTCAAGGTAATATGTGAACCAATGAAATCAACAATGTCAATTTTTCTCTTTATTTCTTCAACCGGATTCTCCATTTAGTTTATTTTATCATGATAAAACCGATTTGCCTACGATAAAATTTATTGGCTTGTCTTTTATAAATTTTCTTATTAAAATAGAGTTAATGCTATATCTCTTTCTTGACCAAAATACAATTAAAGTGCTTTTGCTTAAAAAAACCATCATGGGTCAATATGAGTTATTTTTTTTCGATAAACAGCACCAGACCGAACTATTAAAATTAGGTAAAGTCGTCAGTACCGATCTTCTCGCTTCAGCCATCAAAGAGGCTGTCAGTACCTCTAAAGAAGGATTAAGAGACAAGATTGTTTATCTTATTCTTCCCCAAGAGAGCTTCTTATTTTTACGAATGACTATTCCTAGCGATATTGCCCCTTCAGCCTTACAATCATTTATTAATGATAAGGCACGGGCTGAATGGCAGGTTAATCTTGAAGACTTTTCTTATGATTATCTTATTGAAAAAAAAGAGGATCAATCTGTTATTAATTTATTTGCTCTCGAAAAAAGCGTTTTAGCCAAATACCAAGAGGTTTTTACTCTTATTGATTATAAAATTGTCAATGTTTTACCGGAAACCTTAGCCTGTTTTAAATTATTTGAAAAAACATTAAGAAAGGATAAGTTAGAGAGAATATTGTATGCTACTCTTAATAGAAATACTTTTTCCGCCTATCTATATGATTCCAAAGGGTTAATCTCCGCCGATAAAATAAAGGTTTCCCTACCTAAAGATACCCCGATAGAAACAGTCGTCAAAGAACAATTAGCCGAGTTAGAAAAAAAGGGACAAAAACTAAATCGTTTGATTATTTCTGGCGAAAATTCAGAGACGATTAGGCAAGACACTTTTACTAAAGATGTAGGTTTATGGACCAATCCTTTAAAAAAAATTGTTTCTGGCTTTTATCAAGACTATTTGAAGCAGTTAGTGACTACTGATCACCAATCATTTCCCATCTTGAAGTTTGATGTTTGTTTCGGAGCTTTTATCTTTTCGGTTGAAAATAAGCAGTTTTCTATTTTAAAAAAGAATTCACGTTTTAAGCTGTTAACACATAAAAAAATCTCATTGCCAAAAATTTCTTTGCCTTTAAAGGAAACAGTCATTTTTTTAATTTCCTTTGTCTTTTCTTTCTTTGTTTTTACCTTTATTAGCCGATCTAAGATTAACCTTCATTCTTTTAACAATCTAATAAAAACCAAGCCATTTACTCGACCGGTTACTCCAACCATTACCAACATCCCAACAGCTACGCCGACACCAAGTTTTAAAAAGGGAGACCTGAAGATTAAAATATTAAACGGTTCGGGAACAAGAGGAAGAGCTGCTGAGCTAAAAGATCTCTTCAGCAATAAAGGTTACGGAGAAATTCTTACCGATAACGCTGACCGTTTTGATTATTCAAAAAGCATTCTCCAGATTAAAAAAGATCGACAGCAAGCAGCTATTTGGATAAAAAACGATGTTAAAAATGTTCTTCCTAACCTAAAATCAGAGGTGCTGGATGCCAGTCAAGCCGCCGATATCGTTTTAATTGTCGGAAAAGATTTTGCCGGTCTTTGACCTTAAATAATAAGGGGTTGTAAACCACACTCCAAATCTATACTGGCTATATCTATGGAAAATAAAAAAGAAGAACTAAAAAATAAACTCAATAGTATTTTAAAAAAAGCTAATCTTATCCTAAAAAAACAAGAGTTGGAAGATCTGAAAAAACAAGTCAGTAATCCAACTTTTTGGCAAGATTCGAGAAAAGCAAGCGAAGTGATGAAAAGAATTACTTCATTAAAAAAAGAGATTGACGATATTGAAATGATGCAACTCCTTTATGAAGAAGACAGTCTTAAGGAAGCGGAAGTATTAATTAACCAGTACGAAATTCTTCTTTTTCTTTCTGGTACTTATGATCGCGGCGATGCTATTTTTTCCATCCATGCCGGACAAGGCGGCACCGAGGCGATGGACTGGGCATTCATGCTTTTCCGCATGTATACCAGATATTTTGAGAAAAAGGGCTGGCGGTTTGAGGAGTTGGACCGTGTCGCCGGCGAGGAAGCCGGCATCAAAAGTTCAGTAATAACTGTTAATGGATCGTATACTTACGGTTATCTTAAGGCCGAAGCCGGTGTTCATCGTTTGGTGCGTCAATCCCCTTTTAACGCCGATCAACTGAGACAGACTTCGTTCGCCTTAGTTGAGGTTTTACCGATCATCAAAGACAGGGAAATAAATATAAAAGAGGATGATCTGGAATGGCAATTTTTCCGTTCTGGTGGTCATGGTGGTCAAAATGTCAACAAAGTTGCCACGGCCGTTCGTCTAATCCATAAACCGACTGGAATAATCGTTTCCTGCCAACAAGAAAGACAACAAGGACAAAACAGAGAGAATGCCTTAAAGATCCTTCGAGCCAAGCTTTGGCAAATCGAAGAAGAAAAAAAGACCAGGGAGATAAATGCTTTCAAAAAAGAGAAAATTGCCTCCTGGGGAAGACAAATCCGCTCATATGTTCTCCATCCCTATAAACTAATAAAGGATCTCCGAACCGGTCATGAGGAAACTAACACAGAAGCAGTCCTTAACGGAGAGATCGACGGCTTTATCGAAGCCTACCTTAAAGGAAGCTCAAATCTCAAATCCTAAATGTCAAATCTAAATCTAATCCCGCTCAGCGGGATGGATTTGCATTTTGTATTTTGCGATTTAAGATTTTTAAAATTGATATTCTTTTAAAATATTGCTATTCTAAACTTATATGGACAACTCATCAATCAATAATAACCTTATTCACCATCTCAATAATCAAGATCAGGGAAAATCTTTCTCATCGTCTTTTTTTATTAGTTTGATCGTCATCGCTATCGTAGCCGGCACCGGACTTGGTCGACTAATAACTAGAGTAACCGTAAAACAAGAAAAGTCGACTACTTCCACTAACGAAACCACGACAAAAAAATCAGCGGGGATTGTTGATAAAAAAACCTTTAAAGATAACGCCGAAGGACTATTAAAGGAAGGCGGTATCGACGGCGAGGGAAATTTCCATTTAGAGCGAGCCGGGGGTGAATCTCAAAACGTCTATCTTACCTCGACAACAGTTGATCTTTCCCAGTTTGTTGGAAAAAAAGTCAAAGTCTGGGGAGAGACATTTAGTGCGGAAAAAGCCGGTTGGTTAATGGATGTTGGACTGGTTGAGGTTCTACAATAAAAAAACTTAAATGATAACTTTTGACAAGGTAACAAAAAAGTTCCCCCTAGGCAATCTTGGTCTTGATGAGGCTTCTTTTGACATTGAGGAAAATGAGTTTGTTTTTTTAGTTGGTCCTTCGGGGGCCGGAAAAACCACTATTCTAAAATTAATTACTAAAGAATTAGCGACCACCACGGGTTCAATTATTGTTGACGATCTAGATATTACTGCCAACCATTTTAGCGAACTCATTTCTTTAAGAAGAAAGATTGGGGTAGTTTTCCAAGACTTTAAAATACTAACTGATAAAAACGTTTACGAAAATATTGCTTTAAGCTTAAAAGTAATTAATTTCCCAGCGACGCAGATAAGGCAAGAGGTAAAAAAGGCCCTTAGTTTTGTTAATCTTTCTCAAAAAGAAAAAGTTTTCCCCTCTCAGTTATCGGCCGGTGAACTACAAAGGGTGACTATCGCTCGCGCTTTAATCGGTGAAAGAAAAATTATTCTCGCTGATGAGCCGACCGGCAACCTTGATCCTAAAACCAGTTGGGAAATTATGAAGATATTTAAAAAAATAGAGGGTAAAAAAACCGTTCTTTTTGCTACTCATAACACCGACATTGTCAATAGTTTGCAAAAAAGAGTTTTAATCTTAAAAGAAGGCAGATTAACCAAAGATTTAAGAAAAGGCAGTTATGAACTTTAATTAATTTAAACCCGTTATGAAAGAACTTTTCCAATCGGTTAGAAGAACGCCGTACCAATCAGTGGCTATTTTCTTAGTGTTATTTTTTACCCTGTTCCTGTCAACGGCAATTTTTATCGCTTTATCTTTCTTTCATAGTTTTTTAACTTATATTGAAACAAGACCTCAGGTCACCGTCTATTTTCAAAACAAAGCCTCGACCAAAGAGATTTTTAAGTTACGCGATGATCTAACTAGCTCCGGTAAAATCCTTTCTATTAAATATGTTTCTAAGGAGGACGCCTTTAAGATCTATAAAGAATTAAACAAAGATAATCCGCTACTCCTAGAAATGGTATCGGCCGATATTTTGCCAGCGTCGCTGGAAATTTACGCTAAAAAACCAATATTTCTCCCTGAGATTGCTGAATACCTGAAAAAACAACCTGGTGTTGACGAAGTCATCTTCCAAAAAGATATCGTCAATCAGTTAATCACTATCACTAATATTTTAAGAATTATTTCTTATACCTTCTTCGGGTTCTTAATCTTCATGACTGTCGTCGTCTTAATTGCGATTATTTCCTTTAAAATTGCCTTAAAAAAAGAGGAAATCCAGCTCTTGCAACTTCTTGGGGCTATCCGATCATACATTCGTTATCCGTTTCTGAGAGAAGCGGTTTTCTTTGGTTTAGCCTCCTCTCTGCTTTCGTTTGGCATTCTCACATTAGTTCTGTTTTATTTTAATCCCTTTCTGAAGTCTTATCTTCAGGGCATCCCCACTCTAACCCTTGATCTTCATTTTTATCAACTAGCTGTTTGGCCAATCAATCTCAACTTTCTTTTAATAACTTTGGCTCTTTCTATCTGTTTCGGAATCTTCATTTCTACCTTAGCCAGTTTTCTCGCCATCGAAAAATACCTAGAATAATCTTTTTTGACCACGGTTTAAGTTATAATAAAAATGTTGTGGAAAGAAAATCAGTAAAATTTTTATTCAAAAAAAGTCTAATTATTTGTTTTATCATCGTTTATATCTTATGTATCCAAAACGTCTTAGCTGTTGAATGTGACGGCAATCTAAATTCTTGTGACAATAGTAATCTTCAATTAAAAATAAATTGTTTAGAAGAAAAGAAAAACGTCTGTAGCGAGAAAGGAACAACGTTAACGACGGAAATCAACCGTTTTAATACACAAATTTATCTTACCGAAACTAGGATCGCCGCTACCGAACAAAATATTATTAAAATCCAAAATGAGATTGATAGTTTGGGTAAAAGAATTGAGGGTCTGGACTCTTCCTTAAGCTACCTTACCGAACTCTTCTTGGAAAAAGTAATTGAGGGTTATAAACAAAGATCTTTATCGCTCCTTGATTATGTTTTTAATGCTAATAATATTGCCGATTTTTTAGCTAGGGTAAAATATCTAAAAACAACTCAAAACAATAACCAAAAAATTGTTGTTCAAGTCCAGCAAACCAAGCTTAATTCTGAGGAACAAAAAAAGCTTCGTGAGGAAAAGGTGAAGGAACTTGATAATTTGAAGGAACTTCTTGTAACACAAAAGCAGGATTTAGACGTTCAAAAAAGCGCCAAACAAAAACTTTTGACCGCTACTCAAAGCAGTGAGGTTGTCTATCAACAGCTTATAGAAAAAGCCCGTCAGGAACTTGCTGGTTTTAGTGCTTTTGCCCGAGCTGCTGGCGGAGGGTTGACCACCTTTGGTAACGGAAGTAATGGTTGGTATTTTACCCAAAGAGACCCTCAATGGGGAAATAATAATTTACCAGGATCATCATATAATTTAGCCACCGCTGGCTGTGCCGTTACTTCTGTGGCGATGGTTTGTAGAAGTTATGGACAAGGAACGACGCCGGCGAGTATCGCCGCTGACTCATCTAGGTTTATCGGCGGTGATCTTTGGAACTGGGCTTTTAGCTGTGATGGCAAAGGTCAAACCTGGCTTAGTTCGCCATCTCAAGATCAAATTAAATCATATGTCCAAAACAATACCCCGGTAATTCTAAGACTTTATGCTCCTAGTGTCTCTGGTTTACATTTTATCGTTGCCTATGGCTGGGATGACGGAAAAAATGATTTTAAAATTCATGATCCTTATTATGGACCAGATAAGTTATTTTCTTCTGATCTACAATATAACTGGTCACAAGTCACTACGGCAATCGTGATTCAATAGACTTTCGACTTGATGGACTTTATTAACTTTATAAACTCTCATTTTTGTAGCCTAGAGTCCGTTGACAAACATTAGTTCATAAAGTTATAAAGTTTATAAAGTCTATAAAGTGAATATGGTTAAATTATTGATTTTGTTTTTTTGTTTCTTAATAGCCACAAAATATGTTGTTGCTTTGACAATTAATGAAATCTACCCCGCGCCTGAAACAGGTAACTACGAGTGGGTTGAACTTTATAACAACAACGAAATTACCGTTGACCTCACACAATATATTCTTACTGATCTGGCTAATAATAAAATAAAAATCATCGATAACATTATGCTTCCTTTAGGATTTATCATTGCCACTTGTTCTTCAGTATTAAACAATAACGGCGACAGTGTTTTTTTGAAATCTATCGCCGGAGAAACGATTGAAATCGCTACTTATTCGGGTAGCTTTTCTTCGGACAAAAGTTATTATAAGTGTCCCGACGGCAACGGACAATGGTTTACTTCCAATATGATCACTAAAAATACCAGCAATTACCCGGCCTGCTTAGCTCTAACACCAAACATTACCCCTGTTTCATCTCCGACGCTGGCACCAACCATTACGCCCACCAGCGAACCAACTCCCACGCCGACAACAAAAATTGCCAACTATGACAACATCTATCTTTCCGAAGCTATAATTAATCCTCCAACCGGAGAACACGAATGGGTCGAAATTTATAATAATAACGACTTTTCTGTCAATCTCGTTAACTGGTACCTAGATGATTTGGAAAATGCCGGCTCCTCGCCAAAAGCTTTTTCTTTAACTATTAAAGAAAAAAATTATGCCGTTGTCGAGCTTAGCACCTCCATGTTTAATAACGATTTGGACGACGTCCGTCTACTGGATAATGACAGAAACTTAAAAGACAGTTTTGAATATGGAGAGACTGAAAAAGGATTCAGTTGGGGAAGGATTAATTTTTCAACCGACCAATACTGCCTTCAATCTCCGTCAAAAAATCTCCCCAATAATTCATGCCTTGATTCTAACGGTTATCTTTCTCCCACGCCTTTACCACTAACAATATCCGATGATAACGAAATTAGAAGCTCGGCGGTAAACTCTGTTCCTTTCCAAAGCTACCCTAAAACTCAACAAACTTTTCACAATTATAACCAGTCAGTTCAAGTTTTAGGAGTTAATACAAATATAAAAACTCAATCGAAAAAAAAGCCGTTGATCAACTCAACTTTGTCCTTCATTTCTTTCTCTAATTCGCTTTTGACTATCGTCTCGCTTTTGCTTAAAATTAAAATTCAAGAAGGTCTTTAATTATGAAAAAATTAGCGTCTCTTTTCCATTATTTTTTCATACCCCAAGAAGAAAATAATTTTCGCGCCAAAGTCCTCCATATTGACTTTTTAACGTATTATCTTCTCTTTGCCTTAGTCTTAAGTTTCAGTTTTAATAAGTTTAATTTTCCTAATGTTTTAGGCTTCGCTACTGATATCACTGTTGAGAAACTCTATCAACTAACCGATCAGGAGCGGCAAAAAAATAACCTCCCAACTCTTACTTATAATGATAAATTGGCTTCCGCTGCCCATCAAAAAGCCGAGGATATGTTTCGCAAAAACTATTGGTCTCATTATGCTCCTGACGGAACAACCCCATGGGATTTTATTCTTGGTTCAGGTTATAAATATGAGTATGCCGGTGAAAATCTCGCTAAAAATTTTTTATTTAGTCAGGGAGTGGTCGACGCTTGGATGAACTCCCCTTCTCATCGAGAAAATATTCTTAGATCGGAGTATTCTGAGGTTGGCCTGGCCGTGGTCAACGGCGTCTTAAACGGAGAACAAACAACGTTGGTCGTTCAGACATTTGCTAAACCGCTGTCTTCAACCATGGCAACAACCAACAATCCTCACCCAGTGGAAAAAGTTCAAAATAATACTCAATTTTTAACCAGCTCATCATCTAATGTCTTAGCGAACGCTTCGGCTAAAAAATTTACCTTAGCTAACTTTACTCTTGATATTAATTTTCTCTTTCTAATTTTTTTGGCCTTTGCTTTAATCATGGATCTTTATTTTTCTGTCAGGCTTAATATTATAAGAATTAGAGGTAAAAATATTGCTCACTTAATTTTTATCGGCTTTATTATTTTAGGTTTGGTTTTATTTAGCCGAGGAACAATTTTATAAAACTTATGAAAGCGTTTGTTAACCATTGCCTGAAAGAAATAAAAAGGCATTTGTTTGATTATCTGTTGCTTATTACCGCCGGGGTTTTTTTCATCGCCGCTGTCAATCTATTTCGAGGAGAGAGATTAACCGAGTTTATCATTTTATTGATTTTTATTTCTTTTTACATCATCTGGGGAATCTATCATCATATTGTAGAAACTGGTTTTCAACTGCGAATTATGATAGAATATATTTTTATTGGCCTGGTGATTTTATTTCTTTTAAAACTTATAATTTTGCCTTAACTCAAAAAGTATGAAAGGCGTCGTTATTGCCGGCGGATTGGCCACTAGATTGTTTCCCTTAACTCATGCTACCAACAAACATCTTCTTCCTGTTTATGATAAACCGATGATTTTCTATCCGATTCAAACTCTCGTCCAAGCGGGTATTAAAGATATATTAATTATCGTCTCCGGCCCTCATGCCGGTCATTTTATCCCAGTACTGAAAAATGGTACTGACTTTGGCATCAATCATCTAGAGTTTGCTTATCAAGAAAAACCCGACGGTGGCATTGCCGATGCCCTAGCCCTGGCCGAGGATTTTGCTGACAATAGACCTATCGTCGCCATCTTAGGTGATAATACCACCGATGCCAAAATATCAACCGTTGTTAAAGAGTTTAAAGATGGAGCGGTTGTTTTTTTAAAAAAAGTCCCTGATCCCCACCGATTCGGTGTTCCCCGATTTGATAAAAAAGATCATAAAAGGATTGTTGAAATCATGGAAAAACCAAAAAAAGCATCATCTCCTTATGCGGTTACTGGTGTTTATATTTATGACGAAAAAGTCTTTGACTATATTAGAAAATGTAAGCCATCAGCGCGGGGTCAATTGGAGATAACCGATGTCAATAATCTTTATATTAAAAATAACAAATTAAAATGGAGTGAATTAAAAGGCTACTGGTTGGACGCGGGCACCTGTGATACTCTTACGCTTGCCAACCTTTATTGGGCAAAAAAAAGAGGTTCACGCTTTTTTAAAAGGATTATAAAAGAAATTGCTTGGGGTTTTTAATTTTATTAATTTAAAAAATCAAAGATGGACACAACTCAACTTTTACTGACGGTCGTTCTCACTATTACCACTATTTTCTTGGTTATTGTCGGAATTCAGTTAATTTTTATTCTCAGAGATTTTCGCCGGCTTTTAAAAAAAGTTAATAGTATTGTCGATGAACTAGAGAAAGCTGGTGTATCTCTAGAACATGGTTTTTCCGAGATTAATGGCTTTTTATCCGGTATCAAGGTCTTGTTCCGGATCATTAACACCTTTCATCATAAAAAAAATGGCAAGTCATCAAGATAGTACGAAGAGTTCTAATTTTTGGTTCGGTTTTTCTCTGGGTATTGCCGCTACCTCAATGCTTATTTATTTATTTGGCACCAGCAATGGCCGCCAAACATTAAAAAATCTACTTGATCTTTCTGAGAACTTTGAAGAAAATTTAAATTCCTTAATCGAAGAGTTTACGACCGAAACCAAGTCTGATAAACACGAAATTTCTACTCTTGGTTCCATTCTCAATAAAATGAAAATCTTTTCTCCCTTATTGGAAAAAAAACAGGTCAAAAAATTCTTTCTCAAAGAGGATAAGCTAATTGAACAAAAAGTTAAATCCTAATCTTCTTCCAATCCCTTAATCTTTTAATTTTTTAATCGGTTAACCTGTTAATTTGTTAATCTTAATATTCCGGCATTGGCGGCGTTGGTGTGGCTCCAGAGGCTGAATTCTTCTCTGGAATATCGGTAACCAGCGCTTCCGTGGTTAAAATCATTGTTCCCACTGAGGCCGCATTTTCTACTGCCGCCCGAACCACCTTTAAGGGATCAATTATGCCTGCTTTAATCATATCAATTGGTTGAGCTGTTGCCGTCGACTCGGTTGTCAACACATCAAAACCTTGTCCATGGGCGCTGGCGACGCGTGCTTTGGCAATTAACTCGCCCGGATTAAGACCAGCATTCTCCATTAATTTAGTGAATGGAGATTCGATGGCAATCTTCACAATCCTAAAACCATCAATCTCATCTTTACTAGCGTTGTCTTTTTCTAAATATTTAATATCCATTCTTTGAGCAATGTTTAAAAGAGCAATCGCACCTCCTGGTACGATGCCTTCTTCAAGAGCGGCTTTAGTGGCCGCGACAGCGTCATTCACCCTTTCTTTTTTATCCTTAAGCTCTACCTCGGTGGCAGCACCAACATTAATGACGGCGACACCGCCTGATAGTTTGGCTAATCGTTCTTGTAGCTTTTCTTGATCAAACTCTGAAGTGGTTGTTCCCATTTCTCGTTTAATCTGGGCGATCCTGGCCTGTATCTTTGTCTTATCTCCTTTACCACCAATAATACTGGTATTTTCTTTGTCTGACTTTACTTTCTCGGCTCGTCCACAGTCATCGACCTCAATATTCTCCAGCTTTTTGCCTAAATCTTCGGAGACAACTGTGCCTCCGGTCAGAATAGCAATATCTTCAAGTATTTCTTTTCTTCGGTCACCAAATCCTGGTGCTTTAACCACTAAGACGTTAAAGGTACCACGAAGTTTGTTAACCACTAAAGTGGCCAGGGCTTCCCCATCTAACTCATCGGCTATAATCACTAAATTTTTAGAAACTTTAACAAATTTTTCTAAAAAGGGCAAAATATCAGCAACGGCCGATATCTTTTTGTCTGTAATTAGAATATAAGGATCTTCTACTTCGGCTACCATCTTGTCGGCATCGGTAACAAAATAGGCTGAAGCATAACCACGATCAAACTGCATCCCTTCTTTATGCTCAACATTTGTTTCCAATCCTTTACCTTCTTCAACGGTTACCACGCCGTCTTTGCCGCCTACTTTTTTTAAAGCATCGGCAATTAATTCACCTAATGCCGGATCACCGGCAGAAATGGTGGCGACATTGGCTGCGTCGCCGAGGGTAATTTTTTTAGCCATTTTTTTCAGCTCTTTGACAATATACTCACTTGCTTTAAGCACACCGCGTCTCATCACCATTGGATTGGATCCAGCGGTGATCATTTTTATTCCTTCTGTAACTATCGCTCGGGCCAAAATTGTCGCGGTCGTCGTTCCATCACCGGCTACATCGGCGGTTTTAGAGGCTGCTTCCTTGACTAACTGAGCTCCCATATTTTTAAAAGGATCATCCAGCTCTATCTCTTTAGCAACCGTCACTCCGTCATGAACAACGTTTGGGGCGCCCCACTTACGATCTAAGGCGACATTTCTTCCCTTAGGCCCAAGCGTGGTCGCCACGGCGTCGGTTAATTCATTAATTCCATCAATAAGTTTTTTACGAGCTTCTGCTCCGTATTTAATATCTTTTGCCATAGTTTTTTTAATTAATTTTTAACTTTATGAACTAATTTACTATTGCCATTACGTCCTTTTGTTCTATCAACAGCCATTCTTCCATCCCCACCTTAACTTCATTACCTCCCCATTTTTTATACAAGACCCTTTGACCAACTTTCACTATCATCGGTGTCTTTTTTCCTTGCTCATTAAACCCACCTGGCCCAACGGCCATAATCTCTCCCACCTGGGGTTTTTCTTTAGCTGTGTCCGGTAGAACAATGCCTGAAGCAGTTTTTGCTTCCTCTTGAAGTGGTTTAACTAATACGTAGTCAAAAAGAGGTTTGATTGTTTGTTTTTTTACCATAGATTTTTAATTTATAAATTTGTAATATGTAATTACCATTAATTTTTAATAGCTTATATTTTATATATAAAGAGGTGTTTTTGTCAAGTAGATATTTAGTCTGCTAATACTATGGATATACAAAAAAGCTTATCAGAGGTTGAAAAACTTAAAAGCCGTTTGCAGTCCGTTACCCTACCTGCTAATTTATTTGAAAAGGCCAGTGAACAGATTGAAAGAATCGACTTGGTGCTTAAATACGGCGGTAACTTTTCACAGCTCGACATTACCGCTAAATACATTGACTGGATTACCAGCTTACCTTGGGATAAAAAAAGCGAGGATATTCTCGATATTGAAAAGGCCAAGCAGGTGCTTGATAAAAATCATTATGGTTTAGAAAGAATCAAAACCCGCGTCTTAGAATATTTGTCTATTCTTATTTTACAAAAACAAGGGGCGCCGTCTGGCGTTCACCACGCCCCTTCTCTTTTTTTTATCGGGCTGGCTGGTACCGGAAAAACTACCTTTGCTTCTTCAATTAGCGAAGCTCTTGGTAAAAAATTTGTCCGTATTCCCTTTGGCGGACTCTCTTCTGCCCTTGATCTTCGCGGCCAGTCAAAAAACAATCTCGAGGCCGAACCGGGCATGGTTATTCGTGCCCTAAGGCGGGCGGGAACAAAGAATCCCGTTATTTTATTGGATGAACTTGATCGGATTACGCCAGAATCAAGGGCGGCGATAATGGGAGTTCTGATCGAGCTGTTAGATCCGGAACAGAATAATAGCTTTACTGATTATTTTATCGATTACCCTTTTGATTTATCTCAGGTGTTGTTTATCGCCACCGCCAACAATGTTAATAATATTTCCACCGCCGTTTTAGACAGATTAGAGGTTATCCCAATGCCTTCTTATACTGATCAAGAAAAAATTATGATCGCCAAAAACTATATCTTGCCCCAGTATTTAAAACTGTCCGGTTTAACCGACCAAAATCTTAAAATTGACGAGCTTGTTTGGGAAAAAATCACCCGGCCTTTGGGGTTTGACGCTGGTATGAGAACTTTGGAAAGGACGATTGACGAAATTGTCAGAAAAGCGGCGCTAAAAATCGTCCGCGGGCAAGGAACAAGCTTTGTAATAAACGACGCCAATGTGAAGGAATTCGTAGGATAAATCTGCTCCGTTCTTATTTTTTAATTCTTAGTTTTTATTCCGTTCTTAGTTCTTAATTGTTTAAAAACTAAATCATTAAAAATTGATTAAAAACTAAAAATTAAGAACTAAAAATTTATGTATGACGATCTGCAACTTTTGAGGCTCCATATGAGTCTGGTTTAATCTTTACCTCATAGCCATTGCCGCGAATCATCCCTACCACTTCGGTAATCAAATCTCTTGTTTCCCCTTTCTTGCCTATGTCAACGTGAATCTGAATATTATATTTAAAAATCCCGTTAGTTTTAAAAAATTCGACAAAGTTTTCCGAAGTCTCTAAAGACATAGTCGCTTCGAAATAGATCCTTTCTTTCAAGCTCATTTTTTTTTCAAACATTTGCCGTTTCCAAAAATATATCCCGCCGAAACCAATCCGATGAACGATTAAGGCGGAAACAAAATCATAGACGCCTCTCCGGAGTTTTTGGGAATCGCTACCGACAATAATCTCATAGCCAGCTTTCTTATCTTGAGCCATAAAAGAAGAAACGATTTTTTTTAAAGCGTTCAGGTCAACCTTACCGTGAGTCGGACTATGATACATAATCCTTAGATTTTACCATAATTTTAGATCAGATTTTTTAATTATTAGTTCTTAGTTCTTATTCAGTTTTTATTTTTTTAATTCTTAGTTTTTAGTTATTTGGAACTTTTGCAAATTTTAGAGAATATTAAGGTTAATTGATGTACTTCGTTCCATAATACTCTACAATCGTTAATAATCGAGTTTTCAGTTTTAGCAAGTATTCTAAGCCAATATTTCGTTTCCATTGATTCCTTTTTACAAATAAATATTTTATTACGAAAATCTTTTTTACTTGACGCCCCATTAGCTTCCATGTAGTTTGCACCAATACTTGTAGCAGATCTTATAAGCTGTTCTAATATTGGAAGATTAAGAGATGTTTTTTTAACTTTCTTACATAAATCAATAATATCTTCAGCAAACTTAGCAGTTCTTTCTTCAAGTGGATACTTCATATTTAATAATTAAAAATTAATAACTAAAAATTGATTAAGAACTAATAATTAAAAACTAAGAACTTAGAGGTTGTTTGTCAACGGACTCTACGCTACAAAATTAGTAGTTTAGTGAAGAAGTTCGCTTACTTTTTCCTTATTAGCGGACAGCAGTACATGATTTAACCCGTAACCACCATCGTCATCCCAACCCCCAAATCAGTTCCTTTTTAAATTCCATATCTAAAAAATCCTATTATTTTATTTAACTTTATCTAAAATATTTTTTAAGGTTAATGCTAAGCTTTTATAATCGGTAAATAAAATCGTATTTAGACCTGCTTTTTTTGCAGCATTAACATTATCTATTTGATCGTCAATGAATAAAATTTCTTGTGGTCTTTTCCCTAATTTTTTTGCAATAAAAAGATAGGATTCTGGTTGTTTCTTATCTAGATTAAAATCTTTCGCAGTAAAAACATTCTCAAATATAGGATCAATTACCTTTCTTATTTCAGATCTATTTTGAACGGTTCCTGAGGTAAAAACACTAACAGAATATTTTTTTCTTAATGTTTTATACAAATTAAGGATTTTATCGTTGAATTCAAAATAGTCAAAAAAAGAGTAATCGTCCTGTTCACCTAACAATTCTTTATGTAGGTTATTTATTGTTCCTTTATAGCTTATATTTCTAGGATTAAGAATCACTCTTGAAAAATCAGAAAGAATCGTCGTTATCATGAAAAAATTATATCAAACCCTGCCTCAAAACACCGAAGCGGTGTATTTTAGTAAAACATTCTTTTAATGATGTCACGTAATAAATTTATGACAAAATTTAAACGTGACAACCACGTTAAAATTTTGCCTTTCTGCAAAATTTTTTACGTGGCGGTGGGGGCGAGATTCGAACTCGCGATGACGTTTCCGCCACGCAGGTTTTCAAGACCTGTGCATTCAACCACTCTGCCACCCCACCAAAAAAATGGAGGCGCGTGCCGGAATCGAACCGGCGCATAGCTGTTTTGTCCCAGAAGTACGTTTCCGACTTCGTCGGAATATGACTTCGGAATCCCGTACCTCTAAGCCAAATGTCGTTGAGGCTTGGAGGGGAATCGAACCCCTGCAATAGGTGTTTTGCAGACACCTGCGTTTCCTCTTCGCCACCAAGCCATTTGGCAAGATGGTACTGGGACAGACAGCTGCGTTTCCTCTTCGCCAACGCGCCATTAGTTTATATTTTACCTTAGCTTAATCTTATTAACAACAAAATGCAGCCAATGATATAATTTCATCAATGAACAAACTCTTTTCGTTGATAGATCCTTTTAAAACTGAATATCTAAAAGTCTCTAACATTCACACTCTTTATCTCGAGCAAACCGAAAATCCAATCTGTCTTGTCCACCAACTACCGCCTGGGAATTAAAAAAACAACTACCTCAAGCTGAAATGGTTTTTATCCCGGCTGCCGGCCACAAATCCGATGAACCCGGAATAACCGATAAAATAATTGAATATACAAATAAATTCTCCACAATATAAAGAAAAATTTCCTGTTGAAGCAATCTGACTTCCTAATTTTGTAGCATATAGTCCGTTGACAAAATTAATTAATACAGTTATAAAGTTAATGAAGTGGTAAAAATAACATGAATTGGAAATTAAATTTATGTTTGACAATTGCTATCGTCGTTTATCCCAGTCTTAAAAGCAAAAAATAAAGTAGTTTTTATGAAAATTAAAGATCTACCTCGAGTTGATCGGCCGCGGGAAAAGTTACTCCGCTATGGTCCGCGAAAACTAAATAATTCGGAATTAGTAGCGATTATTCTCGGATCAGGTCAAAAAGGAGAAAACGCCATTGATTTGGCAAAGAAACTTTTAAGAAAATTTCCTAACAGCCAGTTATCAAATACTTCAATTAAACATTTAATTGAAGTTCCTGGAATTGGCAAGACTAAAGCCGGCCAGATTGTTGCTTGTTTTGAGCTGGGTAAAAGATTATTAAAAAATAAACGGTTTAAGCTCGTTCTTTCTCCTAAAGATGTCTGGAATGAGCTTCAAGATGTTCGTGGTAATAAAAAAGAATATTTTATAATCTTTTACCTGGATATTGGTAACCAGATTATTAAGAAAGAAACTGTTTCCATCGGTAATCTAAACACCAGTATCGTCCATCCTCGAGAAGTGTTTGAACCGGCGATAACAAATTTTGCCGCCCAGATCATCATCGCTCACAATCATCCTTCAGGAAACGATAGACCATCAGAGGAAGATATTGCCCTAACCCAAAAATTAATTAAGGCCGGAGAAATTCTAGGAATAGAGGTTGTTGATCACGTAATCGTCACCACCAGTCATTATTTTAGTTTCAAAGAAAAAGGATTAATTAAAATTAATGATTAACTTTCATATGGAAATTATCGGAATCCTCAATAACTTCGTCGGCTTATTACTAAAGAAACCTTTGTCAAAAAGTCTGGTGCCGAAATCAACTTTTTTTTCTTCAAGTAAAGGATAGATTTTTTTGGCTTTTTCTTCCAGATGTTGATTATGATTAAAAAGAGTCTGTTGAACCATCCCCTCCTCAATAAAGTCATAAATTGCACAGCCAGCGGTTCGATAAAGAATTTTGTCATTATAAATCTTTTCAAATCCTTGCCTTAGCTCATCACGAACCAAAATTGGATAGGCAACTTTTTCTACAAACTTAACCTCCTGTTGAAAATAACGAAAACTTTGGCTTTTTAAGAATAAATTAGCTTTTCCTATCCGGTAATTTAAAGTTCTTGCTTTATAAAAAGTCTCTTCTATATGGGTCAGCAACCGACTCCATAAAAAATCTTTGTCATTGGTCGCTGACACGAATGTCCGACTACGAACAATGGAACGGTAGCTATTTTTTGCTGAATAGTTTAATTGATAAATCAATTCACCACGCAGTTCTTTCCAAATTTCCCAAAACGGCTTGGTCAGATTTTTCCTGATAAACTCTTCGTCTTTTCTAGCAAAATCAAGAGCGGTTTTCAAACCAAGTTTTTCAAGATAAGCGCTGGTATTAGCGCCAACGCCCCATATCTTTCTTAAAGGAACCTTTACCAATAATTTTTCGATTGATAAGCCATCAACAACCACCAATCCTGAAGGTTTTTGAAGATCTGAAGCCAGTTTCGCTAGTGATTTCGTTAAAGAAATTCCAACAGAAACAGTAATTCCTAAAGAAAACTCTATCCTGTCTTTAATCGCCTTACCAATACCTAAATAACTTAGATTAAGTGGTCGACGCAATCCCTTAATATCGGCAAATCCTTCGTCGATCGAATATTCTTCCACCGACGGAGTAAAAGAACGCATCATCTCAAACATCTTGCTGGAAAAAAGATTGTAGATTTCATAGTCCGAGTCGACGACGACACAGGCTGGAAAGCGTTTTTTTATCTCCCAAACTCGCATTCCTCTGGTAATCCCTAGTTTTTTTGCCTGATAGGAAACAGCTGTCGCGATACCTCTTTCGCGACCGGTGACAACGGGTTTATCTCTTAAATAAGGACGAGTCGCCTGGATAACCGAAGCAAAAAAAGCATCACCGTCAAGATGAAGAATTACATTAGGCCATGAATGGACTTGAAACATTAATTTCTTAATTTTCTAATCACCGCTTTTACTATCCCAAAAATATCAAGTTTTAGTTTAGGATAAAGCGGTGGATAGCGAGGATTAGCTGGCTGTAAATATGGACTTCCTTGTTGGTCTTTCCGTAAAATTTTTAAGGTCCATTCACCGTCGATTTCCGCCAAAACAATATCTCCTGGATATGCGGTTTTAGTTTTGTTAATAACGACATAATCGCCCTCAAAGATTCCCACCTCAACTAATGAATCACCACTAACTCTCAAAAGAAAAGACGACTGAGGATCTTCAATCAAATAATCATCAAGACTTAAATAATCTCTTGTTTCGTCAGCCAAGATAGGAAAACCAGCTTTAACTAATCCTAAAACCGGTAAGCTGAAAAATTTAGTCGTCGGCGCCAGTTTCTTCCCCTCTTTTTTTAATAAACCGACATCAATCAATTTATAGACAATATCATAAATTGATTTTTTTGATGATAGACCAAAAATTTTTAACATTTCTGCATAAGATGGTAACCTTTTGTGTTTATAATAGAACTTTTTTATCTGGGAAATTTTTTCACTGATCATAGGTAAAAATTAACTAATAAACGATTGTTTACTAGTATAGTAAACATTTGTTCACTTTGTCAAGCGAATTTTTACTAAAATTCGCGCACCCTCCAAATATCGCTCTTCAACACGACGAGCGAATAGCGAAGAGTTAAGTGTTGAAGGAAGATATGGAGGGAAGGGATAAAAATTATTTACTTGTCATTGCCGCAATTATATTCTTCGGCACCTCTTCGTAGTGCGATGGTTCCATGTAGAAAAACCCCCGACCTTCAGTTAAAGATCTAATCACAGTCGCATAGCCTGACAACTCAGCCAGTGGTACATAGCTTTTAATAACAACTGCTCTACTTCTTTTTTCCGTACCTATAATTTTGCCTCGGCGACTGGATATATCGCCGATCACTGAACCCATGAAGTTTTCGGGAACAGTTACCTCAAGTTTCATGATCGGTTCAATTAAGGTTAATCCAGCACGCTTAGCGCCATTTTGAAGAGCCATCGAACCGGCAATTTTAAAGGCAATATCGGAAGAATCGACGTCGTGGTAACTTCCATCAAATAGGGTCGCCTCAAGATCAACTATAGGGAAACCCAGAAGAACACCCTTATCCATTGCCTCGATTATCCCTTTTTCAATTGGCGAAATAAACTCTGAAGGAATCGCCCCTCCTTTTATCTTATTAACAAACTTAAAACCTTCACCTCGGTTAAGCGGTTTCATTTTAATTAAACAGTGGCCATACTGACCGTGACCACCGCTTTGCTTGATATACTTTCCTTCCGCCTCGGTTTCTTTTGTAATTGTTTCTTTATAGGCTACCTGAGGTTTGCCGACGTTGACATTCATTCCCATCTCTCGTTTCATCCTGTCAACCAAAATCTCCAGATGAAGCTCGCCCATACCAGACATAATAGTCTGACCGGTTTCTTGATCTATTTTTACTTTAAAAGTAGGGTCCTCTTCCGCCAAGCGCTGGAGAGAATAAGATAGTTTTTCCTGGTCGGCTTTAGTCTTAGGTTCAATCGCTAGTGATATTACCGGTTCAGGAAAAATAATTTTTTCTAATAAAATTTGATCGTTTTCATCGGCTAAAGTGTCACCCGTCTTTGTTTCTTTTGGACCAACGAGGGCAATAATCTCACCGGCAAAAGCCTTATCAATTTCTTCACGATGATTAGCATGCATCAATAGTAATCGACTAACTCTCTCACGTTTTTTAATATTAACGTTGTAGATATACGACCCCGACTCAAGTGTTCCAGAGTAAACTCGGATATATGTCAGCTTGCCTACATGGGGATCAAGTTGGATTTTAAAAGCTAAAGCTGAGAATTTTTCTTCATTAATCAACTTTCTAACTTTTGGCTCATTGGTTAATGGATCGACTCCTTTCATCTGTGCCAGATCGACTGGAGAAGGTAAGTAGTCGACAATCGCGTCAAGAACGGGTTGAACGGCTTTATTACGCAGTGAAGTGCCACAATAAACAGGAATCAGCTTATAAGCAATGGTCGCTTTTCTCAATGCTTGTTTTAACTCTTCTGCTTTAATTTCTTCATTATTAAGATATTTATTAAGTAATTTATCATCGGTCTCGGCAATCGTCTCAACCAGTTTAGCCCTGGCCGCCATCACTTTGTTCTTTATGTCGTCAGCTACACCGTCTTTTATACTATATTCTGCCCCTTCATTATCTTTATCCCATATTAGACTCTTTAAAGTTAAGAGATTAATCACTCCTTTGAAATCGTGTTCTTTACCGATCGGATAGACCATCACTGCCGGCTTAGCCCCCAATCGTTCAACGATTTCTTTTACCGTAGCTCCAAAATCGGCTCCCAGTTTATCCATTTTATTAATAAAACAGATTCTCGGCACCTTATATTTATCCGCTTGTCGCCAAACGGTTTCTGATTGGCTCTGGACTCCCTCTTCCGCATCAAAAATCACCACACCACCGTCAAGTACGCGCAAGGATCTTTCTACTTCGGCGGTAAAATCGACATGGCCGGGGGTATCAATAATATTGATTCTCACTCCATGCCAAAAAGTGGTCGTCGCCGCCGACATAATAGTTATACCTCGCTCTCGTTCTTGAGGCATCCAATCCATCTGGGTTGTTCCTTCATCAATATCGCCTATTTTATAGGTCTTACCCGTATAAAAAAGAGTCCTCTCGGTCGTCGTAGTTTTTCCTGCGTCGATATGAGCAATAATCCCAATATTACGGATTTTATCTAAAGGAACATTCCTGTTTTTGGTAATAATACTTTGTTGAGCCATGATTATTTATTAGAAACTAGAAATTGGTTAATAGAAACTTGAAGTTAGTTAGGAAGTTGGAAGCTGGAAATTAGAAAAAACCTTTTTTCATTCTCTAATTTCAAAACTCGTTTCTATTTTCCAATAACTATCTTCTAATCACTACCACTTAAGATGGCTAAACGCCCTATTCGCTTCCGCTAACTTTTCAGTCTGGGCTTTTTTAGCCACCGCTTGTCCCTGGTTTTTTGAAGCTTCTAAAAGTTCTGTATAAAGCTTATCAGTAAAGGTATGAAATTCCTTATTTGGCTTTGAGCGAGCCGCCTCAATAATCCAGTTCAAAGCTAGAAAAAGTTTTCTATCTCGTCTCACCTCAATCGGCACCAAATAAGAAGCTCCACCAAGTCTCCTTGGTTTTACTTCATGGTTTGGAGCAACATTACGTATTGCCTCCTCCAAAATCTGAAGAGGTTCTTTATTTTCTTTTTTTAACCGTTCCAAGACCCCGTAAACCAACTGCTCCGCCACTGATTTCTTCCCATCTACCATAATATAATTAATTAATTTTATTACCTCAAAACTTTGATAGAGAGGATCTGGTTTTATCTGTCTTTTTTTGTAAAGATAACGCGGCATTAGTAAAAATTTTAAATTTTAAATTTCAAATTTTTAAGTAGCTTTTGCTTGTTCTGGCTTAGTTCCATATTTTGACCTTGATGACCGTCTTCTCTCCACACCGGCGGTGTCAAACTTACCTCGAATTATATGGTATTTAACACCGGGAAGATCTTTGACTCTCCCTCCTCTAATTAAAACGATTGAATGTTCGGCCAGATTATGACCAATTCCCTGAATATAAGCGGTGACCTCAATCTTATTTGATAACCTGACTCTCGCTACTTTTCTTAAAGCAGAGTTTGGCTTTTTAGGCGTCATTGTTCTTACCACCGTACAAACACCTCGTTTAAAAGGATTGTTTGTTTCTAGATATCTTCTTTTAACAACGTTAAAACTCGACTTTAGGGCAGCTGATCTTGTTTTTTTAAGTCTTCTCTTCCGTTTTTTCTTCAGTAATTGGTTGATTGTGGGCATAAGTATTTAAAAATTTGCCATAATATTTTTCTATTAACTCGGCTGTGACCGGAATTAATCTTCCGATTATAACATTTTCTTTGAGGCCGAGCAAGTAATCTACCTGACCCTTAATCGAAGCAGTAGTCAAAACATTAGTGGTTTGCTCAAAGGAAGCGGCCGACAACCATGATTCAGTATAAATCGCTGATTTGGTTATCCCTAAAATAGAAACTTTGCCAATTGCCGGTTTTTCACCTTGAGCCAAGATTTTTTTATTTTCTTCCTCAAATCTAATTCTGGAAACGACTTCTCCTTTAATAAAAGGAGTGTCGCCTTCGTCTTCAATAATAATTTTATCACTCATCTTTCTGATTATCGTCTCAAAATGTTTATCGTGGATTGGGATACCTTGTGATTCATAAACCTTTTGGACTTCGTTGAGAAGATAAAGCTGAGCCTCTCTTAAACCTTTAATCGCTAAAATATCATGAACGTTTAAATAACCCTCAGATAAAGCCATTCCTACCGTTACCAATTGATCGTCTTTAATTTTGAGTTTCTGTGACATGGGAATAATAAATTCCTGTTCGCGAGGATTCTCCTTACTGGTTGTCTTTATCTTAATGTAATAAAGTTCTTTATCAGTATCTTCTTTTATCTCGGCTCTACCATCAAACTCAACGATTGGCGAAACAACCTTTGGTGTCCGAGTTTCAAATAACTCTTCTACCCTTGGTAATCCTTGAGTGACGTCGGCAATAACGATTCCACCAAAATGTCTTACCCGCATCGTTAGTTGGGTCCCTGGTTCACCAATTGACTGAGCCGCCATGACACCAACAGGAACACCAATCTCAACTACTTTATTAGTAGATAGATCAACCCCATAACACTTCTGGCAAATACCGTATCTGGCTTTACAGTATAGAGGTGAACGGACAACTATTTTTTCGACTTTGTTTTTTTCAAATAGGACAATTTTTTCTTCGTCGACCAATTCCCCTGCATGAACAATCAGTTGTTTTGATGTTGAATAAACATCTTTGGCTAAAAATCGGCCTTTAATTCTTTCCTTAAACTTTTCTCCCCGTTCTTCTAAGGTTTTAACCACTAAACCATTTTGCGTTGAACAGTTTTCCTCTTTTATAATAACGTCGTGGGCCACATCGACCAAACGACGCGTCAGATAACCGGCATCGGCCGTCTTCAAAGCTGAATCTGTTAACCCTTTTCTTGCTCCTCGGGCAGAGATGACATATTCGAAAATTGATAGGCCTTGACGATAGTTCGATTTGGTAGGAACCTCAATAATTTTACCTAGCGGATCAACCACCAGACCTTTAATCGCTGATAACTGTTTCAGTTGCTCTCTTGAAGCTCTTGGGCCACCTGATTTAATCGCCATCATCACCGGGTTTTCTTCCCCTAAACTATGCCAGGTTTTATCGGCCAGTTTTTCAGTAACATTGATCCATAGCTTATTAGAATAACGTTTTTTCTCTTCAAGAGTCAGTAAACCATGTTCATAATTTTTCTCGATTTTTTTTATTTCTATTTCCGTTTGATTAATAATTTCGTCTTTTTCTCCGATTACTTTACAGTCGAAAACGGAAAACGACAAACCACCTGAAACCGTCGCTCCCCAAAAACCGATATTTTTCAGCTCATCGATCAACACTCCCACTCTGACTTCGTCAAAAATCTTCATCGCTCTAATAATGATGGTTTTCAAGTCTAAAGCTTTAATCTCCTTGTTAATATATCTTAATTCTTGAGGAAGACTTTGATTGAAAATTACTCTTCCCGCCGAAGTTTTTAATATCTGGCTGTTAATTCTGACAAAAATCGGTTCGCGTAGTTGCACTTTATGAAGATAGTAAGCGTTGATAACATCTTCTTCATTAGCAAAAAAATTAATTTCCTCGTCTTTGGTCTCGGCTAAATTGTTATCAATGGTGGTAATATAATAACAACCAACTGCCATTTCTTTGTTTGGTAAAACAATAGGTGATCCATCGGCTGGTTTTAAAAGGTTGTGGTAGGGTAACATTCTTGCTTTTACCTCCTCGATAGATTTTTTAGACAGAGGAACGAAAACACCCATAGCGTCACCATCAAAATCAGCGTTATAACCAGCGCAGACGGTCGGATGTAATTTAATTGCGTAAGAATCGGTTAAAACCGGATAGAAACCGAGAATCGATAACTTATGGAGGGTCGGAGCTCGGTTAAGGAGAACCGGATGATCTTTTGTTATTTCGGCTAAAATATCATAAACCACCGGTTCTTTTTTATCCAAAAAATCCTTAGCGCTTTTAATATTCGGTGCTAACCCTCTAATGATCACTTCATGAAGCAAAAATGGTTTAAAAAGCTCGATCGCCATATCTTTTGGGATACCACATTGGTCTATTTTTAAATCCGGGCCAACAATAATAGTTGATCTCCCTGAATAATCAACTCTTTTCCCCAGCAGATTTTGTCTGAATCGTCCCTGTTTGCCTTTTAAAATATCCGATAATGACTTCTGAATTTTTGACGCCGCTCCTTGGGTTCGGGCTCTACCCCTTGATTTCTGCAGATCGATCAAAGAGTCGATCGCTTCCTGCAACATTCTTTTTTCATTACGTAAGATTATCTCCGGTGCCCCTAGATCGATTAACTGTTTTAAACGATTGTTCCTGTTAATTACCCGGCGATAAAAATCGTTTAGGTCTGAAGTGGCGAACTTTCCACCTGGTAGCTGAACGACCGGACGTAGATCAGGAGGTATTACCGGTAGGACCGTAAAAATCATCCATTTGGGAAGAATTTCCGCTTTAATAAAGGCTTCTAGGGTACGGATTCTTTTCAAAAGCTTGTTTCTTTTTTCTCCCTTAACCTCATCTAGTTGTTTAAGACAGTCATTATACTCTTTATTAATATCTAAGCTGGAAAGAACTTCATAGATCGTCTCTGCCCCCATGCCAACAACAAGGAACCCATCGATATTCTTTTCTTTAAAGAAAAGAAAGTCGTCTTCTTCGATCGTATCAAAGGTTGATAAATTTTTAGCTGTCTTTATCAGTCGATTATAAAAAGCGGTTTTTTGGGCTTTCTGATCAATCTCTTTATCTGTAAGCAGTTTTATCTGTTCTCTCTCTTTAAAGTTGATTTCCTGTCTAGTAATTTCTTTTTGCTCTGAATTGCCAATTTTTTCTAACAGTTTTTCTCTTTGTTTGGAAAACTCATCTTTTATTTTTGCCTCTTCTTTTTTATAAGTTTCCTGAAGTTCCTTGAGAACGGTTTTCTTTTCTAGCTCTAAGACTTTGATGGCACTTTTCTGTTTTTCTTTATCAACAGATTTAACTAAATAAAGAGCGTAATAAATAATCCTCTCTAAAGATTGGGTTGGAAGATTAATAATTGTTCCTAATGTTGATGATGATCCTTTAAAATACCAGATGTGGGCTATGGGAGAAGCAAGTTTAATATGTCCCATTCTTTCTCTTCTTACTGCCGAGGTAGTAATCTCAACGCCACAGCGGTCGCAAACAATCCCCTTATAACGAATTCTTTTGTATTTACCACAGTAACATTCATAGTCTTTGGTCGGACCAAAGATTTTTTCGTCAAATAAACCGTCTTTCTCCGCTCTGAAAGTCCGGTAATTGATTGTCTCCGGTTTAGTCACCTCTCCATATGACCATTTGAGTATCGCTTCCGGAGAAGCTAAACCGATTTTTAAGCCAGAAAAATCAACTAAATTGAGATCATCCATTATTTAATATAATCAATTGATAATCCTAAGGCATTTAGTTCTTTAACCAGTACATGAAATGATTCGGGTACGCTCGACTGGGGAATATCAATTCCTTTGATAATTGATTCAAACGCCCTTGTTCGTCCTCTAACATCATCACTTTTTATCGTTAGCATCTCTTGGAGAGTATAGGGAACACGGTGGGACTCCAGCGCCCAAACCTCCATCTCTCCGAATCTTTGACCACCCATTTGTGATTTTCCTCCTAATGGTTGTTGGGTAACTAAAGAATATGGTCCGACCGAGCGGGCATGAAACTTGTCCTCAACCATGTGAATTAATTTCATGATGTAGCTGACACCGACTAAAACTTTTCTCTCATAAGGTTCACCGGTCTGGCCGTCAAAAAGTTGCACCTTACCATCAATCGGTAAACCCAATTTTTTTAATTCATTAGTGATAAATTCTTCTCGAATTCTTTCAAAAACAGGCACTGAAATATTTAAGTTGTTCTGTTGACTGATTAATCCCATTAAAGCCTCGAAAAGTTGTCCAAGGTTCATCCTCGAGAGAATTGAAAGAGGTGATAAGATAACATCAACCGGCGTACCATCCTTAAGATATGGCATCTCCCACTCTGGCAGAATTCTTGAGATAACGCCTTTATTACCATGTCGTCCAGCCAATTTGTCTCCAACCGATATCTTTCTTAAACTGGCTGTATTAACAATAATCCTTTGGATTATGCTCGGTTCTAACTCGTTAGGATCTTTTTTTGAATCGATTACGCCGAGGTTGACGACTGTTCCCTGCTTTCCATACGGTAGGCGCAGCGATGTGTCTTTGACGTCTTTAGCCTTTTCACCAAAAATCGCTCTTAATAATCTCTCTTCGGCTGTCAACTCCTTTTCTCCTTTAGGGGCCACTTTACCTACTAAAATATCGCCTCCCTCGACCTCGGTTCCCACCACCACCAAACCTTCTTTATCCAGATTTTGTAAAACTTCTTCACGAACATTAGGAATATCTCGAGTCAATTCTTCTGCTCCCAGTTTGGTATCAACCAAATCGGCAACAAATTCTTCCATGGTAATTGAAGTAAGAACATCTTCTTTTACCAGTCTTTCGGAAACGACAAATCCGTCTTCGTAACCAAGACCATTAAGAGAGGTATAGGCAACCACTAGATTTTGACCAAGAGCTAAATGACCATTGTCGGTCGCCGGACCGTCAATTATCACCTGACCTTTTTTGACTCTTTGTTTAAGATCAACCTTTGGCCGTTGATCAAAAACAACGTCTTTATTAGTTCTTTGATATCTTTCTAGTTGATATTGATAAGTCTTTCCGCTCTTGCCTTTTAAAATAATCTGTTCGCCGTCGACATACTGAATCGATCCGTCTTCGGGAGCCAAAACAGTTCTTGCCATTGAAAGAGCGATTTTTTTCTCCAAACCGGTACCAACTAAAGGCTGTTTAGGACTAATAAGAGGAACGGCCTGACACTGCATATGGGTTCCCATTAATGCTCGGCTGGCATCATCGTTCTGCAAAAAAGGAATCAAGCCGGCTGAGGCACCAACAATCTGTCGAGGAGAAATGTCAATTAAGTCTAATTTATCAATCGCCACCTCTACTAATTCACCACCATATCGAGCAACAACATTTTCTTCAATAATATAGTTGTTTCTGTCGATCTTAACGCTGTCTGAAGTAATATAATACCGTTCCTCATCGTCAGCCGGAAGATAAACAATCTCATCTGATATCTTAACTTTGATCCGTTTACCGTCTTTCTCTTTAGTTAATTTTCGGTATGGAGTCTCTATAAAACCGTATTTATTAATTTTGGCATATAAGGAGAGATAGGTAACAACACCGATGTTGGGACCCTCGGGCGAGCGAATCGGGCAGATCCTACCATATTGGGATGAGGAAATATCACGAATTGAGAAGGCGGCTCTTTCTTTTTTTATTCCGCCAGGTCCGCCGACCGTCACCCTTCTTAGGTTGTCTAACTCGGATAAGGGATTGGTTTGATCGACTATAGTCGAGAGTTGGTTGGTCCGATAAAAGGAGTTAATGCTAACGGTCAAAGGTTTAGAGTTAATTACCTGGGCAGGAGTAACGTTTAGTTCTCCGGCCACTAAACTCATTCTTTCTTTGATTTCTCTCTCTACTCGAAGCATACCGACCCTGATACCATACATACCTACCAGTTCGTCTACCGTCCGCAGATAACGATTGCTTAAATGGTCAATGTCATCAAACTGACCTTTGCCAATAGTTAAATTTAATAAATATTTAATTGTCTCGATTAAATCTGTTTTACTTAATAGGTGGTTTTCATTGTTAATCGGTAGATTGAGACCAAGTTTTTTATTAATTTTATATCGACCCACGTCGGCCAAAGAATAACGACGACTGTTGAAAAAAAGACTATTTAATGTATCATAAGCATTCTCCAGAATTAGCGGTTCGCCTGGTTTAATTTTCCGGTAAATCTCCAGAGCCGCTTCATCTTTGTTGTGCGTGTGATCTTTTTTAAAAGTGAGTGAAAGATATTTTTCGACTAATTGTTTATCAAGATTATTAAAATGAGCCAATAGCTCATTATTGGTCTCACTGTCAAAAACCTTTAAAAAAACCGTTGCCAAAAACTTTCTTCTTTTATTGACTTTCATTTCAATTAAATTATTCTTATTAAGAGTAATATCCATCCAAGCACCGATATATGGTCTTATCTCGGCGTTATACAACGTTTGTCGGGTTGTCTTATCAATCTCGGCTGTAAAATAAACTCCCGGAGAACGAGCGATTTGGTTGATGATCGCCCTTTCAATACCGTTAATGATAAAAGTCCCCCGATCGGTCATTTTAGGAAGATTAAAAAAGTAGACGTCCTGTGTTTTTTCGCTACCGGTCTTTTTATTAAGTAAAGTTAGTCTTAAATAAACCGGCACATCGTAGGTCAGCTTTTTTTCTAAGCATAAAGCGAGATCGTAGCGTGGTTCTCCAAAATAGATATTTTTAAACGAAAGGTTAAACTTTTTCCCGGTGTAATCGTCGATCGGAAAAAATTCATTAATAATTTTCTTAATATCTTGATCAATGAACTTCTTCCAAGATAGCTTTTGAATTTCAATTAGATCTAGTTTTTCTAATTCTTTATCTTCTTTACCTAAGAAAAGTTTTTTTCGGGGTCTAATAAAAGGTTTGTCGGTCTTAGTCATCTTAAGATAAGTCAACAATAAAAAAACCCCTTGCCCAAAAGGGGGAGAATTTTTTTATAAAAAGTTCTAATAACTATACCTCACTTACTTTAAAAAGTCAAGCGCTTCTTGAAAAGCATGTTTATCTGAAGAATAAGTAAGGGTTTTTTCTATTTCTTCCTTTGAAACAAACTTTGCCTCACTCATCTCCCAGTCGTGATTGGATGGATTACCGGAAACATATTTCATTAGAAAATAATAGACGGTTTTTTTAATTAAACAATCGCCAAACCGATAGGAATAAAAAGTCTTGATTGGTTTATTGTTAACAATTTTTGTTTTTACCCCGCCTTCCTCTTCTACCTCACGCAGTGCGGCGGTTTCCAGCGATTCGGTTAAATCCTTATCGCCAACTAACCCTTTAGGAAAAACCCAGCCCTTATGTTGACTATGCTGGCAGATGAGCCATAAATAATTTCGAATTTCGAATTTCGAATTTCGAATTTTTTTGTAAACGATTCCCCCCGCCGAAGTTTGATATATAACCTTCATATTTTTATTTTTGATATTTAATATTTGACATTTAGTATTTTTACTTATAATATTGCCCTCCCATTTGATAGTCAAAAATCGGTTTTTTGATCGGTCCAAAAAAAAGTTGATACAAAAGAGCTCTGCCCGATTTATAAATCGTCATTAACAGTCCTTCTTTCTCAAATCGCCTTGTTGATACGTAAAGAATTGGTTTGGGAAAAACCTTAAATCTGGCTTTTTTTCTCCAGGCCCGCTGAATTAAATCAAAGTCTTCGCCAAAAATGATTTTTTCGTCAAAGCCTCTTAACCCTTCAAACAGTTCTTTTTTTATGATGATGCAGGGTCCATTTGCGCCTGGTTTTATCTTCTGGAAAATGGACATTCCTAAATTAACTAAAGTTAAGGCGATTTTCCCTGTCAAACCACTGGTCTTTGGTCTGTTCCAAACAGTAGTTATGTCAAGATTATATCCAATTATTTTTTCTTTAATTTTTTTAATGAAGTTTTTTTCGATCTCCACGTCGGCGTCAAAAAAAATTAAAAATTTTCCTTGGGTAAACGTTGATCCATAATTTCTTCCTACGCTAACATTTTTACATTTATGAACTATAAATCTAAAATTAGGAATTCTATTAATAAATCTTTCTGCTCTTTCTTTGGTGTTGTCGGTAGACTGACCGTCAACAACGATTATTTCGAAATCTTTGTCTGTTTGTTTTTCTATTGAAGTTAAAAGAAGAGGTAAATCTTTTTCTTCGTTAAGGGTGGGAATAATGATGGAAAAAAAAGGCTGATCCATGCGGTGGGGGCGAGATTCGTCCCGATGGACGCGGAGGGTACAGGATTCGAACCTGTGCTTCCTTTTCAGGAGAACGGTTTTCGAAACCGTCGCTTTGAACCGCTCAGCCAACCCTCCGCGCCAATCGGGATTCGAGACTGGCCCGTTCAACCACTCTGGCACCCCACCTTTCAGATAATTCCGACACGTCTCCAACATGTTATATTATATATAATACATATAATGAATTGGCCAGTTTTAACGATATTTATCATTTTTGGACTGAGTCGTTTCCTCTTTTTAGCTAAGTTTCCTCACTTCTATGACAGCCCGGAGTATCTAAGATTATCGCAAGAAAAAAACCTGGCAACCGCTTTGCAAAAATCTCACGAGTCAATCCATCCAGTTTATCTATTTTTAATCCAAACCTCCCAGAAATTTTTTCATTCTATCAGTTTCATCTCCGCTTTTTTTGGACTATTGGGTCTTATTTATTTTTATTATTTAGTTAAAAGATTATTTGGCAAAAAAACCGCCTTTCTTTCACTGATTCCTCTCATCTTCTTCCCCCACTTTTGGCTTATTCAAACTAACATCATGCATGAATCCGTTGATCATTTCTTGCTAATAGTCAGTCTGCTTTTTTTTGATATTTTCCTGGAAAATAAAAAGTTAGTTAATCTTGTTTTCTCTTTGTTATTCTTTTTGGTCGCGGTCGTCAACTTTGTCGGCAATCTTATCTGGTTGCCGATATTTTTTGGCCTTTTCATTTTTAGAAGAAATAAGAAATATGACTTTAATTAAACATTTAATTAAATTAATTTCTCTGTATGGGTTTGAAAATATTTTTAAGAGCTGGTCTATTATTGATATCGTCCGCATCATAAGAAATTCACTGTTGATAATGATCAATGGCTACTCTTTTTTACTGCCTTTGTTAATTGTTGTTATTTTTATTAACTGGATAAGAAATAAAAACTGGCCAGAAATAATTTTTTTCTTCTCTTTTTTCATTCCTTTTTTTCTTACGGGCAGGTTCTGGTATGGTGGTTTATATGGCCGCTATGGTAGTTTTATCGCCTACGGTCTTGCCTTAATGATCGCTTTAATTCCTAATCGGATAATTTATTACTTAATGATTATTTCTATTATTATTGCCTTTATCCCTACTTTTATCGCCTATCAAAAATCACCGATCCCCTTGATCCAAAAAAAGCTAATTAGCCAAATTGACTTTACCAACAAAGACCTTATAATCCTTTCCGACTATCAACGACCGCAACTTACTTATCCGAACGGACTTTACATCAACGGTAATGACGAAGAAACCAAAACAGTTGAAAAAAAAATTCTGATGACGCTAAAAAACAATCGGAAAGTTTTTATCAGTCAACAGGCAATTACTTTCCCCTACTGGCAGTATGATGGCCAACAAATTCATATTATCTCCAAAAAAAACACTGGTAAATCGGTTTTAAATCAATTCCTTCACAATAAAAAATTAATTAAAGTCGCTGTAGAAGAAAAATATCCCTTCTTTTCTATTTATCAAATCAGATAAAATATAGTTTATGATTATCGGTACAGATCTTGACGATATTCTTGTTAGCTCAACTAGTGCGCTCATCAATTTTTATAATAACCAATATGGGACCGCTTACAAATTGTCTGATCACCGCCAATACGGGTTTTCTAAACTTTGGCACTGCAGCTTAAAGGAAGAAGTCGCTATAGTTTTGAAATTTTTCCGTTCACCCGCCTTCCACGAACTTAGGCCGATTCCGGAAGCGATTGATGCCATTAACCAACTAAGTGTTAAACACCAGCTATATGTCATCAGTTCACGACCTAATGCTCTCAAAAATATGACGGAGCAATGGGTTAATAAATATTTTCCCGGAAAGTTTGAGAAAGTTATCATTACTAATCAGTTTTCTAAATTAGGAGAGAAAAAAGTTAAAAAATCCGTGATTGCCCAACAACTCCAGATACGGATAGTAATTGAGGATAACCTGGAATACGCCTTTGATTACCTAGACTCTGATATTAAAGTTTATCTTTTTGATGAACCTTGGAATCAATCGAAAAAACTGCCGAAAAATATCGTCCGTGTCTCTGGTTGGCAAGAAGTCGTCAAAGATTTTAAAGCCAGCGGCGAACTTTCTTAACATAATCGCTATAACTTTTACCAAATTTACGTTTCAATCTAGGTTCTTCAAAATAAACGACCAATAAATGGAAAAAAAGAAACGCTGCTAAAGAATAAACCAACAATAAAATACTTCCCAGCAGAAAAAACTCGCCCAAGATAATTGTCGCGTATCCTAAATACATCGGATTTCTGCTAAATCGATAAAGACCCCGGCTGACTAAATTTTTCGGTGGATCGATCGGAACCGGCGTACCTTTACCTGAAATTAAAAATATAAAAATGCAGTATAAACATAGGGCGGCGCCGATATTGACGATTAAAAAACCGAGGATTTTAAAGATAAAAAAGTTATATTGGGGCAGTAAAAAATAATGATTAAGGTAAACCAAAGCTGTTGGGAGAGTTATGAAAGCAATAATAACAAAAAGGATTGCCAAAACCGTAGAAAGAATTCTCATATGTTTTAATCATACTAAAAAGGTTCGTATCCTTCGGTTTCACTCAGAATAAGTATCCAGTCCTTTTATGTATAATTCAAATATGATAGATTATCACACAACAGAAATTCTACCATCTGTTAGAAAAGCTATTATAAAAGGCAGCGTTGCTGCTCAGTTGGAAAAAGAAGGAAGGCGTTGGAGAATATCTTGGAATTCATCTGTAGCCAGTTATCAAGAAACTTTTAAACTTGTTTTTCCCAAAAAATTTAATGATTTTTTAAAAGAAAGAAAATGCATCAAAAAAGTTTATGCTTTAGATCTTATGAGTTCACCTGCTATGTTAAGTGGGTTAGAAATAGATGGAGGAGTAGCAATTGGTTTAGGTGATCTCTCAAATACAGAATTTGAAAAAGAGATGATTAACAAAAATATTGAATATATATATGGGAATTTGCTTACAAGGCAACCATGGAATGATATCGTTGGTTGGCTTAAAAGAAATAAGGCAGAAGGTTTTGATCTCATCACATGTAGGGCCGATATGATTAGAGCTCATATTAAGTATGTTCCTCCAAATCCGACTGTTTATTATGATCTTCTAAATAGGGCTTGGAATTTGCTAGATAAAAAAGGTGGTGTGCTTTTAGTCGATATACCTAAGTTTGTTTATACTAGTGGAATACATCAAAATTTAATAGATCAATGGTTACGTCGATTAGAAGAAAACCAAATTGAGTATAAATATGTACAAAATTCTGCGCTTAAATTAGTTAAAAATGCTAACTCTCCTAAATATCTTCCTACTTTGAATTAGTATTATTGATATGTTTAATTTGTTATAAATGAAAAAAAGCGCTCTTTGTTTAATAAATATTAAGATCTGAAACAAGCCACAACTAGGAATGTTACCGATTCAAATACCCTGCTAAAAATCAGGAGAAAATTTAAGAGAAGATTAGAACTTTTTATGCTCAAATATAAAAATGATTTGATTATTTCAAATGAGAGCCACCATTCATATAGATAATATTTCCGTTCAAGAATTTTGATTCATCGTTAATTATCATCAAGGTAGCATTTGCAATATCTTTAGGAGTCGATACTCTTCCCATCGGATTATTTTTGGCAAAGTTATTCCACATTTTATCGTTATTTCTTTCAAAAGTGTCCCACATTCCTATTGTTTTTGTAGTTCCTGGGCCAATTGCGTTTGTCCTTATCCCATATCTACCAAGATATAACGCCATCGCTTTTGTAAAGGCGATGGTTCCAGCTGTACCAATACAATAGGCAGGATAATCCGGATCAGGTCTTTCTCCAAGAGAAGAAACAATAATAATTACGTTTGCGTTTTCTTGATTTTTCATTAAGGGTAGGGCGTATTTTGTACAAAGAAAGTTACCATTTATTTTTGTATCAACGACATCTTGCCATTCCTTGAAGGAAACACCTTCAATTGATTTAAAAACTTCAACAATTCCAGCATTATTTACTAATACATTTAATTGGCCAAAATCATTTTTAACTTTTTCAAAGACGCTTTTAACACTTTCTTCAGATTTAACATCGAGTTTAACGAGAACTGCTTTTCCACCGCTTTTTGTAATTTCTTTGACTGTGTTTTCTCCTTTTAATTTATTGTTCAAGTAAGTAATAAATGTTATATAACCATTTTCAGATAATTTTATTGCAATTGCTTTTCCTATGCCTTGAGAAGAACCGGTTACCAAAGCAACTTTTTTTGAAAATTTCATCAATTTTATTATATCAAATCCAGTAAGTCGAAAATTGAAGATTTTACTTTGTTAGTCTTTCTACCAGATATATATTATAGTAATTGTTGATTTTCCAGGTTTTTAATAATCTAAACGGTCTAAAAGTTTTTACCTCGTAGCCTGGATTATCCATAAAGTTTTTCTTTCCAGCCTTATCAATAACAAATAAATATTTCTCGTTCCAATAATCATCATAATTTATCTTGACATTGTCACGCTGTAATAAATATTTCTGATTAAGGGCAAGAGAATCGGTAGGTTGATTCGTGACGTTGAAATTAACCAAGTTCTGACTTTTGATGATGTTGTAAGCTTTGATATCCGCTAGATAATTCCAATTCTGTACGGGAGACCAAAACGCAGTAGCTGGACGAATAAGCGTGATCTGCGCTGCAAATATTATAAGAACAACAAATAAAAGCAAAAGAAAAATATTAAAGACTTTTATATTAAGTCTTTTTAATTGGTTATTTATTAAGCCCATAAACCCAAGCAAAACCACAAACGATAAACCAAGATAGTAATGATTTCTATTTCCCCGTATATCAAGTTCATTTATATGTTGATAAAAAAGGAGAAGAGTTTTGCTGAGATAAAATTGATGGCGGAGCTCAAATATAAAGATTGGTGAAAAACCAACCAACAAACCACCAAGATAGATTAACAATTTTCTGAAGTTTTCTTTTTTTACTAAGAAATAGTAGATTGTAATTAAGATTATCGAAATTATGAATTGGTAATGAAGCTGTAATAAAACTCCCATCCATAAAGCAGTAATAAACAAAAACCAACTATTTCTGCTTTTTTGGTAAAGACCCATGAATAAAAAAAGGGCTGGTAAAAGAGCAAATTGGAAATTAGGGTTCCATAAAAATCGGGTATAGTTAAGGTAATAAGGTAAAAGGGAGTAGATTATCACCATAATCCACGCCGCTTTTTGTCCGAGCAACCACTTTACACCATAATAAAGAGGAATAATCATCAGAGCACATGAAATCATAAAAATATAACTTGCTATAACTGGATTCCAGTTTCCCAAAGCTAGGAAAATAATCATCAAGTAAGTCATAAACGGACCTAAAAATATTTGTCTGCCTTGAAAACTAATCGCCGTTACTGGCGGACCAATCAGTACAAGCTCTTTCTTTCTGAAAACATCCAGCGCTAATATAGCGTGTTCAGCCTGATCCCAACCGATAAAGGTCAAATAGTAGATAAAATTAATTGAACGAAGAGCGATAAAGATAACAACGAAAAATAAAACCAATAGAAATTCCTTCTTGGCGTTCTTTATCATTAAAATATTATACAATTTTTGTTCTAATACAATTTCTTCTCGTCTATTTGGAAACTTTTTATTAAGGATGGTTACCATGAACCTGTCGAAGGGTTAGAACTTTTTTCGCTCAAATTTAAATTTAAGAAAGACTAATTTTTTCAAGAAATTGTTTTATATCTTCATCTTTTTTTTCAAATCCCGGCAGATATTCAATTTCTTCAGAATAATCAATGTCTTTAAAATATCCGAGTTGGGTACGGAACAACTTTTCATTAAATTCACTTTTAAAAATACTTTTTGTTTTGTTTATTAATTCTTGAAAAGAATGTTTTTGGAATATAAAATATAGATCGACGTAATCCTTCCATTTAGCACGTCTACCGAGCGCAAATGCTTTCATAGCACCAAGAGTAAGAAGGTCAGGTAAGTTAATAATGCCTTCAAAATCATCTGATCGTTCAATAATAAAAGGATAGTGAAAGAATGTTACTTTAACTTTAACAATGAGGACTGTTAATTCTCCAATTCCTTGAGAAAAAGTCTGATCAATCTTATAACTTGTTAATATTTTTGCTCTTACGTGCATCGGATCAAAAGTTTTATCCGTAAATAAATCAAAATCGATTGATCTTCGGTGACCCAAATGAAAGGCAATTGCGGTGCCTCCAACCAAATAATAATCTGATGAAAATGATTTTACTAAAGGAAGCAATTTTTTTTGTTCAACACTTAAAATATTTTTAAACATGATTGTTAAAATATCGATAAAAATATGATTTAATAGCTGGTTGATAATTTGTTCTTTTGTTTTTTAAAGACTTGTTAAATAATTTTGCTGTTTCATTTAAACCTTTAATTTTTATGAATAATTGGACGTCTTCCCAATTGCCGTAATTTAATATATGTTCTAAAACAGATTCCTCAGAAAGTTTTTCCGGATCTTTTACATACCAAGCAAGATATGGTTTGTTTTTAATAATACTATTAATTGTCATGTTCATATTTTACCAAAAAAAAGTTTGATAATTATTAAAGGAAGATGGGCAGGTACAATACTGCACCCGCCTGGCGGCTCTCAATGCAGATTATAAAAGTTATCTGTTATCCTACATAGTTTGGGGCGAAGACGGGTACAGTACTGTACCCGTCGAAGCCAGGCGCCGAATGGTGCCTGGTCCAGGCTGGTGGAGGATGTTAAGGAGGTATCAGTCGGTGCCTCCTTCAATATTTTTCATAAAAATATTCTTTTAACATTATCTTTAAAGTTGTTTTACCTTTGTTTGTTTTTAAATATTTTTCTCTTCGTTTAGCGTCTTTTTGGTTTTTATATGCTTCGTAATGAATTAAATCTAATGGATAATAGTGTTTGGTTGATAAAACTAAACCAGAATTATGTTCTTTTAATCTTCTTGTTAAGTTGTCTGTATAACCAATATAAATAAAATCATGACTTAAGCTTTTAAGAATGTAAACGTAAGAGAATACCGTGAGTTTATTTTAATACTTTTATGGGGAGATACCAGACGGTATCTCCCTGCGGCCCAATTCTGCTTTATGGTGTAGCAAGGCGCAGAATTGTGCCTTGTCCAGAGGGGAGGATTCGAACCTCCGTAGCCTTACGGCGCGAGTTTTACAGACTCGTACAATTGTCCACTCTGTCACCTCTGGTTAACTTTTAAATTATAGCACGAAATATTTCTTTCGCCATTTTGATTCTTTGGGAATAAGTTATATTCCAGTAAAGTAAAAAACGAAATATACTTTTTTCATCATTAAAAGGATTTTTATAATAGTTCTTCCTGAATTTATCTTGAGCAGTGATCACTCCTCTGGGATTATCAACTCGGTTTACAGTAATTAGGAAGATCAATGTAAATAAAAAAACATTAAGCATTGAGAATATTCTACTAAAAAAGTTATGTTTCCACTCTGCGGACTAGTATCCTGGATTTGACTCTCTTTTGACTTCGTTTACATTGAGCTCGTCGAAGCGCTCACCACTAGTCCAGGAGTTAAGATTTAGCTTTTTAAAAAACCAAATTAGTTTATTAGGCTCTTATTAATAGATCCATCAGGAAGCATGTTCACCGGATGAGGAATTTTTTTTAAAGCTTCAATATATCGCTGACATTTTTGAAAACTACTTAGGCAATATTTGTTGCGTCAAACTAAATTCAATTTACGCTCTTTCTCAAATTTCCGTAACGGACAAATATTAAACCATTTACATTTATTTTTCATACCATTTAACTATAGTTAGTTATACATTAGATAGGTTTATTTCATATTTATTCTCAGGTAATATACGTTAACGTATTTCTTACTTCGTCCGCCAATGGTGTATTTCGAGAAACAAATCGGAACGACACAGCGAATCGCAGACATAGAACTTTGGTAAAATATAAAGAAATGCAAACTTTTTTTAGATTCTCAGGAATTTTTAGCGAAATTTTTCTTATCACGGCTATTTTGTTCTTGGGTTTTAAAGAAAAAGATTTTCGGATGGATAAAGAAGCTTTTAGCTATTTAGGTATTAACAAAAAAACTCAGAAGACTTTTAATATCTTTTTAATAATTTATTCATTTATCAGGTTAATTTTTCTGACTAATGTCATTAATGAGCTGACGCTTGGGAAAAACTTCCTGATAGTATTTTGTACAATTGGTGGCCCTTTGTTATTAATATTAGTCAGTCTTGTTCCTTGGGACCAGAACAAAACAATACACAATTTGTTTGCTTATGGGATGACGATCTTTTCTGTCGTTTTTATAATATTTTTTGGTTTATTTTTTTTATCAAAAAATCTTATTTTTTCCTTGGTAAGTTTTATAATCGTCATTTCTATGTCTTTATCCACTTTATATGTTTTTCTTAAAAACAAAGTAACGGGCTATTTTCAAACCTTCTTTTTTATCAATTGTATGATTTGGGATTGGCTAATCACTTTTTATTTATTTAAACACTAATTGTTTAAAACGTATATAAAAGTTCTAACCTTTCGATTAAATCCGGGGAAATCCGGACCTTTTTTGATAAAATCTATTTATGAAACTTTATTTATTTGGAGGCGCAGAAATCCAACTTAACCAGGCTCAACTTCTTAAAGATCTGATTAAAAAAACTATTTTACAACTAAATCCAAAGTCAGTTCTGCATATCCCATACGCCAGACCAAATCCGACCGAGGAAGAGTGGAAAGAGGGTTGGTTTAAAGAAACAATGAAAGATACCGGTATTGAGATTCTTGATGCTAGAAATCAAGCGGATGTGGAAAAAGTAACTAACCCTTTAATTTTTATCAATGGTGGTCATGGACGACCTGATTTAATTAATGGAATTAATAATAATAAAAAAGTCCTCAATTTAGTTTTAAATGCAGAATATATCGTAGGAGAATCTTCGGGATCAATGGTAGTTGGCGAATATATGAGAAAAGGTAAAGAAGGAGGCAAAATAACTCACGGATTAGGAATCCTTAAAGACACAATTATTGAACCCCATTATACTGAACGGAATTATCAGCAACTCCTTAAAGATGAAATGAAACAAACAAATGCTAAATACGGAATCGGGATAGATTGTATAACTGCTATTGTTGTTAATCCAACAGAGTTTCCATCAAAATGGAGTAAGATCGGTAACGGTATTATTGATGTAAAAATAACTTAAAGATAAAATTATTTATTTACTTAAATTTGTGGGTAAAAAATTCTACTGCGTTATAGGAGTTTGAACAACATACTGAAAATTGTCTACCGGGAACAATTTTATGACTTTATTGAGTATAATCGGGTTAATGTTATGAACAGAGTCCATCGCGTCGTCCTTATCGATATTATTGATCCGCACCATAACAAAGAAGACGCTCTAAAAAATTTACTTGAACTAAAATCATTAGTTACCACTTACAACGGTATTGACATTGTCGATATTATCCAACACCGGAATCGTCCTGATAAATCTACTTTTATCGGATCAGGAAAAGTTATCGAGCTGGTAAAAATCGTTGCTAAAAAACAAATAGACATTGTTGTCATTAACGCCATTGTTAACCTGAGCGTTTTATTTAACCTGACGCAAAGCCTTTGGACAGTTAACCAGAAAATCCAGGTTTGGGACAGGATTGACTTAATCTTAAATATTTTTGATAAACATGCCTATACGACCGAGTCAAAACTGCAGATAGAAATTGCTCGAATGCGCCATATGGGGCCAAGGATTTATGGTCTTGGAGAAACTTATTTCTCCCGTCAAGGCGGCGGCATCGGCACAAAAGGTTTGGGAGAAACTAATATTGAGTTGATGAAGCGCCATTGGCGGGATCGGATAAAAAAGAAAAAAGATCAGTTAGAAAAAATTTCCAATCAACATCTGATCCAACTTGAACGAAGACATGATAACAATGTTCTTACTGTAGCTATTGTCGGTTACACCAATGCCGGTAAAACCTCACTCTTTAATCTTTTAACTAGAAAAAACAAAATTGTCAGGAATGAAATGTTCGCTACCCTTGACAGTGTTACGGGAAAAATCTACTTTCCCTCACATCAAAAAGGAGCCATCATCTCCGATACAATCGGCTTTATCAAAGATCTGCCGTCATCCCTAATCGATTCCTTTAAATCAACCTTGATGGAATCAATTTATGCCGATATTTTACTTCACGTCATCGACATCAGCGATCCGGAAATGACTAAAAAAATTGAAACCGTGGAAAAAATTCTGAGGGAACTTCGGGTACATGCCAAAAAAATCATTTTTGTCTTCAATAAAATTGACGCTTTTACCGGAGACGGTGAGAAAATGTTAAAAGACGTCGGTGAAAACTATTCCAGGTTCTCTCCTCAGTTTATCTCCGCCACCACCGATTACGGAATTGAAAAACTTAAAAAAGAAGTCGAAAAAGCTGTCGTTTTAACTTAGAGGTTGTTTAAATTTTAACTAAAGACTTTCCTTGCTGAAGGTGATCAATGAATATATTCTTATTAGTGGAGTAAATGATCAACCAAAACACGCGCGTTCTCTCGTCCAGCTTATCGGCAGGGGAAACCCCGACCTTGTTCATATAAATCTTATTCCTTATAATTCTGTTGTCGGGGTTACTTTTAAGCGTTCATCGTTAAAGTCCGTCCATGCATTTGCAAGAATACTGACAGACCACGGGATACAGAACACATTTCGTGTCATCATGGGTGATGATATCAAAGCAGCCTGTGGTCAGCTTGCAACAACATAAGGAGTTTGCGTTTAGGTTTTTTACAGTTGTTTAGTTTGACTAAAAGACTATACTTAGCTCAGGTGATGATCAATGTATAAAAGAATCCAAAAGAATCAGACGATGTATCAATGCCCTTTTTGTAAAAGAGATATCGTTTCTTCAAAAAAAACCGAAGTTTATTATAGAAGTTATTGGATGAACGGTTGTATAGATTGTTTTATCCTATCAATAAGTAAGGCGACTTCGATTGATTTTCAGACAAAAAATTATTAGATATTACTGTAACAGCTCCTTAAACTTTTTTTGATTTTCTGGGGTGATCAGCTCCTCAATTATGTTGTTGCCATGATTAGGTAATGTTGAAGTTGCCTGTTTGAAAAACATTCTCATAGTCCATATTGATATAAGTGTTGATATGATAGTAAGAACCAGTGAGATATAACCTGCTTTCGTATCCTCCACCGACCCGTCCCCAAAAAAAACATACTTAATAAAAAAATAGATGCCAAATGGCGGTATAAATAGACTCAATATGTAAGCATGGCTATAATTTTGTCTTGATTTAAAAGTCCGTTCGCTCTGATCAATCTCCAAAAGAGCTCGATATGCTTCGGTGTTGTTTTTTCCTGTGTTTTGAATGCTCGGTTGATCCATTTAATCTATTATAATCTAGGCAAACGATGATTTTCTTTGAAACAAAATAATCCCCAGAATAATTGCTATAAATAGAGAATAATAAACCAAGGCTTTATTAATTCCGAAAGAATCACTAACCATTCCCAATATTGGTCCGATTATTGCATAAAAAAATCTTCTCACCAGATTTTGGAAAGAAAGTACCGTGGCCGCTTTTTCTGCCGGTATTATTTTTAACACCTGACCCGATATTATTGTTTGATTCATAAAGGCAAAGGTTAAAAATAAAGACCATAAAGGAAAAACAAGAATACTTTTGAAACTTCCAAGAAGAAATAGAGAAATAACCGAAACTATACTGATTACCAAAAATGAACTGTCTTTAGTTAAGTTTTCAAACCGGTGGGTTAAGGCCGAACCCAAAGCAGTGATTAAATTAAACAGCATAAAAATTGCTCCAAAAAGAAACATTGGTACGCCAAGCATCTTTAAATATGGCTGCGAATAAAAAATTAGGGGCCAGATCAATCCATTGAATGAAGCAAAAAATAGTGTCAGCCACAATAATCTCTTTTGATTTTTCACCAATTTAATACTTTTTTTTATCATTTGAATGTAATTTGTTTTTTCTTCTCTTGGTAACTCTAAATTTGTTTTTGGAAATGATAATCCCACGATAAAACTGGCAAAAGTAGAAAAACTGGTGGCGATTAACGTCAATCCAAGATAAATTGAGGCGATAAAACCTCCTAATAAACTACCGATTGCTTGGGCTATTTGGATAATACCTCGGGCTTTCCCTTCGATTTTTTTAAAATCATTTTCTTGATCAGCCGATTTTAACAGTTGATGTATATAGGCTCTATCTGCTCCAGAGATAAAGGCTGCTCCCACACCCGCTGTTAGTTCGCCGATAACAAACTGCCAAAAATGGTGGCTTAATCCGTACCAGAATGTACCGATGGTCCAAAATAAAGCCCCTAATATTAAGCTTTTCCTTTTACCAAAATAGTCTGCGAACACTCCCGTAGGTAATTCAAGAATAATTACTCCTAAAGAGTAAATTGATTGGAGAAGTAAAATTTTCGTCATATTTAATCCGTTTGACTGCCAGAATAAAACTATTACCGGAGAGAAAAAAGCCAGATTGTTAAAAAACTGAAATAAATAGTATTTATAAACATTTGATGTTAGCTTTTTTTGTTTATCCATTGTCTAGTTCGATAACTCAAGTTTACAATTTACGTTATCCAGTATATACCATTTGAGCGGCTTTGATCATGCTAAGCAGGACAAACCAGAGTAAGTTTTGTTAATTAGATTATCTATACACTTTTCCAAAACCAATAAGTTATTTATAAATCAATTCATTAAAGTATTTATTTAGTGAACTTCCTCCACTTATCTTGAAGATTATGAATTTCTTTAGTTGCTTTTTTCATAATTGCTTTATCAGTTCTCATTTCTTTCCAATTACCTCTTTCTACTCTTCCTAAGACTCGAGCAAATCTGTCTCTAAAAAATCTAGGAGCAGAAAGTGTTTTATCCACCAGAAAAAGATTACTATTAATTGCAAAAAATAAATAACCACCATCTTTTTCATATATTGTTATCAATTCAGAAAGATTTAAAATTTGTTTAAGTTTATCTTTCCCTTCAGGAACAATAGTAGAAGACGAACCTTTAAAAGGAAATAAATGGATATGAGAATGAAAAACTGTTTGACCTAATCTGCCGTGTTCAAATACGGCCACAGAACCATATTGAATTTTAAGAAAATTTATAAATCTTTTATATATCAATAAAAATTCTTGAAAAATATTTTCTGGATATGCTCCGATACAGGACAGATGTTTTTTAGAAATAATAAGTATGTGCCCTTCAATAAGCGGATGAACATCGCAAACAATCCAAAAATTTTCATATTTTTCAAGAGGATATTTTAGCGCAAAAGAATTTGGATCGCAATGTGGGCAATTTTTTTTAATAGTTTCTTCAGAAACATCAATCATTGTTAATAATAATGTATCAAAAAATTAGTCCTTGTCAAATATCGATTATGCCTCATCAAAAATCTAACCTTCGTGATTGGAAATCTGTTATAAGATAGAGGCTAGACGTTGGAGATGGAAACGGGTGAGGAAGATAGACATATCTACAATGAATCTGAATTTAAAGCTTGAGAAATCCTAAGCACCGCATCAGCAGTATTTCCATGAAGATCGATTCCTTCCAATTCGCTTATTGTCCCTGAAATTTTTCCTTGTCCCATGGGTACTCCAAATTCAAGATGATTATCATGACAAGCACCCTTGACTGCTCTAATTATTAATTCAATTTCTTTTAAAGAAAAACCATCTTCTTCGCACTGAATAGTTGGAAGACCGATTAATTCTGCGGCTCTTCCTGTGGGGAAATCAATACGCGACGTTGAGTTGAGTAGATCGTATGTAATAGGATAAGTCTGACTGAACAAATCTAATAATTCTTTTTTCTTATGCTCTGACATATGACTTTCTTTTGGGCTTAAGGCCCCCTTTCTGCTTTTTATTGTTTCTAAAGCATAAATCTCTTTTCTTAAAGAAGTTAAGGTCTTAGCTTGTTGTTTTAGCCAGTTGATATCTACATTATGCATTTGTAAGGCAATATTTAAATCCTGCAATCCTAAAGAAAGTAAGATTGTATACGGATTATATGAGACAGCAGTAATTTGTTCTTTAAATAAATTTAACGAATCCATATCAACAGACATTAAAACATATTTAATTCCTTTGCTTTTTAAAAGAGATACTTGTTCTTTGACAGCGTTAATTAGTTTTCCAGGATTATTAATTATTCTTCGCCTGAAAACAAAATATCCATCACCGAAAAATACTCGATCATTATATTTTTTATATACTTTATGCAATTCGTCTGTCCCTTTGGTAACAGTTATCAATATAGAATCATCGTCTATTCCTTTTTCTTTTAATAATTTGACTAAATCGTCTCCGCTATGTTTTGCACCATTTGGATTTGTATTCATCACCCCCGTCCTGAATCTTTTGATGTGATCATCTTTTATTCCAAACAGCGAGATTCCTCCTATTCCAATATCAAGAAGATGTAGCAAAAAATTAGTTTTTGCTGGAGTAAGTTTTCCGTTATTATCTAAATTGGTTTGCGCATCAAAATGTTGATCTAAAACAATAATTCCTACTTCTTCGGGTCTAACGCCATGTTCTTTTAACGACTGTATCAAGGGAAGATCAATTAAATGAGTGGGGGAGACTAAGCAAATCGCTTGACTTAGGTTGCTTAAACGTTTGCCTATATAATAGGTAGCTTCCTCTAACTGTATCGGGACAGCCATCGGTTGATCAACCCTATCAGTAATAGTTTTTCCAATTGGTTGGGCTGAAGATAACTCTTCCATAATTTGTATGACTTTGTTTGGGTTAACTGAGGTAACAGGATAAGCTGTGCTCGTAATCGAATACTCAAAAGGTAAACTAAAAGCTCTATGGATTTGACGGACAACTCTTAAAATTTCATCATTTTGTTTATACAGCACTGGATTAAACAACGATAAAAAATAAGGAAATAACCAGTTGGGAAAACTTCTATCTTCTATGGGAACAATAAATATTTCTGGGCAGCTTTTTAGCAATTGTTCAGGGCCGATCACACGAGTAGGGTTTTCCACCATGCCAGTATTATACTATAGGATTAATTAATTAACAATTATAAGTGCCTACATTCTAAATTGAAGTGCACCACGGTTTGAAAAAACCCCGAGACGATAGCCACCCGTTCCCGACCGCTTCGGTCGGATTTGTGTTGGTATAGTATTTTCTGTTGATTCTCTTGTGTACGGTTCTTTCCTGGCCCATGGAAAACGAATTCCTATAAAAACAGTTTTTTCTTTTGCCATACACGCCAATTATGATTATATCACTCAGGAGTGAAATAGAAGATTCCAATGGCTAAATGACTCAATGGTTGAATGGTTAAATGCATCTCGCGGGTGGGGTTTTGTTAAAAAAACACTTTTTAGATAATAAGGTTCATTTTTTTATACGGGCGGCGAAATTGAAGTAATAAAAATATTTTTCCCACTGGTTGTCGGTCGAGTGATAGATATTGTCTCCGAAAAAATAATCGACCAACATCTCCCTCACGCGTAAAATTTCTTTTAAAGAATTTTTGTTTTTTGGATCATCTACAGTAAAATCGATCAGTTCAAGCGCTCGATAAAATGCGTTTTTACTCATTTCTGCCCTGTGTTTCTTTTTCCAATTAATCGCCCGCCCTACTTCGGCTCCGATATTAGCCATCTGCTCAAGAATCGAAAATTTATTCCATCTTTTAACTAAATCTTTGTGAAAAATTTTCATTTTTTGACTAATTTATTAACAATGGAGATCATTTTTGTCCTTATTGTCTTATCTTCAATCATGCGAGAAAAATTATTTAACCTCGGCCTGACATTAATAATTGAATCAAATTCGATAAAGTCCTTACCTTTGGCGTCTGGGTATAAATTTATTCCCCAAATATCATCTTGTTTTGATCCTGTGTCTAATAGACATTTCTCTTCATCGGCGTGCATAGAAGCGTCGACAACCATCACCTCTTTCTTGATATCAATGACCGCTTTAACTAAACCGCCGAATATTCTTGAAGACATTTTTTTAAGTTCATTGATACTGAGTTCAGTTTTTACTAATTTCATTTTTTATTCAAAAGAAGTTGTTAGGTAAATACATTTTAAAACCTCATTTGATTTATTATAATTATACCCAAAATTAACTATATAAAAATTAAAATCGCTTATAAATAAAGATGTATCAGTTCGGCTTATGCCTAAAAAAGTTCAGGAAGAAGATTAAATTTAAGAAGAAATTAATATTTTAATAAAATTACTTTGCTTTTAAATATTTTTTATAAAACCAATTGCCTACCTTAGCATCCTGAACACCAAGCCCAACTAAATCAATAATGGTTATTTCATCTTTATTCTCTCTACCTTTTACCATTCCTGCAATTACCTGGCCGAGTTCGCCAGTGATCCGTTTTCTGGTAATTGTTTTTTCTTCTATGGCGTGATGGATATCACCATTGACAACGCAGGCATCAATTGAATCCGCATAAATCTTATTCGCTTTACCAAAAACTGTAGCATCAAGTTCTTGCATCGTTGGCCCACATGCGCCCACAGCAGTTATATGTGTTCCTTTATTCACCCATTCGGGGAATACCAAAGCTTGAGAACTCGGAGTTGCCGTTATTAATATATCAACTTTTTCTACAGCTTCCTTAATTGTCTTACAGGATTGAAAAGTTATATTTGGCAACCTTTTTTCCATCCATTTTATATATTCTTTTACATGTTCAGGGTTTCTCCCCCAGATTTTGACAGTTTTTATCGGTCTTACTTCTTGAAGAGCGATCACTTGCAGTCTGGCTTGAACACCGTTTCCAACAACGCCGATTACACTACTATTTTCATTAGACAACCATCTTGCCGAAACAGCTCCTGCGGCTGCGGTACGATAATCAGTAAGAGTAAAATCTCCTCCTTCAATAAACGCTTCCGGTTTACCGGTCAAGGCATTGAAGATTATAAAAAAATCCGTATTGGTTGGTTCGTTTATCTTTGCTTTTTTGTTGCCCCAAAAACCAGCTGAATATTTAAAAACAAAATACTCATCTCCCTCTACATACCCAGCTTTAAAATGCACGTGGCCTCTTAGGCCAGCCAATCCCGGAGTGGAAAAATTGATAAACGGAGGAGAAACTGCTTTACCCTCTGCTAGTTGTTTGAAACCTAGTTCAATTTCTTCAATCAACTCTGTTAAACCCGATTCTAAAATCTCGCAGGCCTTTTCTCTTTTTATATATTCCATAAAAAAATTAAGCGTGTTTAGCAGTTTTTTTGGCCTTTCGATTAGCCTTTCTATTTTGTGCTCTTTGTAAACTTCTTAATTTCATTGCATCATTTTTGTCTTGTTGTTTTTTATTATCTCGATCGACTATTTTTTGACATTCTTTATTAGGACAGGCTGTTTTTTTATTTAAAATAACGGAACCATATATTTTTTCTTTCCATGTTTTTACTGTTATCCGCTCCGTTCCGCAGCGTGGACAAGGATTACTGTAAGTTTTATTCATATTGGCATATCCTAATCATTGTCTATGGTGGGATATATCTTAGTATACCAAATTATTCTAATACTGTGTAGTTAAAGTTTTAATCTTTCGACTTCAATTTCAAAATAATCATTTATAATATTTATTTAATGACCTTTCATCCTGTGGCGAAAAAAATTACCGGTCTTTTGTCTCAAAACCATTGTTGGTATGAAACC
>Ga0210016_1000042_pt1 | contig 79860 bp, 93 predicted proteins | sample CryGeyCG2014_300_FD_185454 | JGI IMG/M metagenome (GOLD analysis project Ga0210016, IMG submission 185454) | Groundwater microbial communities from aquifer - Crystal Geyser CG02_land_8/20/14_3.00 (SPAdes) (version 2) | ecosystem: Environmental > Aquatic > Deep subsurface > Groundwater | place...
TCCTCTTCGGTTTTGAGTACCAGGTAGAAGCGATTGCGACCTTCGAAGATGGCAGGTTTCAAATCAGCCGCATAGTAAGTGCCATCATAAATCAAGCGGATCACATATTCCGGCCCCGCTGTGATTTCATCTAATAGTTGAGTGACCAAGGCCTGAGCCGCAGAGAAACATTCCCATAGATTCTGGTGATCATAATTTGGAAGGATCCGAGTTCCATCTTCTAATTCACCCATCACATTGACCCTCTCCGAAAAAGAAGAGAGCTCGCCGATCATCTGTCGAATCATTCCATAGATCGTCCACGGATGAACCTGCTGAGCTTCTGTAAAATGGGAAAACACGGGAACATAACGGTTGAGGGATCGCAACGCCAAAAGATAGACCATATCCCTCGATCCAAACTCTGCGGTTTGGATCCCCCGCTGGCTTTTATATTCTTCAAGCTGGTGACTACGGGCGGCAATCTGATCTCTTATCTCCTTGATGAGCTTGAACAAGGGCTCTGAGCTCGAAATCGTCAGACAGGGTGGAACATAATGCTCAGAAAGCCTGATCTCTTCTCCCGCTCTTTCCAGTTGCGCAAGAGGAATGAGGACATAATCGCCCAATTGATCCCATTCTGTCTCCCAGAATACCTTGAGCACGTAAAAAAGCCTTTTGACTTGCCCCTTCGGACCTCCCGAATGCAAATCCTTAACCTCTTCTGGGTCGGCGGTTGTGACAAACCGGGTGGTCACTTCTGAAAGGTTTTCTAATTTATTTAAGATGGTGACGTTCTCCCTGGCACCGTCCCATTTCTTAATACCAATATAAACAGGAAATGGCTTTCCCCCTTCCACCCAGGCTTCATCAAAGGGGCGGGCCTCAAGGAGGGCATTACCGGGTAACACCGTATAACTTCCATCGGGGAAAAGAAAATTTCCCTTCAGGACATTAAAGGATCTTCTTCCTAACGCTGCTTTTTGGATTTCTATTTCCCCCACACCCCAGAAATGGGGTTCTATGAAATGATGAAAGGGAGTTAAAAGAGATTGAAAGGAAAGATCCAGAAGCTGAAAATGCTGAGGTTGTAAGAAAAGGCCTTGATGCCAAAAGAGAGGTCTCTGAATGTCCATTATTTCCCCCTGACCTCTTGAATCTGTTGGGGGCCCAGATAGAGATCGATCTTCAGGACCCCTGGTTTTGAAGTGATCGTACTTCCTTTTTTCTCTTGAATGACTGGAATTGGGAAGAAACGAACGACGCGGTCTTTTTGGAGAAAGTAATAGCCCGACACAATCCCCACGTATTTTGCACCCTCGGGCCGGTCTAAAGATTCGGTCAATTCTTTGTCGGGTTGAATCACAAATCTCTTAGCGTTAGTGACACTCGGATCAAAACGGCCACACTCTAAAAGTTTCGAAAGTCCATCTTTTTCATCAATCAATTGGTTAAAAGCATTGGGATCCCTCAGGTGATACGTGCAGACAAGAAGGGTATGAGAACTCCCTTGATAAAGGTTTAGTTGGGGATCGCTTTTTAGATGAAGCTGGATCGCATCTTTTGCATATCCCCATTCAGGGGGTAAGAGAACCGCCGGTTTGGAAGAACAGGAACAGATGAAAATGACAGAAAATAAAAGAATAAACCTTTCAATATATCTTTTCATTTCTCTCTCCTCCCGTCAACATTATATAGTGTTTGGCAGGTTTTTTCAAATTCTCTTAACAGCTCCTCCATGAAACGGCCCGACTCAAACCAGCCCTTACAGTTTGAAAATTTTTCTTTATAAATTTCAAAAAGCTCAGCTTTGCGAAGAGGACCAAATTTTAATCCTCCCCCCGATGAGGTTTCGAAGCGATCCGGGTTTAATTCCGTGAGGATTTCATTCATCTTGGTTTGGGCTGCCTGTTTTAGAGCCCGGTGGGCGACGAGGAAGGCTTCTTGGATCTGGTCGAGATAGCTTTGAAGGGAATCAGACCTACCTTCCCCTTCAAGATTAGAACCGATGATATGCCTGATCGTTTCGAGTTCGACCTTTTCACCTAAAAGGGTAGTATGGATCACACTGACGATCTGATTTAAAGTGTCAAAAATCGTGTTTAAGGAATGGGCTAATTTTTCTAATAGTTCTTTGGAAGAAAGATCCGCTGTTGAGATTTTTTTCCCCAACAACAAAGAAAATAGTCGTGAAAATCCTTCCTGTTCGAGACGAACATCTGGAAGGATCTTAGGGGTAAGATCTTTAAATTGTTCCGTAAGTTTCTCTAAGAAACTCAGTCTTTCAGCGGGCAAAAGCCCCTTTAATCTTTCTTCAAGATATTTTTCAATCAACGTTTCAGACCTTGATGGGTCGGACTTATATAGGGTCCTGATCTTATTGGCCAATGATTCTATGGAAATTGGGTTAATCATTCGTTTCGTTTTTTTTCTTGTCCCGAACCTTCCCCGGTCCGAGGATAACCGTTTCAGTTAAAACATCATCTTCAGGCTGCTTTTCAGTCTTCGGGATGACACTCATTTTATCCGCTTCTCTCGAAGGAGCTACTTTAGGGAAACTCGGGGTTGGAGTGGGTCTTGAGGGAGAAAGGATCACTGTCTCTGGGATATCTTCTTTCCATTCAGTCGCTTGAACAGGAGGGGGTAGAGTCTCTTTTTCTACCTTGGCTCCCCCAGGCGAAAGGATGATAGTTTCCCTTAATTCCTCCCTTTCCATTTCACCTTCTGTGCGCCATTTACGGAGGATCCCCAGAAGGATATCATGAATGGCCTCATTGTCTGCCCCGATTTCTGATGAATAAGCCCGGCCCTCATCAATCGGCCCTGCCCGAAATAGACGGCGCTTCACTTCTTCTCTTAAAGTCTCTAATTCCTGCCGAAATGTTTCTTTGGACCATTGAGGATCAAATTGAAAGCTGGACTTAAGCAAAGACCATCCCAAATGAAGGGACCTTTCCCAGAGAAGCTGCCAGTCTTTGTTAATTGTTTTGCCCTCCGGATTCCAAAAAATATTCACGGGAAGAAAGGTTAAGCTACAGCTTTCCTTAAGAAATGTTTCGAATGAAAAATTCTTATCAGAAGAAAATTGAGACAGCCCTTCTCTAAAAGAGAGAGAAACCCTTGAAATACTCTGTTTCTTATTGGTCAAAAAGGTATAGAACCAGACAAGTCCTAAAAAATAGAGACCATAGGATGCAGGTAATTTGGGAAAAGATTGGGTTTCAATAGGGTTTCTATGAAGATCGATGGACCTTACCTTAAAGTTCCAGAAAAATGGAAGGAGGCCGCCATGGTCTGTAAGCTTAACCCAAATTCGATCAATGGATAATCTCAGGTCAGGATGCGTATAAACATCGCCTCCCGAAAAGATGTTTTGGATCAGTTCACCTAAAAAAGAGAGCTTTAAATACAAAACCTCTAAGAAATATCTCTCATCGCGCTCGAAGAAAAAGGGAGCTTTGATTAAACCATTTTTTTGAACCGCCTTCAAACAACTTATTCTCCCTAACTCTTGTCTCGCCTTTAGCTGAGCTTCAAGCTCCTCAAAGGACGCCCCTGAGATGAGAGATAAGAAATCCAGGACATTCAGTGACATGGCGTCAAAGATGAAGAGGTAAAAGGGGTAAAAAGAAAAGGGGACAATTCTTGAGAGAACCAACTGATCTGGCCCATAGCATTTTCGATGGTGGGGACAATCGATACAGGGCAATGGATGCCCTTGTTTTTTGTTCTCGAGCAACAGGCCAAATCCTTTAATTAAACCCCAACGATCTTTGAGCGTGGGGGGATCAACACTTTCTAACTCATATACATAGAAGTCAGGGTTGATTGAAACACATGAGGGGCAAAATAGATAGCGTTTCAAGGAGGTGGAATAGGGCTGGAGCCCAGAACTAATGAGAAGACCATCGTCATAGCATTGTTGTAAAGGAAGTCCACATTTTGGACAGAGTGGTGGGAAAAAGATTCCTGTGGTTTTGCAAAAAAATAAAGATTGCAGAGGCCTGAGCCTACCCCTTTCGTCGATCTGATGAGAAAGAATGACGAAAGAACCGCTTTCTTTTTCTCCTGAATAGAAAGAGAAGGCCTCCTGCCAAGAGTGATCAATATCCTGGTTGTTAATGGGCGATAGATCATCCTTTTTCAGGAGATATTGGTCCCTTTGAACCAAAAGGAATACCTTCTTCACCTCACTCCCAGCATCGGTCAGAAACTGTGCCTCAATCAAGCGAGCGAGAGGATCTGAATCAGTAATGGCCAAAAAAGGGAAAGGAGTCTTCTCGAGAATGCTGGGGTCTTGGGCGATCAGTGAGAACTTTAAATAAAAATTTCTATAGGTAACATCAAGGTAAGGAAGCAAGGAAGAGACCTGATCATTTTGATTCACTTTAAACCCCATGCCAACCTATCAAAAACTTTAGACCCACGAAATCTCGATTGACCCCAATTGTTCCTATTTATATTCGACGAAGGAGAATTTTTAAATCAACTATATTTATTTACGGCGCCAATGTCAAGATATCAGGTTCATTCAGTCGTGTCAATAATAGAGGGAGTTTTTCTTGACTTTTCATCAGTGGACTGAATAGAATAGTTTTAGAGGGAAGAATGAATATTCGAAAGCTTGAAGATTTCTTAAAAAAAGTGAAGTCAGGAAAGACTACGCTTGATGAGGCCATGGCGGAATTGAAGTCGCTTCCTTTTGAAGATCTGGGATTTACCAGAATTGATCACCATCGCAGTCTTCGAAAAGGTTTTCCAGAGGTGATCTGGGGAGAAGGAAAGGCCTCCGGACAGATTCTATCGATCATGAAACAGTTGAAGGGAAAAGGCCAAAGCATCCTCATCACTCGTTTGGAAGAGAAAAAAGCCAAAGCTATTCAAAGGGTTTTTCCAAAGAGCCAATACTATCCGAGGTCAAAAGTTCTAACCTACCTCACCCATCCAGTGAAATCGGAAGGGAAAGGAACGATTCTGGTTATCACCGCAGGGACGACGGATATCCCTGTGGCTGAGGAAGCTGCTATCACGGCTCAATTCATGGGGAATCGCGTAGAAACCCTTTATGATGTCGGTGTAGCAGGGATTCACCGGCTCCTTTCTGAGAGGGAGAGATTGGAAGCGGCCCGTGTCCTCATCGTAGTGGCTGGGATGGAAGGGGCTTTACCCAGCGTCGTGGGTGGATTGGTGAACCGACCAGTGATTGCTGTTCCCACCAGTGTCGGATATGGAACAAGTTTTGGAGGAATCACTGCACTGCTAGGCATGTTGAATTCGTGTGCCTCGGGTGTAGCCGTGGTCAACATTGATAACGGATTTGGAGCGGGCTATATAGCCAGCCTGATAAATCGAATGTGAACCCCGTCCCCTCACCCCGTCCCTCTCCCTTGCCTACCGGCAGGCAGGCCTGTGGGGAGAGGATGCCGCCGTCCAAAGTCGGGCTTTGGCCCCGGACGGGAAGGGGGAAGAAGGTCTAACAGGACGAAGGTCTAAAAGATGATCGAGGCGATTTGGATTAGGGTGATTAATGAAGGGATTCCCTTCTTGTTTCTCATCGGTCTGGGCTTTGTTCTTTACCGTGGGCTCAGAAGAAACCAAACGCTCATCTCAGAAAGAGAGGAGTTGTTAAAGCGTTATCTTCTGTTTCGAGGAGATAGACAAGTCCGTCTGAAGATTTACGGAGGGGATGAGAAGGTATATATGGATCTCCTCAAGAACATTTCAAGCAGTTGGAAGAACTTCAAAAAAGCCTATGATCGATGCCTCCTTTCCTTGGCTCAGAATACCACGAAGACCAAACGCTTTTTGCAACTCATCACCCTGGGTCTTTTAATTAACACGGTAAGGCTTTTTATAGAAGATTACTACTTTTTTGGTTTGGAGGCTCACTTTTTCTATACCGCGGCAAGGGAGCTCTCAAGTTATGTTCTGGTGATCCTCAGTTTCTTTTTATTGAGAAACCAGACCCAGAAATTTCTTACTTTGAAAGGGGAAGTAGTGAAGACGGATCGGGAGATCCTCTTCTTCCCGAACAATATGGGGACCCAAGAAGAACATGAGGGTCTTTATAATGAATTTGATCCTCTCGAGACAAGAGGAGTGGAAGATGGGAAAGAAGATCCGAATCTTAGTGAGTGACCTAAAGGTCGAAGCCGAGCTGAACGAATCGAAGACAACCCAATTAATCTGGGAAGTTCTCCCTATTGAGGCAAAGGCCAATCTTTGGGGCGAGGAGATTTACTTCGCCATTCCGGTGAAGACCGGACTGGAAGGGGGGGCAAGAGAGGTTGTCTCATCCGGAGAATTGGGATATTGGCCAACTGGACATGCCTTCTGCATCTTCTTCGGTCCCACTCCAGCGAGCCGTGGCGATGAGATCCGTGCGGCCAGCGCGGTCAATGTGATTGGAAAGGTTCTCTCCGATCCCAAAGTTTTCCTGAAGGTTAAAGAGGGCGCCAAAATTAAACTGGAGAAAGCCTAAAGTTAGAAGTAAAAATTCCAAATATCAAAGTTCCTGCCTTCGCCGAAGCGGCTCCGCGCAGGGAGGCAAATGCCAAATGAATGTCAAATGGTTTAATATTAAAGCTTTCTTTCTTAAACATTTGGATTTTGAGCTTGAATTGTGAAATTAATCCGAAATTCGAATTCCTAAATCTGAAATTATTTTGACCTTTTCCTGTACTGCTCTAATTTCGCGCCTTTGATCAAAACATCGCGCATTTTCTTCCTCAACTCTTGATCGTCAATCTCTTGGAGAAGGCCGTCAATTCGGTCCAAGATCGTTTTGTCAAGTTTTTCGTCTTCCAAAGAGGTGGTCTTTGGAGGAACCGATATAGTAGAAGAGACCTTGCCCAATTTGAATCGAATGTCCTGGATGAGTGGTTCGCCTAAAAAGGCATTTACCTTATCGAGAAGGGTGTGTTTAAGAAATTGGAGTTGCTGCATCCAGGTTGGATGGGAAACATCAATGAAGAGGATTCGGTTTCGAATGGAACGGGGTTGAGAATGACCCGCAACGGACTCACCTACGATTTCGTTCCACGCTTCCAATATGGAATAGGTCTTCAGTGGGACATCAATCTCCAGGGACTTCATGGTTTTATCAAGAATCGAACGGATGGATTGAGGTTTTTTCATCGGAAAGTAGATTTTAGGTAATAACCTACCTCTTTGAAGAGATTCTCTTCCGTGTCATTCCCGTGAAAACGGGAATCCAGTGTTGGAAGAGATAAGGCCTGGATTCCTGCTGGAGTTTACCCCGTACTTGATACGGGGCAGGAAAGACAGGCCGATGCGCTTTCAGCCTTTAGCCCCTTTGCGCTATGCGCCTTGCGAGATCTTGGTGGGATCAATTCTCGGAAACAGAGGAGTGGGTTTGGCTACCTTCTTTTTAGGTTTCAGGCCGCCCCACTTTCCGCTCTCCTTTATCTTTTGTTCCCAAAGATTTTCCTCCATGCCAAGTTGGGACCATATCTTTTCAGAGGTGGATGGTATGAAGGCGGCAAGCAGCAGGGCAATGATTCGAAGGGACTCCAGCGTCTGGTAAAGCACTGTCCCAAGGCGGGGTCGATCTTTTTCTGCTTTGGCTAAGGCCCAGGGCGCAGTCTCATCAATATATTTATTGCCAGCGTTGACAATTTCCCAGATCGACCCCAGCGCTCGATTAAAGGCCAGGTCATCCATCTGTTTCGATAATTGGGGAAGAACTTTTTCAGAGACTTCTTGGAATCCTCGATCCAACTCCTGGAGGTTGGAAGGAGCTGGAATCAGACCATCAAAATATTTGACGACCATGCTCAGAGCTCGGCTGAAGAGGTTGCCCAGATCATTCGCCAGATCGCTGTTGATCCGATGGACCATAGCAGAATCGGAGAAGTCGCCATCGGTTCCGAAAGGAACCTCCCGCATGAGAAAATACCTGACTGAATCAACCCCATAGGTGTCGATCAGGCGATTGGGCTCCACCACATTCTGAAGGGATTTGGACATCTTTTTGCCTTCGATCGTCCACCATCCATGGGCGAATACCATTTTAGGGGGAGTCAGACCAATGGCTTTGAGCATGGTTGGCCAGTAGACCGTATGGGTGGTGAGGATATCCTTGCCGATGAGATGAGTCGCCTGAAGCCAGAATTGAGAGAATGGTTTTTCCTCAGAACCATAGCCAATCCCACTGACATAATTGATCAGAGCATCGAACCAGACATAGGTCACGTATTCAGTATCGAAAGGAATTTCGATTCCCCACTTTAATCGTTTCTTTGGCCTCGAGATACAGAGGTCTTCCAAAGGGCTGCGGAGAAATCCTAATATCTCATTCCTTCTCGATGGGGGGAAGATAAATCGCTCGTTTTTTTCGATGTATTCAATCAACCAGGCTTGATACTTGCTCATTCGAAAAAAGTAGTTTTTCTCCGAGATCTCAGTCACCAGACGAAGACAATCCGGACATTTCCCCTCAATCAGGTCCTTTTCGGTCCAGAAGCGTTCGCAAGGGATACAGTACCACCCATCATAATTATCCTGATAGATCTCTCCGCGATCGTAGAGATCTTGAAGGATCTTCTGGACTACTTTTTTATGGCGTATTTCTGTTGTGCGGATGAAATCATTGTTGGAAATGTTCAGTCTCTTCCAGAGGGATTGGAATCGCACCACCATTTCATCGCAGTGAGCTTTTGGGTCAACCCCTCGCTCCTGAGCAGCCTTCTCCACCTTCTGGCCGTGTTCGTCTGTGCCAGTGAGGAAGAAGACCTGATAGCCCTCTAAGCGCTTGTAGCGGGCGAGGATGTCAGCGGCGACGGTCGTATAGGCATGGCCGATATGGGGGACATCATTGACATAGTAGATGGGAGTGGTGATGTAGTAAGACGTTTCAGAGTTCGGACGCATGAATGGTAATCTCTCCCCCTTCCTCTAATTCTACTGTCACGGTTTGACTGAGAACATTTTGGCGAATGACTTTTCCCTTACCGGAGGGCGTCATAATATGTTTGCCCACCTTGGGGAGATCCTTTTTTAAATCGACATAGGTGGGGAATTCGTAAGCCAGGCAACACATCAAACGACCACAAACCCCAGAGATCTTCGTTGGGTTGAGGGCCAGATTCTGTTCCTTGGCCATTTTGACAGAGACCAGCTCGAATCGATTCATGAATTTGGCGCAACAGAGCTCCCTCCCACAACTCCCAAGGCCACAGACCATTTTGGCTTCATCCCGTACTCCAATCTGTCGCATCTCGATCCGCATCTTGAACTCTGCGGCCAAATCTCTGACGAGTTCCCGAAAATCGATCCTCTTTTCAGAGGTGAAATAGAAGAGGGCCTTGGAGCGGTCTAAAAGAATCTCTGTTTTAACCAGCTTCATATTCAATCCTTTTTCCCTAATCTTCTGAAGGCAGAATTGGAAGGCCTCCTTCTCCAATTGTTGGTTTCCCTGAAATTGCTCCAGATCTTCAGCCGTGGCTTTCCGGGTCACCTTTCTGGGAGATTTCAGGAAGAAGCGTTTTTCCTTTTCATGAGGTGGAGAGAGGACCTTTCCCAGGACCAATCCCTTCTCAGTCTCAACGATGACGTCCTCGCCTGTCTCGAGAGAAAGTTGCGTCGCATCGAATTCTTCTGTTTTTCCATTGGGTAGTTTGATAAAAACTAGACGAATCATCTTCTCTATCCTTCAGCCCAAGAGAGCATCATGGCTTCAAGCGCCAAGCTCGTATTGGCATTCGCCTTGATGGCAAGTGTAGTTTGATGGAGGATCTCCATCCGTTTCAAAAGAGAAGAGAGGCTCCAATTCGTTGCCATGGGCTCCATCACTTGCAGGAGATCCGAATGGATCAACTCCGGTCCTTTTTTCAGAGTCTTCACCATAACGAGATCTCTCAGTAGGGTTTTAGCTACTTCGAGCATCAAAAGAAGATTTTCTCGTTGGGAGGGTAAAGATCCAACCCAACTCCCTATCCTTTCAAATGAAAGTGATTTCAATCCCACCCAATCCTTCAAGAGTTCTTCTCTTGGAATCTGACGGATCTCCTCCTGGATCTCCAACGCCTTTCCAGGACTTCCTTCTGAAAGAGAAGCGAGGAGATGGGCTTCTGCTTCATTGAAACCTTTGCCTTCCATCAACCATTTCGACACTAAAGGGATAGGCAGGGGATTGAAGCGAACCGGCTGGCATCGTGAAAGAATTGTGGGCAATATGAACCTGGAATTATTGGCCAGCAGGATAATCACTGTATGGAGCGGAGGTTCTTCCAATGTTTTAAGGAGAGTATTCGGTATGTGAGGAGCCATCCGATCTGCAGCAGTCAGGATACAGACACGGCGCTTTCCCTCATAGGGTTTGTAGGCTAGCTCCCTCTGCATTTGCCTCACCTGATCGACCTTGATGTTTTGCCCTTCTGGTTCAATGAGCAGGACATCAGGGTGAAGAGCGTGATCAATCTTTTTGCAGGAAGGGCAATGATCGCAGGCATCTCCTTTCTCCGCCTCTCCTCCGAGACAGTTGAGCGCCTTTGCAAATTGGAGAGCCACAGACTTCTTTCCAATCCCTTCATTCCCCAAAAAGAGGTAGCTGTTAACGACCTTCTCATTTCTGATCGCCCGCTGTAGCAATGTTATGGGCCTGGAGTGCCCTAAAATGTTTTTAAAAGACATGGTTTTATAAAAAGGGTTCGAGGATTCGAGGGGTCAAGGGTTCGAGTGTAATATTTTTAGGGCAAATGGTATTTCAAAAAAGTTAGTCATTTACTTGAACCCTTGAATCCTGGACCCCTTGGACCCTATTAAATCATCAACGATTTTTCGAATTCTTTCAAAAACCTTATCTTCTCCTTCTCGTGTGTCAATCACCCTTACCCGATGGGGTTCTTTTTTGGCAATGGCAAGGTATCCTTTTCTCACCCGTTGGTGAAATTGAATCTCCTCTCTTTCAAAACGTTCCTCTCTTTCTTGTTTCAGCGTCCGATTCCTTTGAAGTGCTCTCTTCAATCCTACATCAGAAGGACAATCTAAAAGGAAGGTGACATCAGGCCTGATTCCTTGCGAGGAGAGATGATTGAGGCGTTCAATCCATTTTAAGTCTATCCTTCGACCATAGCCTTGATAGGCAAGTGTGGCATCACTGAAACGATCGCAAAGGACAACCCCTCCCTTTTTTAAAAAGGGTTTAATAACCTCCTTCACATGTTGCGCCCTGGCTGCTTCATAGAGGAGGAGTTCACTCGTCGGGACCATCTCACGATGGTCTGGATTCAAAAGGATTTTCCTTGCTTCCTCGCCAATGGGACACCCCCCTGGCTCTCGTGTTACTTTACAGGGGATGCCTTTTCGGTTGAAATATTTTTTTAGGCGTTGAATCTGAGTGGTCTTACCACTCCCTTCCACTCCTTCAAAAGTAATGAAGAGAGACAATGGTGGCTCCAATAAATATATGAAATCAATATAAAATATATGTCAGAGGCTCATCGATTGTCAAGGGCACGGCATCCTTTCCGATAGAAATAGCCTTGCAAGGGAGTTTAGATTATTACAAAACTTGCTTATTTTCCAACGTTCATATATAACTGAAAACGCTTAACGCCATGCCTACCGGTAGGCAGGCCTATCCTGCCCTCTGCAGGCGGGCGCTATGCGCATAGCGGTGAAAATTTTAGGGAGGCCAATATGGGAGAGACAGAAAAGATTGTGGATGGATTTCGATTTCTTCCGCCTGGGTTAACCGCCTGGGTTCGAAAATTCATTCCTGATGAAGAATTCAAAGGGTTCATTCCCTGGACACCAATGGCTAAGCCCTTGAGTCAAACGATCCTTGCCTTGGTGACCAGTGCTGGTATCAGTTTAAAAAAAGATCCTCCCTTTGATATGGAAAGAGAAAAAAGAGAGCCTATCTGGGGTGACCGCTCCTATCGGGCGATACAGAGTGGGGCCACTGAAAAAGATATTGAGGTCAATCACTTACACATTAACACTAACTACATCAAGCAGGATATCAATGTCATCCTTCCTCTGGCCCGGATGGCTGAGTTCGAAAAAGAAGGTATCATCGGCTGTCTCGCCCCAACCGCTTATTCCTTTTATGGTTTTCAATGGCAGAATAATGACTTTCTGAAAGAGGCCATTGAGCCCATTTCCAAGAAGATGAAACTTGAGGGAGTTGAGGCAGTCCTCATAACTCCTGCCTGACCCTTCTGCTGTCAGTCCGTTGGACTGGCTGCCAGGTTCTTAGAGGAGGCCGGGTTTTCCACTGTTGTTCTCACACCCACCTATGATTTTCATCGGGCTGTAGGGATTCCACGATCTGCTGCTATTGAATATCCTTACGGAAGACCAGTGGGACAGGTGGGAGACCGGGAAGGTCAGAGAAATGTTCTGCTGAAAACTCTTGAGGTTCTTGAAAAGGCCAAAACACCAGGGGAGGTCTGGCATCTGCCATTCACCTGGCCAGAGGAGCCCAAAAAGACAGATTGGCAGCCGCCAGAGATGTCACCATTGATCAAGTTCTATTTGGAAGATATCAGACAAGCCCGACAAAGCCAGACTGGGTAAGAAAGGCTGCTATAGAGGGCAAACAATTGTGTCATTACATACATAACATACATGTCTGACGCAATTAAAATTGTTTTTTTTACATATACTTACCATGACAATTGCATGAATTAGTCATTATCATGTGCCTTTAATCCATATTCCAACGCAATTATTTAGGGAATACTTCTCGTTAGATGCTATCTATTCTCCTTTTTATTAAGACCGGGCTCCTCTTACTATGAATTACAGCGAGGACGATTATCTTTTCTTTCTCAACAAGATAAATGATTTTGTATGGAAACCTTTTAACGAGGTGCTTTCTCGTTCCTTTATATTCTATTGGGTGGATGTTGGGATTTCTTGCTATGAAGTTCAGTCCAGCATCAACTTGCAGAAAGAAGTCATACCCCAACCCTGTCCTCTTATCTTCATACCAGGAGTAGGCTTCCTTTAAGTCGTCTTCAGCCTCAGGCCTGACAATGACCCTGTATTTCATTGCCTACTCACGATTCTTTTATAAACATCCTCCCACGGAGAGCCTAATTCAGGGTTCTGGTGATACTTCTCCAATCGTGCGTCAATTATTTTTTTCTCCTCTTCTGTCAATTCGAGAGAGTAGGCTTTTGCTGCTATCGTATCCCAAATATCTTCCACAAGCTGGATTCTCTCCGGAATTGATAAATCAAGGGCATCTGTTGCCGAAATCTTTTTCATGGTTGAAAACCTCCAATCTTTAATGTCTATTTTAGATTATATCCACAATTTGGACAATGCTTGTATTTCAATTCGATTAGTAATTGCTTTCTGCACCGGGGGCAGAAGATATAGGGAAGCTCATCTGATTTGTCTTTTTCGTGTGCATTACCTCCTAAAATAGAATCAAAAGGTGATTTATCTCCCTCATAACAAGTAACTCCGGTTTTCATATGGAATTCTTGTTAATAAAGGATCTTTATACCCTTTCCTATTTGCCTGCCTAAGCGCCTCTTCAGGAGTGCGCCCTTTACCTAAAACCTTTTTCCTATCATAACTTAATGCTACAAAATAACCTGGATACTTTTTTATAATAGGGGTCATATCTATTGCTTTCATAATTAACCTACCTCCTATTTTGCACTAATTTACTATACCACAAATCTTGTTCAATGGTTCCAATTAAAATCAGCGGGTTGGCGGTTCAAATCCGTCCTTGGACTCCAGAGAAAAAGGGGGGTAATCTGGATGGATTAGCGTCGTTTCTTTGAGGTCAAGGGCCGCTAATTTATAATTTTATGGGCGTCCACTTCCTTTCAGCAGCAATTGAATATCCTTACGGAAGGCCAGTGGGACAGGTGGGAGACCGGGAAGGTCAGAGAAATGTTCTTCTGAAAACTCTTGAGGTTCTTGAAAAGGCCAAAAAACCAGGGGAGGTCTGGCATCTGCCGTTCACCTGGCCCGAGGAACCAAAAAAGACAGATTGGCAACCGCCCAGAGATGTCACCGTTAATCAAGTTCTATTTGGAGGATATAAAGAAAGCCAGAGATGAAGCAGGAAGAAAAAAACAAATGGGGAATAGAGAGGGAAATCCCTACGCTCTATCTTAAGTCCAGTATCTGAATTGCAGAATTATCTTGACAGGGATATTGGAAAAAGGGATAATGGAGGCAATGGAAAACGGTGCATAACTAACTAATATCAAAAGAGAAAGCAGAATATGTTACGTATAGCACCTACTACTCTGCAATGGGAGGTTGACCGGGGAGTTGATGATTACCGAAGTCAGTAGAGAGAAAAAGGATAAGGGGAGGATTCATTTTTTAAAGAGAATATCACCGTAATAGGCGGTGGCGGATTCGCCGGTGTTGTCGGTGTCGGTCATGATCGCTACACCTGAAATCATCGGTGGCTCCTAACCAAAAGCCTTTTTATAGTCCTCATAGAGATTACGTTCTTCGTTTAACCATTGATTGAGCCTTGCCTCATCCTAGCGGTAATCCCCAACCCCATCCTTGTTCGTATCTTTTCGTTTTCTCACCATCTCCTTTTACCCCGTTAGAAATAATGCCCCGCTGCTCCCTCCGGGCCAGAGGCCCTCTGGGCCGGCGGCTGCAGCGGGGTTACATTGCAGAATAATTCCGGTGGGGTTTAATGCCCCGCTGGAATTTCTAACGGGGTTTACTCCCTCAAGTTCAACTCTGTTCCAAGATCTCTTTCATCTGGTCCTCTAAAGTTGGAAGTTCCTTCATAACGATATGCCAGACAATACTAAGGCTGATATCAAAATATTCATGGGCTATTCTATTTCTGAGCCCAACGATCCCTTTCCAATCCGCATTTTCATATTTCTCTTTTATCTCATCTGGTATAAACCCCGTTGTTGCATAAAGATGCGGTTGAATCAACTGCATACTTCCATCAAAAGGCTGTTTCTATCCTTTTGAGGATAACTTCCAAAGGTCACTCTTGGATTGATCCAGGTGACGACATTGATTTGACAGCCATTCCTCTCTGGGTAAGGGTTGGGTAAATCTATGCGCCGAATTTAATGCAACAACAGGGTAAACCTTGATGCTTCACCAATAATTTCGAAATTTCTGACTACGGCATCTATCGTTTTTCTGTCGTTCTTAAAATCGTCGAAACCCATATTTTCTACATAATTTTTAATGAGTCGAATGGATTCCAAAATATCTTCAATAAATAGCTTCCACTCCCGCTTAGACATAAGTCAAATCCTCCATGATAGACCTCCTCCGGTTGGGTTTGATGGCATCTGGTGTTACCAAATCAACTTTAGATTCTAAGATTTCTTCAAGAAAATCTGCGAGATGAATAAAGAGAAAACCCACGGGTTCTTTAAACTCGACTAAAATATCAATATCGCTTCCTTCACTTTGCTCGCCCCTCGCATAGGAGCCAAATACACCAATCCTTTTGACCTTGAACTTTTCTTCTAATTCTAGCTGATGCTGGTTAGTTATCTTCTCGATTTCTTCTAGGGTTTTCATAATTCACCCCCCTTTTATTGATGGGAAGTATACAGGGTATTGTTAAAATGCCAGTGCCCATTATACTCCTATTGCCAGCGAAAATAAAATCCAAAATTCAACAATTAGTAATTTTCATGGTTCGTGCCTGCACGCCGAAGTGCTAGCGTTTCTGCACGCAGGCGTGGATGGCCAACTGGCCATGACTAATTTGTTTGGAAATTGGGATTTGGTTATTGGGATTTAGTTTTGCTGAAGAGGATATCCCCATAATAGGCGGTGGCCGATTCGCCGGTGTTGTCGGTATCGGTCATGATCGCTACGCCCGAGATCATCGACGGTTCTTCTCCAAAAGCCTTTTTGTAGTCTTCATACACATTGCGTTCTTCATTCACCCATTGATTGAGCTTGGACTCCCCACTCTCCACAACAATCATCTTAACCCGATCTGTGTAAGGATTAGAGACGATGGTCCCCACAAGGACCTTGCTTTCCCAGATGTAGTTAATGGCACCGAGAGGGGGATACTGTCCATACAGTAATTTAACCGTTTCGTATTTAACTTTTTCGAAGAAACCCAATTTGCTGGCATCAAACTCGAAGGTGATATAGATCCTGGCTGGGTAGTCGTCGCCTTCCTTTTTATGAACATCTCCCTTTTTCAGGATATTCGTTACCCTCCAACGCCACTGTACAATGGGATATTCTTTGGGATTGATCTTGATCTCCCGGGTCAAGCCGGATGCCGATGCCTCTGCCACAGCCTTGACGACCGCAGTATTGTCGTCCTTGACCAGTGTGTAGGTGGTATGCCGCTCAATCTTTTTAAAGGTTTTGGGCTTCCATTCAGGGGGTAGTGTATCTCCCGCTGTTGCAGTAGAGAATTTCCCCACTTCAATCATTGTTTGGGATTGAGCATGAGTGGTTAAATGAAAGGCGAGAAAGCAAATCAACAAAACAGGAGTAATAACGGCTATAGCGGTCAAGCAAGATCGTGGAGATTTCAGATAGAGCAGAGACATATTGGCGAAGCTATAATTATTACTGTTCATGCCACAATGGGCGATGCATTGGGGTCAAAAGGATTCATTCTTGCCGCAAGAGAGAAGAGATAGGGATAGTTGTCCCTCAAATGTCTCACATAAGATAACCATTCGGAGATAAGCAAGACATCGGCTCTTTTGATATCCCCCGAGAGATGCTGGTAGTCTGTATTCGGCAATTGTTTTAGATCGATCCTGAGAGCCAACTCTTCCGTCAGGTGGAAAACTGCCCAAAGGAGTTCTGTGAAGGATTCATGTTCCAGCAAATTGGGATTTTCCAATAGGCCCAATAAAAACCCTCTTTTTTCTAAAAGGAAATTTTTTAACCCCTCTAAATTACCCTTTTGACTCTCCACACGATAATCGTAACCCTTAAGATGTTTAGTGATATTAGAAAATGCTTTATTGGACCAGTCGTTGTTCTCAACAAGATCTTTTTTGATTTGATCCTCATGGGAGGCAAAGTCAGAAAAGGATTTCAAAAGTTGGTTTCCCGCTTCACTGAAGAAAGAGCCGATCACCATATTCATTTTTTTTAGCAACGCCCGTTTTTCCCTCGCACTCAGTAACTGGTCGATGATCAGCGTGACCAACAACACCTCAATAGGAAGAAACGCAATATCGCCAATCAGATAGAGAAAGATGTGGTGGCTATCTCTGAAAATAGTGTAATGGATGAGATACAAAATCGTAGAGAGTACGATGAAACACAAACCCAAGAGAATTTGCCAACGGAACCGCTTCATATCAAATTGTTCCCCAACCAATTGCTTAATGAAATACTGGAAATTAATAAAATCTTAACATATCCTCCTGGTTTTTTCAGTAACAGGTTATCTTTAAGATTTTGCAAGATGAGTTAAGATTAATGAAATCATTGAGAAATGGATTGAAAAATTTAACGAATCCTGATAGGTTAGGAGCGAAAAGGAGGTAGAAAGGCGATGATTAAGTTCCTAATGGGATTGATTGTTGGTATCCTCATCTTCTTTTTCTTCCTCTACTTCGGAGGCGGTAAGACCGTGAAGAAGGTTGGAGAGGGTTTAACCGATACCGGTAAAAAAATGGAAGTCATGGAAGAGGTGATCAAAAAAGAAAAGGGAGAGGTAGAGAAGGATGTAAAGAAAAAGATATTCAAAGAAGAGAGGGATGTTACAAAGAAGGTTCAATAACTTATCGAAAAATCCTCAAATTCTCCAGCGTAAATTTCCCAATTGAGATGAACCTTTGTCACCCTTGCCTCAGATGGACCCCGATGACACCACTGAATCATCTGATCCACCCGTTCCTGATCGCCTTCAAAAACAGCCTCAACACGGCCATCCCTGCGGTTTTTAACCCAACCCTTCACCCCGAGTCTAAAAGCCGCCTCCTGGGTGTGGTGGCGGAAGAAGACTCCTTGAACCCTTCCTTCAATAATGACCCGTGCCCTTATCTTTTCCATATCGATTTGAAAACTATCACAAGGTCATCATAAATTCAATGGCGAATCGGGGCTGATGGGGGAGAGAAATTAAACAGGGAGAGAAATTAAACTTGAAAAACCGAATTCAAATCGATTAGAATTTTGTAATCCTCCCTTTTCCCCCTTTATAAAAGGGGGGTTAGGGGGGATTAGCTAATGGGATGAGTGGTGTAAGGAAATGAAGTCACTTTACTTGGGCATTGATGTTGGATCCGTCAGCGCGAATACCGTCATCATGGACGAACATCGGAATGTGCTGGAGGGACATTACACCCGTATCAAGGGGCAACCGCTGCAGACCGTTCAGAAGGTATTGGAAGAGATCCTCCAGCGGATTCCCCTTGGACAATTCTGTTCTATCTCTTTTACCGGGACTGGAGGAAAGCTTCTTTCCGAACTCTTAGGGGGAAATTTCATTAATGAGATTATCGCCCAGGCCAAGGCGGTTCAACATTTCTATCCACAGGTCAGAACGATCATTGACATGGGGGGAGAGGATTCCAAACTGATCTTTATTGAAGAGGAGGAGGGCAGCTTCAAGATCAGCGACTTCTCGATGAATACCCTCTGCGCTGCTGGAACGGGATCCTTTCTCGATCAGCAAGCCAGCCGATTAGGCCTGACCATTGAAGAATTTGGACAACTCGCCCTCAAATCAATGAACCCACCTCGCATTGCAGGCCGATGTAGTGTCTTTGCCAAAACGGATATGATTCATCTTCAACAGATTGCCACACCAGATTATGACATCGTAGCTGGTCTTTGTTACGCCTTGGCGAGAAATTTCAAGAGTAATATTGGTAAAGGGAAGATCTTTGTGAAACCCGTCTCCTTCCAGGGAGGCGTGGCCGCTAATGTGGGAATGCGGAAAGCCTTCTCAGACATATTAGAACTTTCCGATGGAGAGCTCATCATTCCAAAACATTTTACTTCAATGGGAGCCATCGGCGCCATCCTGGTGACTCAGGAAGACAAGGAAAGCAAAAGGGAATGGATTGGCCTCGGTCGCCTCAATCAATATATCCGAGATCATCGAGAAGAAAAGGCTTCATTAAAACCCCTTTCTCTCTCCCCTCGTCATCTCATCCAGCGAGAACCATTTAAGCTCTCCACCCAAGGCTCAGGAGGAGAGAAGGTCGAGGCCTATCTGGGATTGGATGTGGGATCGATTAGCACCAATCTGGTCGTCATTGACCGAGAGAAGAGAGTCCTTTCAAGACGCTATCTGATGACCGCAGGCCGGCCCATCGAAGCGGTTCGCATTGGCCTTCAAGAGATCGGTGAGGAGATCGGAGACCATGTGGAGATCAAAGGGGTCGGAACGACCGGCTCGGGTCGTTATCTCACCGCAGATTTCGTGGGAGCAGATCTGGTGCGAAATGAGATTACTGCCCAGGCCACGGCAGCGATCTATATTGATCCAAAAGTAGATACCATTTTTGAGATCGGTGGACAGGACTCAAAATATATCAGCATCGACAATGGGGTGGTGGTCGATTTCGAGATGAACAAAGTCTGTGCAGCAGGGACCGGATCCTTTTTGGAAGAGCAGGCTGAAAAACTGGACATTTCCATCAAAGAGGAATTCGGGTCCCTTGCTCTCTCCGCTGAAGAGCCAGTGAGGATGGGAGAGCGATGTACGGTTTTCATCGAATCCGATCTGGTTCATCACCAACAAATGGGTGCCCAAAAAGATGATCTCATTGCCGGGCTTAGTTACTCCATCGTTCAGAACTATCTCAATCGTGTGGTCGGGGACCGCCGTATCGGGAATCGAATCTTCTTCCAAGGTGGGACGGCTTTCAATAGAGGGGTCGTCGCTGCCTTTGAGGAGGTACTGGATAAAGAGATCATCGTTCCTGAGAATCACGATGTGACAGGGGCCATCGGTGTCGCCATTCTGGCCATGGAAGAGAGGACATGGGAGCAATCGGGTTTTAAGGGATTTGATCTGAGTCAGCGCCGTTATGAACAAACTTCTTTCGAATGCAAAGGTTGTCCCAATCTCTGCCTCATTCGAAAAGTGAGTGTGGAAGGAGAGAAACCCCTCTTTTACGGAAGCCGATGTGAGAAGTACGATGTCATTAAACGGACGAAGGGATCAAACATTCCTGATCTCTTTGAGGAAAGAGAGAAGATGCTCTTCGCTCCCTATGAAGGGGAGGAGAAACTCCCACCCAATGCTCCAGCCATCGGGATACCCAGGATTCTTTTTTTTCACGAGATGCTTCCTCTCTGGAGGGCTTTCTTTACCGAAATAGGTTATCGAGTGGTTCTTTCCGATGTCACAAACAAAGAACTGATTCGAAAAGGGGTGGAGAATGTCGTCGCTGAAACCTGTTTTCCCATTAAAGTGAGTCACGGCCATGTCCTCAACCTTTTGGAGAAAGGCGTGAAGAGGATCTTCCTCCCGAGCATTGTCAATCTCAAAGCATCTCATCCAGAGATCCCTAATTGTTCGGCATGCCCTTATGCTCAATCCTTCCCCTATGCCGTTCCTTCATCCATTGATTTTAAAAAGAACGATGTGAAAGTGCTTCAACCCATCCTCCACTTCGGGTTCGGGAGAGAATATCTGGAGAAGGAGTTGGTCGAATTTGCAAAATCCCTCCATCGCGGGTCGAAGCGGGTAAAGAAGGCCCTTGAGAAGGCGGAAAGATTTCAAGCCTTGTTCTATCAATCCATGCTTAATCGTGGAAAAGAGATTTTGAATCAGGCTGGCGCCAATGATAAGGTCATGGTCATTGTTGGGAGGCCTTATAACTCCTGTGATTCCGGGGTGAACCTTGAGATTCCAAAAAAACTGCGAGACTTAGGGGTGCTCCCCATCCCCATGGACTTCCTTCCTTTGGAGTCTGTCGCACCTTCTGAAGAAATTCGGGAGATGTATTGGCGATATGGACAGAGGATATTGGCTGCTGGAAAGATCATCAAGGAAAACCCCAGGCTTTATGCGGTCTATATCACCAATTTCGGTTGCGGCCCGGATTCTTTCATCAGCCACTTCTTCAGGGATTTATCCAAAGGAAAACCTTATCTCCAATTGGAAATTGATGAGCATAGCGCGGATGCAGGGGCAATTACACGATGTGAAGCCTTCTTAGACAGCCTGAAAAATGTCGAGGCGAAACAAGTTCCCTCTTTTAAAAGAGAGAAGGCGAAGACCGACCGGACCAAAAAGATCTACATTCCCTATATGTGTGACCACTCTTTTGCTGTGGCAGCAGCTTTTCAGGCTTGCGGCGTGGATGCCGATGTCTTCCCAGAATCAGACGAAGAAACCCTTTATTGGGGAAGAAAACTTACCTCCGGAAAAGAGTGCTATCCTTGCATCCTGACCACGGGCGATATGGTCAAGTTGGTGAAGGATCCTAATTTCGATCATCAACGAGCTGCCTTCTTCATGCCTTCTGGTAACGGACCATGTCGGTTTGGACAATACCATCGCTTCCATCGCCTCGTTCTGGATGATTTGGGTTTTCAACATGTTCCCATCTACTCGCCCAATCAGGATGAGACGCTTTATAGTGATCTGGGCATCATGGGTTCACAATTCACCCGCCTGGGATGGCAGGGAATTGTCGCAGTGGACCTCTTGATGAAAAAAGTCTTGGAGACCCGGCCCTATGAGAAGGAGAAGGGAAAAACAGATCAGGTCTATCAGGAGTCTTTAAAGAGAGTCTGTAAAGCGATCCTTGAGGGAGACGATTTGGAGGAGATCCTTCAAAAGAGCATCAAGGAGTTCAATCAGATCGAACTAAATGGACTTGGAACCAAACCCCTGATCGGGATTGTCGGAGAAATCTTTGTCCGGCTCAATCGATTTGCCAATGAGAATGTCATTCGAAAAATTGAACAATTTGGAGGAGAGGCGTGGATTGCGCCTCTGACTGAATGGATTCTTTATGTCAACACCATTGCCAAGAAGAGGAGTCTCAAGAAGAAATCATTTTCAAATCTTTTGAAAGTTTTTCTCACAGACTATTATCAGAAGAAGGATGAACACCATTTAGAGAAAATATTTAAAGGCCATCTTAAAAACTTTGGTGAACCCAAAACCCGATCCATTTTTAAAAAGGCCAAACCCTACCTGGATTCCTCCTTCGAAGGAGAAGCAATCCTCTCCGTTGGAAAGACGGTCGATTTTGCCAAAAGGGGAGCCAGTGGGGTTGTCAACATCATGCCATTTACTTGTATGCCTGGGACGATTGTGAGTACCCTGCTCAAACGATATCAAGAAGAGAATAATAACATTCCCATCCTCAACATGGCCTATGATGGGCAGGAACAAACCAACACATTAACCCGCCTTGAAGCCTTCATGTACCAGGCCAGAGAGTTCCAAAACAGAAAGAACAAAAGAGCATAACCCATTGAAATTAAAAATGAATAAATTTTTTTTGGACTTTGTTAAAAAAATCACTTTTTTATTGAAATTCCATTTTTAGGATGATATAAAAATCAAGGCTTAAGGTTTGAGGCAAAAAGATTTAGCCTTCAACCTCTATCCTCAATCCTCCAACCTTAATAACCTGGAGGTATATCAATATGGATAATTGGACATTTGGAGTTACAATGATTGTCGTTGGAATGGGAGGCACGCTCCTGACCCTTTTGATCTTAAGCCTCCTCATGAGCGTTCTAAAGAAAGTTTTTCCTTATAAAAAGGAAGTAGAAAAGGCGAATTAAGTTTCGAAAGGGAGGATAAAACATGTTAGAAGCGGTTGGAAGCGGATTGTATGGACTCGTTGCTGGATTTACCAACCTCCATTGGTCTAATCCGATAATGATAGTAGTGGGACTCTTTCTGCTTTACCTTGGGATCAAAAAGGATTTTGAACCCTTACTCCTTGTCCCCATTGGATTTGGATGCATTTTGGTCAATATTCCTCTGGCGGGGCTGATGGAGGAAGGAGGGTTCCTCAAAATTATCTATGATGCAGGTGTCATCACGGAGTTATTCCCGCTTCTCATTTTTGTGGGCATTGGTGCCATGACTGATTTCGGCCCTCTTTTGGAGAATCCAAAGATATTTCTCCTCGGAGCCGCAGGACAATTCGGGATTTTTTTAACACTGGCATTAGCCCTGGTTTTAGGTTTTACAAAGTTGGAAGCTGTCTCCATCGGGATCATCGGCGCCTGTGACGGACCGACTGCGATTTATGTCACCTCCAAATATGCCCCGCATTTGCTGGGCGCAGTCTCAGTGGCAGCTTATTCCTATATGTCTTTAGTCCCTGTTTTTCAGCCTCCTATTATGAAGCTCTTAACCTCTAAGAAAGAGCGGATGATCAATATGGGAGCGGTTAGAAAGTCGGCTTCAAAAACGACAAAAATAGTTTTCCCTTTAATCGTTACAGTGATTGGAGGCCTCATCGCACCCAAGGGTTTACCTCTTTTAGGAACGATCATGCTGGGAAATCTGATGAAGGAGTGCGGTGCTGTGAGCAGACTCACCAAGGCTTCTGAGAATGAGATTGCAAACATCGTCACCCTCCTTTTAGGGATCTCCATCGGAGCCACCATGGATGGCAAGGTCTTTTTAACGCCTCAGACCCTGATCATCTTAGCCCTGGGCTTTCTGGCCATCTGCCTCGATACCGCCTGTGGCGTCCTGTTTGGAAAATTGATGAATGTTTTAACAGGGGGTAAGATCAATCCTCTCATCGGCGCTGCGGGCATTTCAGCCTATCCTATGTCAGCACGAGTGGTCCAAAAGGAAGGTCAGAAATACAATCCAAAGAATTACCTCCTGATGCATGCCATGGGAGCTAACACCGGTGGCCAGGTCGGCTCTGTGATGGCCGCAGCCGTCATGCTTTCAATTCTTAAGGGCATGGGGATTATTTAATTTTCCTATCTAATATTTTCTCTTAAAAAAATTTTGAGGACGGGGGTGTTATCCCCATCCTTTCTTCTTAATTGGAGAGGATTAGAGAAGCTTGGAGGTAGCTCAACATGGAATTGCTTCAGATAATCGCAAGCATCATTTTTCTTGGTAGCATTGTCCTGGTGATCACCGGATGGATTGACAGCGTCATCGCGGCCATGTTGGGGATCATTGCGATGATCCTCTTCGGTGTCATGTCCGAAGTTCAGGCCTTTCAATTTGTCGACTGGAATGTGATCCTGATTCTGCTCAGCATCTGGATCATTTCCGGTTATTTTGGAAAGTCCGGGGTGCCTGATTTCTTGGCGGCGATTGCCCTGAGAATGTCAAAGGGCAACGTTGCCATCTTCGTGACGTCAGTGGGAATCCTTGCGGGCTTTGTCTCCATACTCATCGATAACGTTGTGGTCGTTCTGATGTTTGCACCGGTTATCTTTCATGCCTGTCGGCGTTTCAACTTCGCCGCTTTTGGCCCTGTTTTATTTGTCGGCCTCTGTGCCAACTTCATGGGGACGGCCATGCTTTTAGGTGACCTTCCTCCGCAAATGCTGCACAGCGTTTCAGGGATCGAGTTTGGAGGATTTCTGTGGTATTTGGGACGTCCCTCCTCTTTCTTCATTCTCCTCATCTCCTACATCATCACCAGCGCTTTTTTCTACTGGAAATTCTCAAGGATGTACAAGGGGAAGACCATGGACCTTTCTGCCATGGATCAGGAGGGGAACTATCTTGAACATATCAAGGATAAACGGTTCGCCATTCTGGTCTGCGGGGTTTTTCTTCTAACTATCATTGCGATGGCTAACCGACCCCTGTTCGGTTGCTGTCTCGGGTTTATTGCCTTCTGCGGGGCCATCACTCTGATCCTTATCTTCGAGGTTTTCAAAACAGCTTTTCATATCGAAATCCCGACGATTGAGAACGTCTTCTCCGAGCTCGATTGGAGGGCCATCTTCTTCTATGTCTCTCTCTTTGCATTGGTGGGAGGGCTGGAACATGCAGGGGTGATCAAGCTCATTGCCAATTGGATTACCCCATTTATTCAATCGAGTCTCCTTGCTGGAAGCACTTTGCTTTACTGGGTGACTGTACCTATCGTGGGAGTTGTAGAACACGATGCCTATATCCTAACCATGCTCTATGTGATCAGAGACTTGAGTAAAGAACATGCCTTAAATCCATGGCCTCTTTATTGGAGCCTGCTGTGGGCCGGAACCCTTGGAAGCAATCTAACCATTGCGGGGGCCCCAGCATTATTTGTGGCTAAGAATATGGGCGAAAAAGAGGACCAGAGGAAAGTAACCCTGAAAGAGTTCTTCAGTTACACAGTACCCTATGTCATTATCTCTCTTATCTCCTGCTATATCCCGGCAATACTGATCTGGGTTCTTCCATTCCAGAAATAAAGACGAAGAATCCATTAGAATCGAATCCTTTAAAATTTTACCCTTGGTTTCAATAAACCTGGGGTTTTTTATTCCCTTGTGAATTTCTTGTTAATTTTTTAAGATGAAAGAGATCAGCCCTAAAGGGCTGAGTTACGTATCTCAAGACTTCAGCCGTTCGGCTGAGCTCACGACGAAGCCTTGATTCATGAAGGAGATGTTTCTATGAAGAAGCCTTTGGTTGGAATTCTAATGGGAAGCGATAGTGATTTGCCTATCATGGAGAAGGCAGCAGAAGTTTTGAAAGAGATGGGGATCCCTTATGAAATGGAAATCAGCTCAGCCCATCGGTTGCCAGAAAAGACAGCCCGTTATGCCAAGACAGCGAGGAAGCAAGGGATTGAAGTGTTGATTGCAGGGGCCGGGATGGCTGCCCATCTTGCAGGGGTTTTAGCCAGCCATACGACCCTCCCTGTCATTGGTGTCCCCATCAAATCGGGGGCGCTCAATGGTGCGGATGCCCTCTATTCCACTGTTCAGATGCCACTGGGGGTTCCGGTGGCCACCGTTGGAATTGATGGAGCAAAGAATGCAGCCTATCTGGCCTGTGAAATCCTCTCAATCAAATATCCTGAAATTGCCAAAAAACTGGAAGATTTCAGATCTAAGATGAAGAAGTCCTTGGAAGAAAAATCGAAAGCCATAAACCGGCGTATCCAGAAATAAAAGTAAGACTTAATTTCGAAGCACGAAATCCGAAATTCGAAACAATATCAAATGACCGAAACACAAAATTCAAAATGAAACATTTCATGATATCTAATAAATTTGGTCATTAGGATTTAGGATTTGCCTGCCCTGTTAAGTACGCTTTGAGTTACTTCTGGTTGATGGATTGCGATCCGTCTGGAAAAGAAAAATCGTTAGTATCGGGGGAAATTACTTAACAGGGTAAAGATTTCGATATTCGGATTTCGTATTTCTGGTCTTAGTGTACATTGGAAATTAAAAAGTGGAATCGAAGGAAACCCAGATAATCCATCAAGCTGCGGAGATCATTAAGCGGGGAGGGATCGTTGCCTTTCCCACAGAGACCGTTTATGGCTTGGGAGCCGATGCCTTTAATCCTCTTGCTGTGGCTCGGGTCTTTGAGGTCAAGAGAAGGCCCTATTTCGACCCGTTGATCGTCCATGTCGCCAATCCATCCAATGTGGAGAAGTTGGTCAAAGAAATTCCATCGAATGCCAAGAAATTGATAGAAAGATTCTGGCCTGGGCCGCTGACGGTTGTTCTTTTAAAGGAAGAAAATATTCCTGATATTGTGACCGCCGGTCTTCCTACGGTAGCCATTCGGATGCCCAATCATCCCATGGCCCTATCTTTGATCAAAGAATCCAAATGTCCCATTGCCGCACCGAGTGCCAATTCCTTTGGCTATTTAAGCCCGACCACGGCTGAGCATGTTCAGGAACAACTGGGTGACGAGGTCGATCTCATTCTGGATGGAGGCCCCTGCCCAGTGGGAGTGGAATCTACGATAGTTTCTTTTTTAGAAGAAAAGCCCAGGTTGTTAAGACCTGGTGGGGCGTCGCTCGAGGAGATCGAATCCATCATTGGGAAGGTGGAGATCAGTCCAATTGAAAAGGGCAGACCCTCTGCTCCAGGAATGTTACCCAGGCACTATGCTCCACGAACGCCAATTGTGCTTGATTGGGATGAGAAAAAGTTCGATCTCTATAAAGATAAGAATATTGGATTTCTGGCATTTCAGGAGGCCAAGAATAATCTAAAATTTCATTCTGTTGAGGTTCTTTCAAAGAAAGGCGATATTAGGGAAGCTGCGGCCAATTTGTTTGCCGCCATCCGGCGTTTGGATGCGATGAACTTGGATCTTATTGTGGCTGAGGCTATTCCAGAAATTGGATTAGGCCGGGCGATCATGGATCGCCTCCGCCGCGCCAGCAGCCGTTCGGAAATTACAGGAAGAGAGTAACGAAAGAAATAACTTGTAGGGCAAGCCTTCAGGCTTGCTGACTAATGCAGGACTGAAGTCCTGCCCTACGTAACTGAGGTATGATCCTAATGAGAAAAATGATCCTAACTATTTTTTTCTTTTTTCTACTATCTACTCTCCACCTTCCACATGCCATTGGATTACCGGCAGAAGATGTCCAGTTGGTGGTGGACGTCCAATACTTTCAAGTCGCAAAGAAAATGATCCAGGAGGCCAAACATTCCATTCAGGTGATGATGTTTGAAATGGGATATTATGATCAACACCCCAATACTCCTTCCAATCTTCTCATCAAGGAACTCATAGATGCCAGGAAAAGGGGAGTGAAGGTCGAGGTGATTTTGGAGGTAAAAGAGGGAGAGGATAGGACGACCCAACGAAATCGTCACACCGGAAAGATTTTATCTGAAGGCCGGGTGGAAGTGATTTATGATTCTCTTTCTAAAACCACTCATTCCAAATTAATGGTGGTCGATGGACAACTCTCACTTCTTGGCAGCACGAATTGGACTTACTATGCCCTGACCAACAATCATGAAATATCCGTCCTCATCCGATCGAAGGAGGTGGCCAAAGAGTTGATCGATTACTTTAATCGAGTGAAAGCCACGGGCAGTAAAAAATAGAGTTATTGTAACTCAACCCTTTAGGGTTGATCATAATCATGGCTAAAGCCATGAGTTACAAAAGGGCTTCCATGACCACAATGCTCATCGATTCCCATGCCCATTTAGAAATGCCAGAGTTTAAAAAGGATCTGGAGGCAGTGATCCAGAGGGCCAAAGAATCAGGGGTTGAATATATCTTCACGGTTGGAACGGAGAAGAAGGATTGGCCAAGAACCCTTGAAATTGCCCGCAACCACCCTCCAGTCTATGCCATTCTGGGCGTTCATCCCCATAATGCAAAGGAGATCGATGATCAAACCTATCCTGTGCTGAAGGGACTCTGCCGGAATGGAAAGGTGAAGGCCTATGGTGAGATTGGCCTGGACTTTTTCAGAAACCTCTCGCCACAAGATATTCAGTTGAAGAGATTCCGGGAACAGATCGGTTTGGCCAAAGAGTTAGGACTTCCTATTGTGGTTCACGACCGAGAGGCTCATCAGGAAACGCTGGAGATATTGAAATCTGAAAAGGCAGAGGAGTGCGGAGGGATCATCCACTGTTTTTCTGGGGATTATGAGATGGCGAAGGTCTGCATCGATATGGGATTCTATATCTCTATTCCCGGAAGTATCACATTTAAGAATGCAGAGAGATTTAGAGAGATCGTCAAGAGAATTCCTTTGGAATCGCTTCTCGTGGAGACAGATGCCCCTTTTTTAACCCCGGTTCCTTTTCGGGGAAAGAGGAATGAGCCAAGTTATGTTCGATTTACGGCACAAAAAGTGGCAGAGATCAAGAAGGTTTCTTTCGAAAAGGTGGCTGAGGTGACGACAGAGAATGCGATGCGTGTCTATAGAATGAAAGTTGGGTAAGGGTTAGGAGGCCAGTTTGGGTTATACACCCCCAACCTAACCTTTAAACGAAACGGGCGTCGTTACCTTAACCTTAAGACGATAGACATTTTCTCCAACTAAGAAGGAGAGTTCATGAAACCAGCAATCATTGTTGTGGATATGTTGAAAGATAATTTAAAGGAGAGCTCTCGAAATCCATTTGTCCAGGAAGGAGGGGCCATTATCCCCAATCTCCAGAGACTTTTGAAGGAGAGTCGAAAAAGAGGATTCCCTATCGTCTTTGCCTGTGACAGTTTTTTGAAGGATGACTTTATTTTTAAAGGGAGGATGAAGGTTCATTCCCTTCGGGGGACGAAAGGCGCCGAGGTGGTGGATGATTTAAAGCCAGGACCCACGGATATCAGTTTGCCTAAAAGACGCTTTAGCGCCTTCTTCAAAACCAACCTTGACCAGACGCTTCGAGTCCTGGATGTGGACACGATCATCGTGACAGGTATTACCACTGAGGTCTGCGTATTGATGACGGTCATGGATGGTCTCAGTCACGATTTTTCAGTCATTCTTTTAGAAGATTGCTCAGCCAGCCGAAGCAAAGAATTTCATCAAGGATGTCTCAATCTCTATCGGGATTTTGCTCTCTACCCTTTGTTAAGAATCATGAATCTCGAAGAATTTCTAAAAGAGATTTAAACATGTTTTTATAGTAAAGGCATTAAATTAAGAGACATGATCTTTCGTAGGGCAGGCCTTTAGGCCTGCTTATAGCAAGGCTAAAGCCTTGCCCTACAAGAATATTATGTCAAGTTATTTTTTACTTTCACTATAGTAAAAAATACTTGAACCCATGAACCCTTGACTCCTCGAACCCTTAATACCAAGATGAAGTATTGCGAAAAGGATTTTATTAACCAGATACGAAAGATGCTTTCTTTAAGAAAAAGGAAAGTGATTGAGCATCCCCCGTTTTCCCATGCAGCAGTCCTTGTCCCACTTTTTCAAAAAGAGGGAAATTGTCATCTCCTTTTCACCAAGAGATCTGAAGAGGTCAAATATCACAAAGGTGAGATCTCCTTCCCCGGAGGGGTCGTCGATGAAGAAGATTCAGAATTGATAAGTACGGCGCTCCGGGAGGCTGATGAGGAAATCGGGCTCAAGGAGAGTGATGTTCAGATTATCGGGGTATTAGATGACATTGTGACCATTACTGAATTCATTGTTACCCCAATTGTTGGCCTCTTCCCCTATCCCTATCCTTTTAAGGTAAGCGAGGCAGAGATAGCAGAATTGATTGAAGTCCCCCTTGCATCTTTAATTGACGAAGATTGTTTCAGTGAAAGGGAGATCCCCCGAGGCGGTCAGAAGGAAATCGTCTATGCCTATCAATATGGAAAACATATTATCTGGGGAGCGACAGCCCGGATTCTGAAGCAGTTTTTGGACTTAATTACCTCTCAAAAGTCTTAGGCATGATTTCGTAATTGCAGTTCTAAGGGATGGGGATTCAGATAGATCTGTTTTTTAAGATAAGGCTGATCGTATTTTCGAACGTAATGACTGATGAGAGTAATCGGCACAACCAAAGGAATATAGCCCTCCCGATAATGGTCAATCACCTCCAGTAATTCCTTTTTTTCATCAGAGCACAACTGCTCCTTGAAATAACCCAACATATGTTGAAGAACATTGGAATTCTTCTTCGGTGAAGTCTTTAGGTAAAGAGATTCAATGAGAAGAGTCTGGTATTCCTGGTAAAGCTGTTTCAATGAGAGGTCTTTTGCTTGGGCCACCAGCTTTCCCATCATCTGATAATGCTTTGGGCTGTGTGAAAGGATCAACAATTTATGCCTCGTATGGAAGTCCACGACGTTTCCCCGGCTGTCCTTTTTTGAAAGAATTTCTCGCCACCTTTTCAAGGCGAATATTCGCTCAATGAAATTGTCTCTGAGCTTTGGGTCATGGAGACGTCCCTCATCCTCAACAGGAAGAAGTGGGAAATGGTCCATGAAAATTTTTGCAAAGATGCCAACCCCCTTTTTTACGGGCATTCCTTTTTCATTATAGACCCTGATCCGTTCCATTCCACTGCTTGGAGAATCGCTTTTGAAAATAAAGCCGCAAAGATCTTCTTTATCTAACTCCTCGACGCGTTTCCAGGCCCACCGAACCATGCGATCCGTCATATCCTGTTTAGTACGAATTGTCACGAGACGGGGGGAGTCTGGATCTCCCTCCAAATGCATAGATTCCCTGGGAATGGGAAGACCACATTCCACCTCAGGGCAGACAGGGACATATTCGACATACCGTCCTAAGGTGTCGGTGAGAAACCGATCCAGCTTATGACCTCCATCATAGCGGACATTCTCACCCAGCAAGCAGGCACTGATGCCCAATTTGATTTTTTCCATTGAATTCTCCTCCTCTTGTTATATTATTATAACCAGGCTGAATTCTAAATAAAATAATGGAGGAGAGGTAACAACAAATGCTTGAAAAGATGAAGGATATCGTTAAGGCAAATGATCTCTGCGTCTTGGCGACCGTTTCCGAAGGGAGACCTCACTGTTCTCTCATGTCTTATATTTCGGATGAGGGAGGCCATGAGATTTATATGATTTCCCATAAACAGACAAGGAAATATACAAACTTATTAGAAAACCCCACAGTCAGCCTCCTCATTGATACTCGGGAAGAGGAGAAGGGTCAAAGACGGATTTATATTAAAGCCCTGACCGTAAGCGGAGAGTTTCAAACGATAAAAGACCCTGGAAAAAAAGATCTCATCCGTGCAAAGTTTTTAAAAAGACACCCCCATTTAACAGATTTTTTAAATGATCCGGGAGCTGAAATTTTTTCTATCAAGATAAAATCATTTCAGTTATTGGATGGTGTGAAGGACGCCTTTTTTGAGACGATAGATTAAACAAAATTAATCTGTACTATCGCAAAAATTCCAAAAGTAGCCTACCAGAGCAGCATTCTTATTCAAGATTAAAAATTAGTTGACATTTTAATCCTAAAAAGATATTAATAATGCCCAAAATTCACTAAAACTAAACTTTTTATCAATTTAAATAAGCTAAGATTAAGATGACTGGCAAAATTTCCTCAGGCATTGGTTATTTAGACCATCTTTTAGGTTTTCTTAAAACCGGTGACAATGTCATCTGGGAAGTTGAGGCTGGCACTTATATTGAGATCTTTCTTCAACGATTTATTGAACACAATCTGAAGAACGGATATAAAGTGGTCTATGTCAGTTTTAATGTTTCTCCTTCCACACTCACGAAACGTTTAAGCTACATTCCTAATTTAGAGAATTTAACTATCTTGGATTGTTTTACTTCTGGAAAGGGAAACAGTGATCCCCTCTTCACCCAATTTTATGAAAAGGATAAAGAAGGATTTGAAGGGAGTGTGGTGAAGGTTGAAAACCCCAAAGACCTTTCCCAATTTCGTGTGGCGATGGATCGGGTTGAGATTGAAAAGGGAGCAGGTGTCCGTTATATCTTCGATAGTCTGACTGGAATGCAGGATATCTGGGGCGATGAAAACGTCACTTATAAATTCTTCACTTACTCCTGCCCTCGGCTCTATGATCTTCAAACCGTTGCCTATTGGGTCTTGGAGAAAGAAGCCCACACGCCATCCTTTAAAGCCAATCTGAGACATATCACGCAGGTGGCGATTGAACTGGAAAAGCAGAACGGTGAGCTCTTTTTTAAAGTGATCAAAATCGAGGGGAGATTTTCAAGGAGCGCCTTTCTACCAAAACATTATGAAGTATGGGACCAGGAGGTCATCTTTCCATCCATCGGAGGCCGAAGGCCCAGTAACCTAGGTGATAAGATCAGAACATTAAGAAAGAAATTGGGAATGACACAAAAAGAATTGGCTGAGCAGGTTGGCCTGACCCCAAGTTTTATCTCCCAATTGGAGAAAAATCTAATCAGTCCTTCCCTCGATTCCCTTTTCAAATTGAGCGAAAAATTGAATACCCAGCCCATTTATTTTCTGACAGATGGAGAGAGCGGACCGTTACAGAAGATGGTGATCAAGCCAACCGAGAGACAGGATATTCATCTTCAAGAAGTGAAGGGCACTGATGTGAAACTTCAACTTCTGGTCTCCGATGTGCTTAACCGAAGGATGGAACCTTACCTTTTAATTATGAAAGAGGGTGCTGTCATCAACGGACATTTTTATAGCCATAAAGGGGATGAATTCGCCTATGTTATGGAAGGGGAATTAGAGGTTGAAATTCAAGATGAAAAGCAGTTATTAAGGCAGGGAGATAGTCTATATATAGGGTCAACTTTTCCTTCTAAATGGGTAAATGTCGGAAAGGGAGATGCGGTTCTTTTATGGGTTCTGAGCCCGCCGAGAGGGGGATGGTAAGCTTAATTTAAAATTAAGCAAATTATTTTTTTGCCAGGCAAATTAAGTAGAGATAATTTTAACATCAATAAAGTTAATTAAAATTTACTTTGGAGGAAAAAATGGACTTCGAACAGGTTGGAAAAATTATTGACAAGTACCAGGAAAAGAGGACAGGTCTCATCAGCATTCTTCACGATATTCAGGACCGATATCACTTTCTACCTGAAGAGGCTTTGAGAAAAGTGGCCTCAAGGCTCAAGATGGACCTCAATGATATTTATGGAGTTGCTACCTTTTATAAATCTTTTAGTCTCATCCCAAAAGGGAAGCATTCCATCACTCTTTGTCTGGGAACCGCATGCCATGTGCGAGGAGGGCCAAAAATTTTAAGGGAGATGAAGAAACAATTGAATATCGAACCTGGTCAAACCACTGCAGACAAACAGTTCTCCTTGAATGTGGTGAACTGTCTGGGTGTCTGCGCGATCGGACCTGTCATGTTCGTCGATGGAAAATTCTATGGGGAAATGAATCCCCTCAAAGCAAGGAGAATTATTGAGAAGATCAATAAAAATAAAAGAAAGAACGGGGTGAAATCATGAGGAAAATAAAATCCGTATCTGATTTAGAGAGGTGGAAGGAAAATATCTTTTCAAGAGAGAAGCAGGATGAAGTGATTATCTCTGTATGCGGAGGGACGGGTTGCCATGCCTATGGATGTAAAAAGGTGAGGGACGAGTTTGCTAAAATCATTAGAAAGAACGGTGATGTGAAAGAGATCAGATTGAGATATACAGGATGCAGGGGATTCTGTGAAAGAGGACCCATCGTTACCATTCAACCGCAAGGGATCTTCTACCAGAGGGTTCAGGAAAAAGATGTGCCCCTCATCCTTTCGGAGACCGTTGAGAAGGGGAAGATTCTGGAACATCTCCTTTATGAAGATGCAATCACAAAACGAAAGGTAACCTCAGAGAAAGAGATTCCTTTTTATAAGGCCCAGCACCGGTTGGTCTTGGGAAACAATGGCCAGATCGAGCCCACGAAGATTGAGGATTATATTGGAATCGGCGGGTATCAGGCTCTGTCAAAAGCCCTTTTTGAAATGAAACCTGAGCAGATCATCGATGAAATAAGAGCCTCCGGTCTGAGAGGGAGAGGAGGGGCAGGGTTTCTAACGGGTAAAAAATGGGAAGATTGTCGGAAGGCTCCTGGGGAATTGAAGTATATCATTTGCAACTGCGATGAGGGAGATCCCGGAGCTTATATGGATCGAAGCCTTTTGGAAGGAAATCCACATTCTGTCTTAGAAGGGATGATGATCGGTGCCTATGCGATCAGCGGAAGCCATGGGTACATCTATGTCAGACATGAATATCCCCTTGCTTGTAAAAATGCAGAAACCGCTATCACACAGGCGAGAAAAGCGGGATTCTTGGGCAAGAATATTTTAGGTTCGGGATTCGATTTTGATGTGGAGATTGCAAAAGGAGGCGGAGCCTTCGTCTGTGGTGAATCAACGGCATTAATCGCCTCGATCGAAGGAAGAGTTGGAGAACCGAGGAGCAAACAGGTTCACACTGTGACTCGAGGCCTCTGGGGAAAACCTACGAATCTCAATAACGTGGAGACCTGGGCCAATGTTCCGTTGATCATCAACAAAGGAAGTCAATGGTTTTCCTCCATGGGCACCGAAAAGAGTAAAGGGACAAAGATTTTTTCGTTAGTTGGAAAGGTAAAGAATACTGGATTGGTTGAAGTGCCCATGGGCATTACCCTCAAAGAGATCATCTTCGATATCGGAGGTGGACAGCAAGATGGGAAACGAATCAAGGCTGTGCAGACAGGAGGCCCTTCAGGTGGCTGCATCCCTGCTTCGCTCTTCGATCTGCCTGTCGATTTCGATAGCCTTACACAGGTTGGTTCCATGATGGGTTCCGGTGGGATGATCGTCATGGACGAAGGAACCTGTATGGTCGATGTGGCGAAATACTTTGTCCATTTCCTACAAGAGGAATCCTGTGGAAAATGTCTTCCCTGCCGTGAAGGGTTAAAAAGGATGGGTGAGATTTTGGATAGGATTACAGAAGGGAAAGGGAATGAGGAAGACCTATCACTCCTCGAGGAATTGGCTGAGGTCGTAGCAGATACCTCGCTTTGCGGGTTGGGAAAGACTGCTCCCAATCCGGTCCTTTCTGCCTTGAGATATTTCCGTCCTGAATTTGAGGCTCATATTCATCAGAAGAGATGTCCGGCTGCTGTTTGTACGCCTCTCATCAAATATTCGATTTCAGAAAGTGATTGTACAGGATGTGGTGCATGTGCAAAGATCTGTCCAACTCAAGCGATCAAAGGTGAGAAAAAACAGAATCATTTTATACTTGCAGAAATATGTTCAAAATGCGGATCCTGTATAGATGTTTGTAAAGCCAACGCCGTGATGGTTCAGTAAACCCCGTAGTTGAATTAAATAATAGATGGGATTGAGCAAATATGAAAATTTAACAAAACTTGGTTGACCTCGAATGTTAATGTTGCCCACAACAACGGGGTAAAGGAGAATAAATATGGAAAGAAAAACTGTGAATGTCACGATAGATGGAAGATCGTTGGATGTGGAGCAGGGGAGCACCATTCTCCAGGCAGCCCGTGAGTTTGGAATGCACATCCCCACCGTGTGCTATATGGAAAATTTAACTCCCTATGGAGGGTGCAGGATCTGTGTGGTAGAGATCGGTTACGATGGAGGGAGTAAGACTTTTATCGATACTTCCTGCACACACGAAGTCAAGGAAGGAATGGTGATTCAGACCCAATCTCCACGCATCATCCGCGCCAGGAAAATGTTGGCGGAACTTTTGGTTGCCAGCGCTCCCAATGTGAAGATAGCTCAGGATATTGCTGCTCGGATGGGATTACTTAAAGTCCGATTTCCGATGGAAGATAACCGGTGTATCCTATGCGGTCTCTGCATCCGGATGTGTTACGAACAGATGGACGGAAAGGCCCTCGGATTTGTTGGAAGAGGAATGGGTAGAAAAGTGAGCATGCCCTTTGAGGTCAGGCCCGACACCTGCCATCTCTGCCGGGGATGTGATTATGTCTGCCCTGGGGTGATTGTTCCCTGCCAGGGTGTAACAGACCCAGGCGAACTCTGCGGAAGGTGTGTCCGGATTGAAGAAATGCCTTCATGTTGTTCCATGGGGACCTTCGGTTGCTTCTGCGAACAGAACCCACTCTGAATTGAACCTTTCTTGCTCTATCTTAATTCTTGCACCTGGGGCATCCCTTCGGATGGCAGACAGAGCAGTACTCTCTTCCGCAATCAGGACATTTCCTGAAACAAGTGGCACAAAGGATGTGCAACTTTTCATCACAGAGGTAATACGTTCCACGGGGGTGAAAGCAACTCTCACAGGGCAAAGAGTCCGCTTTTTTTAGGAGAGGATTATAGCTTAGAGGAAAGGTTCGGGAAGAAAGCCTCCTTCTGATCTCCAACCAGAAAACCAGGGATTCTGTCTCAATATCAATGATACAAACAGGTTCAATTCGGATATTCAAAGCATATTTCGAAACGAGATCCTGAATCTTCCATCTCTTTTCTCCTTCAACGGCATCCAATTTCCCTGAAAGCGCCTTCCTTCCCTCTTCGTTCTGCGCTTCAGGAGAATCCCTTCCAGGAATGAATTTTTTCTCAAAGGTTTTGTGGATCTCGCCCTTCAAGGTCTCGTAATACTCGAACACTCTTATGATATCACGATTGAGCCTCCTCTCAAGGCTTTTCATAAACGGCTCAAACTCTTCCTTGACTATTAGAGAGGCTGCCGAGAAGCCCGCCTGAAGGGCCTTCGAAATCCCCTCGCTTCTTGTGAGTAATTCCTCAGGCTCCTTCAGGTCTTCCCAGAAGGCCGTGAGATTGGCATTGAGAGGGGAGGTTGAAAGATTTTGCTCATTGACCAGGAGCGAAAAAATCCCTTCCCTTTTTTCGTCGGAAAGGGCCACGTACTTGAAAAAAATCAAGGCGTAATCGATCCTCTGATGATCCACCTTCTGAAGCCGGAAGCTTGCGTTGGAAAGGGCAATCTTCTCAGAAACCCATCTCGATACCTTTTCGATATTTGGGAGCTGGGACGAATAGACTGCTTTGGCCATTTTTCCTTTTCCCGAAAAGATTCTATCGACCGATCGAAAGAACTCTGATTCATAGGAAGCGCTGATTACGCTTTCATCGAAAGGATGGTAGGCAAAGCTGAGTTTTCCATGTTCAGGTACGCCGAGGGTCTGAGAGAGAGAGGAAGGGACGACAAACTCCAGACAGCCGTCCCCTGTTCTTTCCAAGAGCGCCCCCTCAAGAGTCAAAATATCGGCCAAAACCTCAGGCAGAGGCCTGCTCTGTCCCATCATTCTCCTCTTCCAGACGTTTTCCTGTCAATCATCCAGTACGCGCTCAGTACGCGCTTTTCTAAATCTCGTAATCCTCGCCCAAAATATCGTTGTCAAAGGACTTCGCTTTCAGGTATTCATCCTTGGCCTTTACGAGATCCTCGCCGAGCTTTTCAAATCCCGCCTTGATCTCACCATCGTTTGCGTTCTCAAGCCATACTCCCATGACGAGGTCTTCGAAGTCTTCTTCTTTTTCGAGGTGGCCGAGGATGGGCTCGATCTCCCCGATGACCATCTCGAACATATTGATCTTATTATCCAGAAGATCGATGACATAATCTTCCAGAGTTTCTTTCACCGAAAGATTAAAGACAAAGACATCCCGGGTCTGCCCAATCCTGTGGAGCCTTCCGATCCTCTGTTCAATCCTCATGGGATTCCAGGGTAGATCAAAATTGATCATGGTGTTGCAGAATTGAAGATTTCTTCCCTCTCCTCCCGATTCCGTGGAGACAAGGACAGGCGCTTCGTTCCGAAACTGCTCAATGGCGGCATTCTTTTCCCTTGCGGTCAGCGCCCCTTTGAATATTACGTGTTCAATTCCGTTTCGCTTGAAGAGGTCCGTAATATATTCCAGGCTTTTCACATACTGGGTGAAGATGACCTTTTTTTCCTTTGAATTCTTCCTGACAAGGTCAAGAAGGGCTTTCCCTTTTGACACCTCTCCGAGGCTATCCACCCACTCGATGATTCTTTGCTTTTCCCCATCTTCCCCAGGCAGTTGAAGAAGACTCTCTTTGAGGGCGAAAGGACTGCTTCCCGCCTCCCTCAAAAGGAGATTGAGCGTCAACCTGTTCAGGCCATTCTTTCGGAGGTAGTTGTTTAGCCCTTGATATATCTTTCTCTCCGTCTCCGCAGGTTCGATCCTCAGGGTGGTGGCAAATCTCCGGGGAAGCTTCAAATCGATGACGCTTCGTGTATTTCGGATCATCACATCTCGCAGAAGCTCCCTCATCTTATCCCGACTGGATGGTTTCCTCAGGTTCCCTTTCATCAAATATTCCTGCTTGAAGAGCTTTTCCGTCTTGAACTGTCCGGGTTTCAGAAGGGTGATGAGGTTGAAGAGCTCGATCAAATTGTTCTGAAGGGGGGTGGCCGAAAGAAGGAGGATAAATCTCTTCTGAATCTGGTTGATCAGTTTCCATGCTTGGGTTGCTCTGTTCCTCAGATGATGCGCCTCATCCACCACCACAAGGTCATAAAAGCCCCGAGTCACTACGGGCATATTCTTTTTGCTCTTTGCCAGGTTGAGGGAAGCAATGAGATACTTTTCGTTCCAGAACCTTTCCGGGTCGTCAGATGCTTCCACGTCATCGGTCGTCATGAATTCAATGCCGAATTTTGTCTCCATCTCCTCTTTCCACTGGGAAACGAGGGCAGAAGGAGTCAGGATCAGAACATTTCTCACCATGTTTCTCATGAGATACTCCTTGATCACCATCCCGGCCTCGATGGTCTTTCCGAGGCCCACCTCATCGCACAAGAGGACTCTGCCCCTAAAATATTTGAGGACTTTCTTTACAGTCTCGATCTGATACCAGTATCGTTCGACGTTATTGATTGCGTTCAAACAGAGGAGTTCGTCGAAGCCGCCCTGAATGGTAAGGTGGGTGTAATCGATCAGGAGCTTTATCTCTTTCAGGGAGGAGAGGAATACAGATTGAAACTCGTTTTGAGCCTCAACTCCAGGAAGGGAAAAACTTACAGGAACAGGATATTCTGGGATGGCCGGCGATGCAGGCTTTTCGATGGTTTCCGGGAGCGATTTCTCCTGAGGTTTCTCCACGATTGGTTTTGGAGAAGGCATTCCTTCAGATGCAGAACGTGCTGCGGAACCATCCAAGCTGCCAGCGGGAGGACTGGCTCCCCTCTCTCCGGCTGAAACAATCTTTTCGACCTTTGGTTTTGACAACAACTTCCATTCGCAATACTTTATCCAGTCCTCAACCTCCAAAAAAGCCGCCTTAGCCTCCTTTCGATCCCGAGGGCTCCCTCGTTTATCCAGAAGTTCTTTTGCCCGATTCAAATACTTCCTGGCCCGAGGTCCATTTCCAAGGCGCGCTTCGCCGCGACTGAGCAGGAGATAGTCTCTCCATACGGAACGACTTTGTGTCAACTTGATCAGCCATGGGCGGGCCATCTCATAGTTATCCCAATCAAAATAGGCGAGGTTTACGATATCAACGAGCAGGGCTTCATCGCCAGGAAACTGATGCAGCAGGCTTTCGAGGCACTGATACGCCTTTTTAAAATTCCGTTTTCTCAGGAAGCGTTCATAAGCTCTGCAAGTATCTTCTGGTGTTCTGAATAGCATCTTCCAGCCTACCCGAGGGCACTTGAGAAATAAATGACATTATTTCTTAAGAAAGTCTCCAAGATTTCCGAGAATTTCGGCGATGTATGATTTCTTCCCTCTTACCTTATAATCTCGATAATAATCAACACTGTCCATCTTCCATTCAAGACGCTCCCCCTCCCTCATTTTCTCAATACCTATTCTATTTACTGCCGCTATTTCATAATCTGGATCAAGCTCCAATGCCTTATCAAGGCACTCAAGCGCTCTGCTCCTTTCTCCAATGCCGGCGTATGCCAGCCCCAGGTTTCCCCATGACTGGACGTGTTTAGGATCGGTGGATAAAACACGTCTGAAAAGACCTATTGCCAACGCAAATTGATGATTCTGTAAAGCTTCAAAAGCTTCGCCGAACGTCTCGCTATTTTTAAGAAAAGCATCCAAGCTCAATCCATTGAGCTTTCTAACCGTTTTGTCCAGATCATCCAGCCTGCGTTTCGCTTCAGAAACGAGTGCCTTATCGCCACCCACGCGAATGACCTCCCTGAAGGCTTTGACAACACCCGCAATATCTCCCAGCTTGATATATGCCATAGCCATATTGAAATGGGCTTCTGTCAGATAGGGAAAGATAGCCACAGCCCTCTTGAAAAACCCGACCGCTTCTTCAAATTTTTCTTGCAGGGCACAACAGACTCCCATCCCATACAGAACGGTATGGTAATTGGGATACTTTTTGTAAAGTTCCCTCATTAAGTTTTCGCCACGTGACAGATGGCCGGACTCCACCATGGATAAGATCCGATCGCATTCCTCATCAATCTCCGGGTTAATCGGGGTGATAAAATGTCTCTCTCTTTGTGGCTTTTCGGACTTTTCGGAATGGTATCTGATAGAGGCTTCGTAGTAAGTGCAGTCCCCGCATCCATCTGAACGGAGTTTTGAACAGCAAACAGGACAGATTCCAATATCACCTTTAACCTTACATTTCCGTTTGGCTTTGCTTTGCCCACATAATTGACATTTCTCTTTGGCCATGATCGACACCCAACTGTTCAACCGTCATTCTTGTTAATAACGAAATAGGAATCCGTCCCCAATTAAACCAACCGAAATTTATTTGCTCAAACAATGAAACAGGCATATAATTAATCTAAGGTTTTTAAATTATCAGAAGGAAAACAGCGATGAAACAGAATACAACTTTTAAAAATAACAAAAATCGCCTGCCATTTCAACCTAAAAAGGCCTTCCGAATCTTACAGGCGCACTTGCCTGAATTGCGTGAGCGCTACGGAGTGCGTGAACTTTGGCTCTTTGGTTCCCACCTAAGAGGGGAGCAACGTAAATGTAGCGATTTGGATGTGCTTGTGGAGTTTGAGCGTGTGCCTTCCCTTTTTGAGTTTGTTCGACTTGAGCGCCATCTCAGTGAACTTTTAAAGATGAAGGTTGACCTGGTGATGAAGAGCGCCCTGAAACCGGCCATAGGACGTCATATCCTTGAAGAGGCTCATCCAGTATGAAATCCAACCGTGAATATACCGACTACCTGCAGGATATTCTGGATGCGGCCGGCAAAGCCATGCGGTTTGTAAAAGGTGTGGACTTTGAGGCATTTTGTGCCAATGAGGAAAAGGTTTTTGCTGTAATCCGAGCATTGGAAATTATTGGTGAGGCTGCAAAGAACATCACTAAATCAATGCGTGGGAGATACGCTGAGATTCCTTGGGAAGATATTGTTGGTATGCGAAATAAGGTGATCCATGATTATTTCGGTGTGGATCTCGAAGTGATTTGGAAAACCCTCCATGAAGACCTACCTCCTCTACAGGCTGCCATTGCGAAAATACTCAAAGATCTTAAAAAAGGTCATAATTCATAAATGTGAACCCGTCCCCAATTACCCAAATTCTAAAGTTCCGGAAACAAAATCGAGAAAGATTCTGCTCCTCCCTTTCGGTCGAGCTGGAAGATGAGTTCCATTCGGTCGTTTCTTAAACCCATTGAGACGGGTTCCTTCCCTTGATCCTTATCAATATGGGTGATGGCTCGAGCAATGGAGATAATTCGATCGGCCACTTGAACACTGGGCGGGGGAAGCTGATATTTTCCTCTGGCTTCCACTGTAAATAATACCCTTCCATCTTTTGATCGCTGGATAGAAACCTTTTTAGCCTTTTCACTCGCCCCATAAAAGATTCCAAGGCCGAAAAATTTAAGGGCCAGTTCATCGGGATCGCTGCTGGGGTCACCTGAAATCCCCTTGGAAGCCCTCTCCAACTCCTTTTTAGGGTCGGTCTCCATAAAGCAATCACAAAACTCCTGCAGCCTCTGATGGTAATTTCTATCGTCTTTGATCATTTTTTACCTCCTTGCCATTACCTCAATAAAAAGGTAATTATCCAGCGTATCAAATTCAAGGAGAAATCTTACACCCCCACCATCACCCTCGCCCTTTGGAAACTGTGTCGTAATGGGGACAGGGGACAGAGAGCCAGCTTCGGGAGCTTTAGAATTGCGGTTATTTTAAGGTTATGGGCAACCATCCTGAACGTTGAAAGTGATGTTTGCATGGTAAACAAGCGTATGATTTTATTCACCAAAAGGTTACGCTCTAAAGCTCCCTCAGCCGCCCCTCTGTCCCCTGTCCAATTTGCAGACCGCCGAGGACTAGGCCTTTATTTCCTGCCTACTATTTATTATGACACAGTCTCTTGAGGGAGAGGGAAGGGTTGTGGGAAGGGTTGGTGGGGGGAAGGCTTGTGAAGAACAGAGGGTCGATTTTGATGTGTTAAGAACAAAAATTGAAATGGGAATGAAGTGACCAAATACTTTTGATTCTTAAATTTCAGATTTTTCAATCCCTGCCTGCCGCAGGCAGGTGCTATCTGCCATCTGCCATCTTATTTCTTTTTAATTGTTGGGCTATCTGGAGGATGGTTTCCACATAAGGTTCGCTGTGGTTGTAGTACCAGAGAATCTCTTTCTTCTTTTCCACCGTCAGTTTCTTTTTCCATCCATGAGATTTTAAGTAATTCCCGATGCTGAAGATCGCTTCCTCTCTGTTTAGAAGCCAATTTTCTAACCCCTTTTTGCTCTTAGCATAAGCAAGGTAACTCGAAGGGATAAACTGAGCCATGCCCAAGGCTCCAGCATAAGAACCGTAGATTTCTAAGGGATCGACCTCTTCATTTTGAATGATCCTCAAGAAACATTTCAATTCATCATAAGCCCAACTGGCCTTCCTTTTTGCGAAGTCTTCCACCCAATCGTAGGAGAGTTCTTGGTTGGTTTCTTTGATAGCCTGATAGTTTTTTTGGAGATTCTCTGCAGAGTCCATGACTGCCATGCTTGCTAAGGTTGGTATAACCCGGTATTTTCCGATGTTTTCCCCAAACCTTGACTCCACGAGGAGAATAGCCACGACCACTTCTTTGTCTACGTGGAATCTGTTCTCCATTTTTTTCAATATCTTTAAGTTTTGTCTGAGAGATTTTTTAGAGAGAAGGATCAATTCTTGATTCAAAAATTGCACGTACAGTTCCGGAGTTTCTCTTGAATTCAGATTCAGATAGATAGTCATCATGGAAGGATTGATCTCTGCCCGAGCGTCCATCAGTAAATTGGATAAAAATTCTGAATCAAACCCATCCTGTGAGAGCCGATGGATTAAAGATTGAAAAGGGGAGGATATTTCGCTGGATTCACTGATAGAAATCAAGGAGAAGAAGGAAATGAGGATGATGAGGATCAAAAATTGTGTTTTAAGATTTGGATTTCGTTGCTTCATTGGGTTAAGTTTAGCAGGGTCTCCCTTATTTTTCAATGCATCCTACAAAATGTGGTATATAGTTAAATGATAGATGTTGTTCAACGGTAAGGGTAAAGAGGCCCGTATCGTCATTCGGCTACGTTGTTCGCCTACCTGCGCGTAGCCGCTCTCGCCTGCCAAAGAACTTGTTCGGTGAGCAGGTCGGCGAAGGCAGGCCTTAAGAACTTCACGTCACCGTCGGACCCTAAACCAAACGGGCTTCGTAGCCGTAACCCTAACCTAAAAATTCGGAATATTTTCATGGTTAGAACATGAAAACTCTTTGCATTCCCCTCAGCCTGATTCTCATTTTCCTTCAGCTTCCCTTTGGCCCCCAGCCCTCGGAGAAAATCGAGGAGGAGGAGAAGACACCGGTTAAAGGATGGAGATTGGTCTCCTACTTTGCTACCCCTCCCACTCAATATTCAACGTCAGGGAAAGGGATCATTAAGGCTGAAAGCCTGGGAGGCCGCGCCTCTCTTTTCAAGGAGGTTGGTGAGAAAGAGAAGAGCTTTTCCAGGCTCTCGTGGAAATGGAAGATTTCGAATGTCGTTCATTCTGCCATTGAGACGAGAAAAGATCGGTTTGACGCTGCAGCCCGAGTGATGGTCGTTTTTGGAAGAGGGGGTGGGTTCCGAGGGTTTGGAAGGGAGCCTTCAGGATTTAAAATCGAGTATATCTGGGCGAGCCATCTGCCAAGAGGTCACATCTTTGATCATCCAGGGGAGAAATACTGCAAGATTTTTATCCTGGAATCCGGGGAAGGCAAAGCAGGACAGTGGGTCTATGAGGAGAGGAATCTTCATAAAGATTACAAAAAGGTTTTTGGCACTGAGCCAAGCGAATTGTTAGCCATCGGGATTCAAACGGATACAGATCATAGCAATGAGAGGGTCACCGCCTATTATTCAGTGCCTACCTTAAGGAAAAGGTGATTGCCTACAAAGCCATAACGAGAATCCGAATACCTACAAATCCAAGCGCAACCGCTAAGCCTCGCATAATCCAATCTCCACGAACCCGATTAGAAAGTCGCGCTCCTAGTGGCGCTCCAATAAGCACTCCAATAGATAGAAAAATCGTAGGCCAAATGCCATGAGAAAATGTTCCTGTCGTAATGTGCACAACGGTCCCTGTAAAACTCATGACTGCTAAAATGGAATGTGAGGTCGCAGTAGCAATATGCACGGGAAAATTCAAAAGGTGAACCAGTAAAGGAACGTGAATAATGCCGCCGCCGATACCAAGCAGGCTAGAAACATACCCGACAAAGAGACTTAATCCTACCCCAACTATAGGGTTATAGGAAAAGGTATGGGTGGTACCATCTGTCTCGACAAGATTTCGTGTGAGATGGTATTCAGGGTTGTTCTTCTTTATTTCCCTTTTTCCGTTCTGCCGTAATAGTAAGAAAACAGCAGCTGCAATCATAAAAATACCGAAGATGGTATAAAATAGCCTACGGGAAATGTAGGAGGTAGTGAATGCCCCAAGTATTGCGCCTGGTATAGTTGCGGCTGAAAAAAACAAGGCTGATTTATAGTCGATTCGCCTCATCCGGGCGTATGCTCCAGAGCCCGACAAGGTGTTAAAAAAAACTACTGCCAGTGAAATACTGGTACAGATTTCAGGGCTCTCGTCAGGAAACAACAAAATGAGAACGGGCATTAAAACAAAGCCGCCACCAGCTCCTATGAGTGTTCCAAAAGCCCCGATGATAAAACCTAAGGGAATAAGCCATAGCATAGAAAATAATCCATTCCCTGTTATTGATTCCATTTATTTATCCACTACTCCTGAAATCTCCAGTCTATCCGGCCTTTCCTTCAAACCTGAATAATAATCCCGAAGGATCGCCAAGACCTCTGCACGACTAAATTCCTCTGGGACGGGTTTTCCCTCCTTCAACATATTCCGCAACAATGTTCCGCTCAATACAAGATGATCCCCCTCAGGGTGTGGACAGGTCTTATAGGAAGCCATTCCTTTACATTTATAGCAGTAAAAGGTCCAGTCGATCTTCAGGGGCTTGATCATCAAGGCATCCGATGGGATTTGATCGAAGATCTCCTGGGCTTCGAAGGGTCCATAATAATCTCCCACTCCGGCATGATCTCTTCCCACAATGAGGTGAGTGGCGCCATAATTCTGACGGAATATGGCATGGAGTAATGCCTCCCGAGGACCGGCGTAGCGCATCTCCAGAGGATAACCCTTCTGGATCACACGATCTTTTGGAAAATAATTTTCTACAAGAACCTCCACACATTTCACCCTAATGTCTGCTGGAATATCCCCCTCTTTCAGCTTTCCAATGAGCTGATGGATGAAAAGTCCATCCAAGACTTCCAAGGCAATCTTGGCAAGATATTCATGGGACCGATGCATAGGGTTTCTTAGCTGGAGGGCGGCAATGGTTTTCCATCCTCGTTTCTCAAAGAGTTTCCGAGTCTCTTCTGGGGTAGCATACAGGCCTTTAAATCTTCGAGGATAATCGCCCTCACTAAATACCTTCACAGGGCCCCCAATATTCAGTTCTCCCTGAGCCATCACCTTAGCCACTCCAGGATGTTTGATATCATCAGTTTTAAAAACTTGCTTACCTTCATAGACCTTATCAATGGAGTATATTTCCTGAACGAGCATGCTCCCCATCAGCTCGTTGCTCTCATCTTCAATTAAAGCCACTTCCTGGCCCTCTTTTAACCCTTTAGCGACCTCCTTTGTTACAGACAAGGTGATAGGAATTGGCCAGAAAGTTCCATCTGGCATCTTCATTTCATCGCATACACCCTGCCAATCGACCTTTTCCATAAATCCGTTAAGAGGGCTGAAGGCCCCGATCCCCATCATGATCAGATCCTCCCTCTCCCGGGTCGTCATCCGTATCTGGGGAAGAGATTTGGCCTTCTCCACGGCCTCTTTCAAAACCTCTTCCTTCAGTAACAATGGTTTCAGTTCACCACCATGTGGCGAAATTAAGTTAAACATTTTTTGTTCAAACGTCTCCTTCGCCTGAATGAAATGATTCCCTCTTGTTGTCATTCTGAGGAGCCGACAGGCGACGAAGAATCTCAGGAAACTAATATTTCAAAGATTCTTCGCTTTCGCTCAGAATGACAAGAAGGGGGATCTCACATATACCCCAACTTTCGCATCCGCTCCATCGCTTTTTCTTTATCCTGTCGCCTACCTGCTCGTTCTTCCGTATTCTCAATATCCTGCTTCCACGCTGGAACGCCTTCCATGGATATCTGGCTCGTGGTCTTTGCACCCAGGGACCGATAACCCCTTTCATAGAGCCTGCAGTAAGGGATCTTAAGGGAAGCATAGGTATCCCAGAGATCTTTTTCAGTGAAATGGAGAATGGGACGAATTCGGGTATGTTCTGGCACCAAATTTCCACTTGCCTTGAACTCAAAATAGGGGTCGTCAAACCGAGCCGGGTGCTCATCCCAACGAAGCCCCTGAAATATACCCTTGATCTTATTCCGCTCGAGAAACTGATTGAAGACCACCGTCTTCATCAGATGATTCCCGGCGTAGGATTCGGCCTCAAAAGGGAATTCATCGTCATCAAAACCGATCCGCTGAAGCTCGGCTCGGTTTCGTTCACTGAGCTCCTTTACCTTCACAACGGCATTTAAGGTATAATTGGCTGCTTTCAAAACGTCCTCATTCCGGCACACTTCCAGGGGCACATTCCATTCTTTCTTGATCCTTTCCACGAACTCCTCGATCTCCTCAAACTCATCTCCCTCGCCGATGATCATGGTCTTGGGAAGAGGAATTTCTTTTTCCTGACAGACTTGGCGGATGATCCAGAGAGTTAGGGTACTATCCTTTCCACCGGTCCAGGTAATGCCCAACTCCTCGGGTTTGAATTTTTCGAGGGCCTCCCGAACGATCTCTTTCGATATCTCCACCAATTTCGAACACTGTCGCTTCCTTTTCTCGCTAATCTCTTTGTCGATTGCCATACGGACTTCTCCTTTGCAACAGAATATTTAATTTCATTTTCGATCTTGTGATCGAATGTAGATGGATTTCATTGCTTCGATCGCCTGAATTCTTTTTTCTGCTAATTGTATAGCTACCTTGTGAGTGGAAATATTTTTCTCTTTACTGATACGAAAAATTTCCAACAAACGATGATAGATATCTGCAGTTTTCTTAAATGCACGTTCTCGATTAAAACCTTGCAGTTCATCAGCCACTTGAATCAATCCTCCACTATTGATCACAAAATCCGGGCAATAAAGGATTCCAAACTCTGCAAGCAGGTCACCATGTCGTTCTTCTGCCAGTTGATTGTTAGCAGCCCCTCCTATAACCTCACATTTCAATCTCGGTATGGTTTGATCATTAAGAATTGAACCCACCGCATTAGGGGAAAAAATATTGCATCTAACATCATAAATCGTCTGGGGTTCAGTGACGGTAAGCTCCGGATGTTTCTCTTTGATTGCTTTAATGTTTTCGGAAGCGATATCACATACTATGCATTCAGCACCATCGCCTATAAGATAATCGACCAGATGGTAACCAACCTTACCCAGCCCTTGCACGGCAACTTTCTTGCCTTTAAGTGAATCGCTACCCCAGCACCATTTGCTTGCTGCCCTCAAGCCAGACCAAACACCAAATGCAGTGATCAATGAGGTGTCCCCAGACCCACCATATTCCTCTGGCAAAGCATTTACATAAGGAGTTTCTTGTCGAGCCCAAATAAAGTCTTCGCTGCTTGTTCCAAGATCTGGTCCTGTAGAAAACCGACCTTCCAGCGTTTGGACGAATCTTCCTAATGCCCTGAAAAGAGTTTCGTTCTTATCAGTATTGGGATCACCCCAGATGATACATTTTCCACCGCCAAAGTTTACACCCACTGCTGCAGTCTTAAAAGTCATAGCCTTTGAGAGACGTAGAGCGTCATCAATAGCTTCCTCCTCCGTATTATACAGATGCATTCGGCAGCCCCCTGTAGCCGGCCCAAGTGTCGTATCGTGAATAGCAACGATCAATTTGAGACCGGTTGATTTATCATAACAGAAGATCACTTGCTCATGACCATCTTTTGCCATACGGTTAAAAATTTTCATACCATCTCCTCCTTGTAAACCCGTTAAATCTTGTTCATCATGATATTTCTTATGAAGACCTTGCCGCTGTGGTTAATGGCGAGTCGAAGTTGGGCAAAGGTGGATTTAGGGGGTACTTTAACTTCGAATATTTCATGGGTCCAATCATTCGTTCCGGTAAAGTATTCACCCGATGGCATTTCAGTGATATCGCGATAAAGACTTCCTCCGAAGTCATCATAGAAATCGATGTGGAGGCAAGCCGCCCCCTTAACATCGATCGTCTTAATTTCTGCGCCCAACCGATAGGTTTCCCCAACTTTTGCGGCAATGTTCTGTTGGAGGAAAAGAGCACCGGGTCGGTCATATTCCAATCCTGGACAGGGATAAGGTTTATTATCTTCATCCCAGATAAGCCTTCCACCCCCTTCGGAAAGCCGGGTTGCCAACACCCAATATTTTGGTATCCCATTCTCCTCCAATTCTTTAAAAAAACCATTGGTCAATCGAGCATATACAGGTGCGGGTCTTCGGTAGTTACGGAATAACCAAACAATATTCCCGGTCCGGTCTATTTCAATCACCTGGTGGTGGCCGTCTGTGCAGGCAATTAAAAAGGTCCCTTCTTTTGTAACATGGGTGATATAAAATTTATCCACATGTTCTGTTTGAAACTTCCAGATTGTTTTTCCGTCAGGAGATACTTCAATTATCCGATGGTTTTTACTATCCGTAATTAAGGTGTTTCCGTTTTCCAATCGAATGGCACTTCTTGGCCACCATAATGTCTTAGGTGACCCATCTCCATAAGACCATACGATCTCTTTTTTCCGATTAACTTCAAGAATTCGATTGCCATCAGAATCTGAAATGAGAATATTCCCATTAGGCAAAGGATCGGCATTGTGAGGGTGCTTGATTTCTTTATCATAAAGCCAAATCACATGACCCTTCCGGTCCACCTGGATACAGCGGTCATTGTTCCGATCCGTCACTAAGAAAGTTCCATCTTTCAATTCAAAGGCCTCATTGGGATAGTGAAGGTGTGATCCATCCGAAAGTTTACCTATCCCTCCGCCCCATTCATCAGAGCTTATGACGATTTTTTTAACAGGTGTGACTTCGATCAATCGGTTATTGCTCGTATCCGTAATCAATGTATTTCCATTTCTCAGGCGACGACCACTGTGAGCAAACCGAAGTCCTTCATTGTAATCCCAGACGATATTGCCCACAGGATCCACTTCTACAATTTCGCTTCCAAATCCAGCTTCATCTCCTGCGTCGGCAATGAGCGTATTTCCATTAGGCAAACGTTCTACTGCCAAGGGCATCTCCACATGGCCGGGAATACCTCTTGGACAACCTGGCCCCACTATTTCTGGATTCATATCCTCCTCCTCTTTACCATATCGCACTCAATTTCATGTAGTGACTTACGGTTCTATGAAGAAGACTCAATAAACCACCCATTTGATCTCTTTGTCTTTCTGTTCTCGCCCCAAATGGACTGATAATTTGAAAAGTTCAGAGCGGGTAAAGGTGATTTGAAAGAGGATGGGAAGATCAGTCTCATCAAAAAAAACCCTCTCCATATAGAACAAGGGAGAACCCATTTCAATTTGAAGGAGAGAGGCAATTCTCTGGTCTGCAGTGGAAGACTCGATCGTTTGTGTGGCCTCCTTCAGAACAACCCCCTTTTTTTGAGTTAAGGTAAAGTACAAAGATTTCATAGACTTTTTATTCTTCGGTAAAGTCCCAATCAACGATTGAGGGGCATATTCCTCTACCACCATAAATGGGGTTTCCTTCCAATATCTCACCTTTTCTATAAAATATACTGGATCTGCTTGATTCAACTCCAGGAACCGCATGGGTTTGTCAAATCCTTGAATGACTTCTGAACGGAGAACCCTCGTTTCACTCTCCTTTCCGATCAGGAGAAGTTCATCCATTTTCCCTGAGAGTGTCAGAACGATCTTTTCACCCAGATTCTTCTTAACCATCGTCCCTACTCCTGGTTTCCGATCCAACAGCCCTTCTCCCACTAGGGAGGATAGGGCCTGTCGGACGGTCAATGGACTCACTCCAAACTGTTTTGAGAGTTCATTTTCCGGAGGAAGACGATCACCTTCTTTCAACTCACCTGTGAGGATTTTCGATTTGAGAACCGACTCAATTTGAAGATACAAAGGCAATTTCTTTCGTAGTGCCATTTTCATCTCCATTTCACCCTTCCTCCCCTTCCTCATGGAAAGCTTCCTCCCTTTTCCGATGGATGGCTGGAACTGCAATCACCACTAACATGGCAAAGGCCATCAACAGGAATGCAAGAGATAACGGACGGGTGAAAAAAATGGAAGGATCACCCCGTGAAATTAACATGCCCCGTCGTAAGTTCTCCTCCATCATGGGTCCCAATACAAAACCTAATATCAGCGGTGCCGGCTCACATTCGAGTTTTACGAAGAGATAACCCGAAAACCCAAGAATCGCTGTCAACCAGATATCAAAGATATTATTATTGACGCTGTAAATCCCGATACAGCAAAACAGGAGTATGGCAGGGTAAAGGACACGGTAGGGAACTGTAAGGAGTTTTACCCATATTCCGATTAATGGCAAATTCAAAATGACCAACATGAGGTTCCCCACCCACATGGAAACAATCACGCCCCAGAAGAGTTCCGGGTTGCTGCTGATAACCCTCGGGCCAGGTTGAATCCCATGGATCATCATGGCACCAGCCATCATGGCCATGATGACATTGGTTGGTATACCCAGGGTGAGCAAGGGGATAAATGAGGTTTGCGCCCCCGCGTTGTTTGCTGACTCTGGGGATGCAACACCACAGATATTCCCTTTCCCAAAGCTTTCGGGGTTGTGGGAAACCTTCTTTTCCAGCATATAGGAGATAAATGAAGACAGGATACCGCCTCCACCTGGTAAAAGTCCCAGCAATGATCCGGTGAGAGTTCCGCGAGCCACTGCTGGAGCAACCCCTTGAGGTCCTTTTTCTTAAGCCAGAATCCAAATATTTTAGTTTTTAAAATCTCGCGCTTTTCTTTTTGTTCGAGACTATTGATGATCTGGGAAATACCGAAAAGGCCCATTGCTAAAGGGACAAAACCGATGCCATCGGCCAGTTCAGGGATCCCCAAAGAGAACCGCTGGGTCCCGCTTGTAATATCCGTCCCCACCACCCCAAAAAGGAGCCCAAGGACAATCATTCCTATCGCTTTCATCGGAGATCCCGAGGCAAACACAATGGAACCGATCAATCCAAAGACCATCAGGGAGAAGTACTCAGCCGGTCCAAACTTGAAAGCCAGTTCAGATAGGGGTATGGCAAGGAGGACAATCAGGAGCGTGGCAAAACAACCCGCAACGAATGAACCGAGGGCTGAGACGGTGAGTGCAGCTCCAGCTCGGCCTTGAAGGGCCATCTGATAACCATCCAGACAGGTCACCACCGAGGATGCCTCTCCTGGCACATTGACCAAGATAGAGGTCGTAGAGCCTCCATACTGAGCTCCATAGTAGATGCCGGCGAGCATGATCAAAGCCGACACAGGAGGCAAGGCGAAGGTTGTTGGAAGTAAGATGGCGATCGTCTGCACGGGCCCAATCCCTGGCAGCACACCGATGACCGTCCCGATCAATGTCCCGAGGAAGCAGTATAGTAAATTCTGCGGAGAGATCGCTGTTTGAAAACCGAGTGCCAAATTGGAAAGCAATTCCATCCGACCCTCCCTCATGTTAGGTTCGACCGCCCAGGAAGGCAGGTAAAACCGGTATCTGAAATTTGAGGAAATAAACAAAGATGATCAGAACGATGATGAGCAGCACAAATGCATTCAGAATGGCCACCTTCATCTTAAACTCATCGCTCGCCATGCTTGAGATGAGGATGAGAAGGAGGGTAGAAAGAAGTAGACCAAGCGGGAGGAGCAGGAGGCCGAAAAGAACAATGGAGGAGAGCACAAAGACAACTGGCCGAAACCGAATAAGCGCTCTTTTTCTTACCCCTCTTCCTTTGGAGAGGTTTTTCAGCGAAATCACGAATCCTAATACAGTAAGCATGAAACCGAGGATGAATGGAAAATACCCAGGTCCCATCTTTGCCGCTGTGCCGATTGGGTAGCTTCTGGCTAAAACTGTTGTTGATATGCCGAGAAGTATAAATAGGAGACCTGCATTGAAATCCTTATGGTTACTGATCTGCATGATCAATCCTAATTCTTTTTAGTACAAAGGAATTAAATAATTTTACAACCTATAGGGGGCGTCCCCTCAATGCTCTGCAGATTGCGTGATCGGAGATCATGCCCTACAGAGTCGTCATCTATTCGTTTTGAGTATGGATAGGTGACGCGGAGGAATGAGTCGGTTGGCCCAAAAGGGGAATTTGGGCCAACCGATCGAACCAGGTTAACTCTCTGAATGATCTTAGGAGCATATTAATCAGCCTTAAATCCAGAGGCTTTGATGATGGGACCCCATCTTCCCCGATCCTGTTTGATAACCCTGGCGAACTCTTCGGCTGTCGTGCCGGTGGCTTCAGCTCCAATTTGTTCGAGCTTTTGTTTTACCTCGGGCATTTTGACAACCTTAACGATCGCTTGACTCAGTTTGTCCATGATCGCCTGGGGTGTTTTGGCAGGAACCACGATCCCATTCCACCCTACTCCTTCAATTTCATATCCCAATTCTTTAAAGGTAGGGATATCAGGGTGTTTCCGAGAAGTGCCTGCAGTAGCCAGAATCCGAATTTTATCTGGATGATATCGGGACTGGGCATCATAGGTGTCTACCCCCATCGGGATATGGCCTCCGATCAACGCAGTAATGAGGGGACCCGAGCCATTGTAAGATACATGCACCATCTCAACGCCGGCATATTTCCCGATCATCAAACCAAAAAAGTGTGGAAGGCTACCCGATGCAGGGGAACCGTAGTTGGCCTGTTTCGGATTTTTCTTTAGCCATTCGATCAGCCCTTTGAAATCCTTAATAGGAGAATTCGCTGGAATAGATAGGACGAAATGATAGACCTGGACTTGAGAGACGGGTTTGAAATCTAAGTCCGGATCATAGGCAAGCTTGGAATAAACCAAAGGACTCACCACAAACAGGGCGGGATTCATGACCAGCATTGAACTCCCGTCCGCCGGCTGATTCTTAGCATATTCGGTGCCAATCCGCCCGCCTGCCCCTGGTTTGTTCTCCACAATCACTGTCTGGCCCAAAATGTCTTTCAGCTTATCCGCAATCAGACGAGCTACAATATCCGAACTGCCTCCTGGTGCATAAGGAGTGATGATCTTAATGGGGCCCTTAATCTCCTGGGTTGAGCCAGGGCAGACACCTAAAATAACAAAAACCATTGCGATGCAAATCATAAAACACCATTTTCTAAAAGCTATCATAATCGCACCTCCTTTGGATAATGATGGTTGAATAGGGATTAACTTTACTCTTAACTATTTTGAAAACTCCTTATCAGGAGAAAGACGGTCTCCCGATTTCAATTCCTATGTAAGAAATTTAGCTTTGGGAATTGCCTCCAATTTGGATATACAAAAATAATTTCTTTTGCGCACCGTTGTCATCCGGGTTTCTATATTTCTATAGTTATACATAGAAATAGATAAATGTCAAGAAAAAAATTAAGGTTTTTTCCCATTTACGGCCAACCTTTTGTGACCGTGGGGATAGCAAAGAGAGTAAAATTAAGTTAAAAGATTAAGTTGCAGGAAACAAAATATATTAAAAGGAGGAAAAACCATGCAAGTGTTAGTACTTTATTATTCCAAAGGGGGCAACACACGAAAGCTGGCAGAGCGAATTGGTGAAGGAGTTGAATCGGTTTCGGGAGTCAAAGCCCTATTAAAATCTACCCAAGAAGTGAAGAAGGAAGATTTTGTTGATTCCGCTGGGATTATTGCAGGTTCCCCAGTCTATTTTGGTGCGATGGTATGGGATTTGAAACGTGTCTTCGATGAATATGTTGTCATCCGTAAAAAAATGGAGAACAAGGTGGGAGCTGCTTTTGCCACTTCGGGAGATCCGTCCGGTGGGAAGGAGACCACCATGATATCCATCGTTCAGTGTTTACTCATTTATGGGATGATTGTTGTTGGAGACCCAATGGATGCAACAGGTCACTATGGTGTGGCATGCGTGGGCGCTCCGGACGAGAAAATAAGCGACAATGCCCGAAAATTAGGAAGACGGGTGGCCGAACTCTGTAAAAAATTAGGCTTGTAAAAGGATCCTCAAGTTCATTTTCATGGTTTTTGGGTTATGAACCTGTGATCTAACAGACTGTTGAAAGAGCCTTTTTTAGCCTTAAAATGTCATTCCTGCGCAAGCAGGAATCCAGAGTTTCACGTGAAAACACGAACCCAGTCCTTATATATAGCTTCATGATTTCGCCGGTACGGCGTCTGGACTCCCGCGAAAGCGGGAGTGACATTGGATCTGCATTTTTTTAGGCAATTGTAAAAGAATAATGCAGGAAAGAAATTACAGAAACTGAGCGCAACAGTTTATCTTCCTAGACCTTTAGACCCTTCAGCCCTGTCTTTTCAGACATGAACTGATCAAACGAATCATCATCCATTCGAATTCGTTGTCCATAAATTTCTTCTACAAAAGGACCCGCAAAATAAACTGCTTTCGGAGAATCAGAAAGAACGGCTTTGACGATGATGTCGGCAATTAAATCTGGTCCAGGGATGGAAACATTTGAAAATAACTTCGCCATGCCTGCACCATAGGCCTGGTAAACAGGCTTATAATCCGGGTCGGTCCGTGAGAAGAGGTCACCGGTCAATTGATTGGCTGTATCGTTAAATTCGGTAGCAATGATTCCTGGCCGGATCGTCACCACCCGGATACCAAACGGACGCACCTCCATACGTAAGGCATCGGTGATGGCCTCTACGGCATGTTTGGTGGATGAATAAACTCCATTCAGAGGAAAGGTAAACTTTCCAACGATGGAACTGAGATTAACAATGGTTCCTCCCTTGAGTCGGCGCATTCCCGGTAAACAGGCCTGAGTCACTCTAATGAGGGCGAACAGATTGACTTCATAGACGCGTCTGACCGAAGAGAGGGAAACATCCTCGAGGGCCCCTCGTATACTGAATCCTGCATTGTTGATGAGGACTGAAATGGGTTCGGCAAGGTTCGAGAGTTCTTGACAGAATTTTTCTAACTCCTGGGCATCTGAAAGATCAACGGGCCTGGGGATGATGTTCTGATTTTCCTTTGCCAGTTCATCAAGACGTTCCTTCCTTCTTGCTGAGGCGATCACTTGATAGCCTTCTTGAGCCAATTTTCTAACTGTTTCCCTTCCCATCCCGCTGCTTGCCCCTGTCACCAAAGCCTTTCCTCTTATTGTTCCCATTTCAACCTCCTTAGAATGTTCCATCTGTTGTGATGGATCAAATTCTTTACCCCGTTAGAAATAATGCCCCGCTGCCCTGCAGCGGGGTTACATTGCAGAATAATTCCGGTGGGGTTTAATGCCCCGCTGGAATTTCTAACGGGGTTTACGGAAACATAATAATATTAGGAAACTCCTTTGGCAACATTCTTTTTTCCCAATCCACGTGTACAAAGACTCTAATTGAAATAGGTTCTGAAAATGAAACCCATCCCCGCCGAAAGACGATAATTGCTGTTTAGGTGACAATTGACGGCACCTTATTAAACCGGATTGTAATCAAGAACCTTACCCTCTTAGATAATTTGCTATAAATTTCAATGACTTATTCCCATCTCCTCAAATTCAATCCAATTGGCAAAGAAATTGCTCTTATAACTATCTTGAAAATCAATAATGGTGTAGGAGGAGAAAGGGTGAAAAACTTTGATCAGTGGACGGAAGAATTGTCGAAGGAGATATTCGTTCGAAGCGATGAAGAGGAGACAGGGGTTCTCAGTAGGTTAAATCAGATAGTGGACGAAGATTACGACGAGGAATAACAGATAAAGGAACATAGGGGAAAAGCGTGAGGAGGAGGACGAGATGGTGAAGAAAAAAATTCTTGTGGTTGACGATGAGGAAGATGTGGCCAGGGCTTTGAAGATTCGACTAAAAGCCAACGGGTACCATGTTGTCTTGGCCTCTGACAGTGTCCAGGCATTTTCGATGGCCAACAAGGAGAAACCCAACCTGATCATCCTCGATATTATGATACCCGGAGGGGGTGGGTTCGTGGTCGCAGAACGACTGAAGCAGTCCACGGCTACCCATGATATTCCCATCATCTTCCTCACAGGAATCTCTGGAGGAGAAGAGAGGGCTTACAAAGTAGGTGCCTCTGGTTACTTGATGAAGCCATACCATCCAGAAAAGTTATTGGAGACCATTCACAACGCATTGGAAATAAACGGAAGACAGCCTGGGCAAACGGTAAGTGATATGATGGGCGTGACCTTCTAAAGGATTCCCTTTCCCCCTCTTAAATTTCAAACTACCTAAACATCCATGTCCCACCATTTTTACCCATAGTTTTTGCAGACAGATAAGCTTTACGCTATACTATGCCTAAAAATGAATTAAGATAAACCTTGGCCTCAAAATGTCATCAGGGCAAATTGTTTTCCAAATGCCTGAGATAAGAAGGCTCAAATAGGATGGCTGTCAATAATAAGATTCGACAATTCTTTTTTCCCTCTTTAACACTGAAGTTCCTGATCAGGGTCTCCTTGGTTGCACTCTTCGCCTATCTTTTTTTCGGTTATCTCTGCATTCCCTTCACGATTCAGGGAACCAGTATGGACCCAACCTATCACCATGGAGGCGTAAATTTTTGTTGGAGGCCAAGTTATTTCTTTTCAGAACCTAAAAGGTTTGATGTGGTAACCGTGCGTTTTGCCGGGATCAAAGTCATGCTTCTAAAACGTGTGGTTGCTCAGGAGGGCGAACAAGTTGAATTTCGTGATGGGAAACTTTTTGTTGACGGCAAGGAGATAGAAGAACCCTATGTCCGTTATCCATGTACCTGGAATCTTCCCCCTCGGCGAGTTGAAAAAGATTGTGTATATGTCGTAGGGGATAATCGGAATATGCCAATAGAAAATCATCATTTTGGACAAGCTTCAAAGAATCGTATCGTGGGAGTGCCATTATGGTGAAAATAAAATATCTCCTCATCGGTGTGCTAATTGTGATCCTCGGGATATTAGCTGCTGTCATCTTCTTTCCAAATAAAGAGAAGAGAGTCAAGAAACAGTTCAATCTCCTATCAGAATGGGTTTCAAGATCTCCCGACGAAAATACCTTCACCCTATTACAGAAAATGAAAAATATTGGTAACTTATTTGATGAGCACTGTGAGCTAAAAGCCCCCAGCCAATCTCTTTCCGGAAGTTATACTCGGGAAGAGATATCCGCTTATGCAGGCAGCGCCCGTTCATATTTTTCCCAACTCGATTTGAAATTTTATGACCTTCACGTCGTTTTCCCCGAAAATGAAGTAGCCAAAGTTAATTTAACAGCAAGGCTGACAGGGAAATCTACGGCTGGAGAACAGGTGGATGAAACCCGGGAACTTGAATGTGTCCTGAGGAAAATCGAAAACAAATGGCTTTTCGGTGAAATAGAGATAGTAGAAGTTTTAAAAAAGTAGCGGACCATTAGCGCCATCCTTTCCTTTCCCACACAACCAGCAATTCTCGGTGAGTTCGCAAACTATTGAGATTCTTCGCTTCGCTCAGAATGACAACTGGGGACTTTCGTAATGTCATTCTGAAGGAGTCCTAGCGACTGAAGAATCCCGCTGTAATTTCACCGAGAATTGCTGCCACACAACTCTTCATGTTGCTGAACATTGGCAGAAGCGTTATGATTTCAAGGAGAAGCTCGAATGAAAATTTAGAAAGAGGTTTAACTGATGGACCGTATAACCAAGAAATGGATCGCTCTTTTCACCCTCTTTGCTTCTATCCTGATTCCCTTTACCACTTATGGACAAGAAGTCACCTTGCCTTCCGTTAATTCAGGAGGAACAAATTTTTTAGATGGGGTGGCTGGTCCTGGCCTTCTCTTCGAGGAGACGATTGAATATTATCATGGCAATCGGTTTACAGACCCCCATGGAGAGAAAATCCCTGGAGATAATTCTGTAAAAAGCTGGCTTTCCTTAACCCATTTGGCTTATTTAACGAAATGGAAGATTCTCGGAGGATACTATGGTGTTGAAGCCTTGTTACCTGCCGTGAGAGTGGATCTTGATACAGATTTGGGTGTCCGTGGCCATCAAGGGGGGCTGGGTGATTTGATTTTAAGCCCATTTATTATCCAATGGGTCGACCATAAGATTTTCAATATGCCCTATTTCCATCGAATCAATTTTCCCTTCATTCTTCCTACCGGAAGGTATGATAAAGATTCTGCGGTCAATATCGGCACTCATCTATACAGCTTCAATCCTTACTATGCATTCACCCTCTTCATCACACCGAAATTGGAAACGAGTTGGAGACTGCACTATCTGTGGAACTCAAAGAATACCAGCCCACCTCAATCATTTCATGCTGACAGCATTCAACCTGGACAGGCTTTTCATCTGAATTACGCATGGTCTTACGAAATCTTAAATGGATTGAGGGCGGGCATTGCCGGTTATTACCTGAATCAAATTACTGCCGATAAGGTGGAGGATCATAAAAGGGACCATTCGAAAGAAAAGGTCTTTGCCATCGGGCCAGGACTGATGTTCTCGAAGAAAGGTTTTTTTCTCTATCTGAATGCCTTCTATGAAACGGGCGCTGAAAACAGAACCGAAGGCATGAAAATTTCACTTCGTTTTTCCAAAGTATTCTAAACCCTCTGTCTCGGCCTTATCCATCCTTTCAGTCCTTGGGTGGTTGCCATATTTTGATTTCGGGCAAAGGGTCGTGATGATTCAGGAGGTCACTTCGTCATACTTTTTTTCCCCAGGTCATAAGCCTTCTTTTTAGCCGCCTCATTATTGGAAATCTCTCCTTTTGCCGCGGCTGAAGTCTGCACCACGTCCAGCAAGTTGAGTCCAGCAAAATTGCAAGTGTTTTTGAAACTGTGGACAATGGGGTCAGCGGTCGAGACATTTGGGTCTCCGCAGACCGTGATCAGGCCGATCTTCTTCCCCTTCATCTTAGGGCGGTATGCTTTGTGCAATCGCCACCCCGCATCAAAAAAAGCGCACCAGCGGTCCAAATAGGCTTTCATCTGGGCGGTCATGGCCCAGAAATAGACCGGCACGCTGTGGATCACAACATCTGCCTCCAGAATCTTTTTGTGGATCTCCAGCATATCGTCTTTGATTGCACAGACCCCTGTGTCATTACACTTTCCACAATCCAGGCATCCGGAGATCTTATTCTTGGACAGGACGATCTTCTCTACCTCCCCCCCTGCGTCTTTGGCCCCAGCCAGGGCTTGTTCTAAAAGGATGTCACTGTTCCCTCCTGCTCGAGGGCTTCCCAGAATTCCTAAGACTTTCATTTTTCTCCTCCTTCCAATAGAATCAATGAGGACCTTTAAAACTTTAAGCCTTTTTAAAAGATTTGGCAATAAAGGAATTTCACCAAAATCCCGATTTAGGAAATTGTCATTGCCTGCCTGCGGTAGGCAGGCGAGTGAAACGAAGCAATCTCGCCTTTTTCAATGAGATTGCCACGCCTGCGTGCCGTAACGCCTAAATAGCAAAGCGAATCAGTAAAGGCGGTTACTTCGGCGTGCAGGCACGCACCTTTCAGGTACTCGCAATGACAGAATGGGAAAAGGGTTTAATTCTCTAAATCGGAATTTTGGGTTTCATTTCACCGCCCAGCGTTGGATATCATTTTTGATTTGATAAATTCATCTTTGAAGGATAAAATTTTTAAGGAACCGTATCAGGAATCTTAGGGGGTGGAAAAGTGAAAAAGATTTTGGCCATCTATGGTAGTCCGAGACGCAAAGGCAATACCGCTACGCTTTTGGATCATGCGGTTCAGGGGGCCCTGGAGGCAGGAGCGGAGGTAGAAAAAATTTATCTTCAAGATTTAAATATGTCACCCTGCCTTGAAATATACGGTTGTAAAGAAATGGGCCGTTGCGTCATTGAAGATGATTTCCAAAAGATTCATGATCAACTGATGGCCTGTCAGGGATTGATGCTGGCTTCTCCCATCTTTTTTTACACGGTGAGTGCCCATACAAAAACCCTGATGGATCGCTGTCAGTCTCTCTGGGTCAAAAAGTATTGGATTGATAAAGTGCCCTACGGCCAATGGGAAGCGAAGCGAAAAGGGCTGTTTATTTCTGTGGGAGCGACCAAAGGGAAAAAGCTATTTGACGGACCCCTTCTCACCGTAAAATATTTTTTTGATGTTCTGGATATGGAGCTTTGGAAAACACTCTTATATAAAGGACTCGATTTTGAGGGGGATGTCTTAAAACATCCTGAACATCTCCAGGAAGCCTATGAGGCGGGGAAAGAACTCGCTTTGGCGCTCCCTGGTTGAATGTTGACCCATTCGGCGGCACCAAGGCCCGTTCTTCAGGAGGGTGTATAAAGCGTCGCTCAGGGTCAACCCTGGGCTATCCCCCCGGCATTTATGTTGGGGAGTCGAAGGGTTGACACACCTCTTACAGCGTTATATATTTTTTATAGTTCCAAAATGAATGCTTATCATTGAACCGTGAGAGGAGGAGAGATTATGGAATTAAAAGGAAGCAAGACGGAGAAGAGCCTCTTAGCTGCTTTTGCCGGCGAATCCCAGGCCAGGAATCGCTACACCTATTTTGCCAGTGCAGCCAGAAAAGAGGGCTATGAACAGATTTCCGCCATCTTTCTGGAAACAGCCGAAAACGAGAAAGAACATGCCAAGCTCTTTTTCAATTTGCTCAAGGGAGGTGACGTAGAGATCATTGCGGCCTATCCTGCTGGTGTCATCGGAAATACCGCTGACAATTTGAAAGCAGCAGCAGCCGGAGAAAATCTTGAATGGACGAAACTTTATCAGGATTTTGCGGATGTGGCCAGGAAAGAAGGTTTTACAGAGGTCTATGAGACTTTCACCAATGTCGCCAAGGTCGAGAAGTTCCACGAGGCCCGATATATCAGTCTGTTAAAGAATGTGAAGGAAGGAAAAGTTTTCAAAAAGGATTCTTCTGTGAAGTGGCACTGTCGAAATTGTGGTTATGTCTTTGAAGGGAAGGAAGTCCCGGACAAATGTCCGGTCTGCAAACATCCCCGAGCCCACTTTGAAATTCTAGCGGAGAATTATTGATGATCCAAACTTTCTTTATTCTTTTTCTCCGGTATCTTTTTTCTTCTTATGCGTCTCTTCTCTCTCTCCATATCGTATCATCTTCTTCATCATGGCGCAGCAGTTGGCCGAACCTTCTTCATCCATGCAGCAGGCCTTCATCATTTCAACCATTTTCTCAAATTTCTCCTTATCCATTGTTTTTCTCCTTTCTGTTGATTGTAGAGTTTTATGAATCTTTGACTAATACAAAGGCAGTTAATATTTTGTCATTCCCAAATTCGAGATTCCGAAACAAGTTCGGAATGACATACTCTTTCTTGTCATGCTGAATTCATTTCAGCATCTTATTTAATGCCTTTGTATTAGATAGACGGAAGAGGGGCTGGAAAGGTTACATTGAGGTGTGCTTGTTTGGATTTGAACCGGGCCTCCATTTTCCGTTTTTCTTGACATGGACTGGCATTGATTTTATCCTGTAGGAAATATCGTTTATCAAAGGAGGTTGACCATGGTTAAGAAAAGTTTCAGCATTTTCATCCTTATCCTCTGTCTCGGACTGTTCTTGGCAGGATGTCCGAAGAAAACAGTAGTTGTTAATAGAGAACGGCCACCCGTCCAGAAGTCGGAAGAGGCAGCAAGACTTGAAGCTGAACGAGCAGCAAAAGAAGCTAAAGAGGCAAAAGAAAGAGAATTAGCAAGGATCAGGGAAGAAGAGGCTAAGATGGCGCGAGGGGGAGAGCTCGAAAAGAGTTTGGTCGCTAAAAAAGAACGAGGGATCGAAGGAGAAGTCTTTGAAAGTAAACTGCTTAAAGACATCCACTTCGACTTTGACAAATATGACATTCGTCGAGAGGATGAGGGAATCTTAAAAGAAAATGCGGCCTGGTTGAAAAAAAATCCTAAAATGAAGATCCAGATCGAAGGTCATTGTGATGAAAAGGGAACCGTCGAGTACAATCTCGCTCTGGGGGAAAGAAGGGCCAACAATACGAAAAAATATCTCGTCTCCCTTGGCATTGCTTCGGATCGTATTTCTATGATCAGTTATGGAAAGGAGAGACCTTTGGACCCGGGCCATAATGAGGATGCATGGGCTAAAAACCGAAGAGCTCACATTGTCGTGTTATCCAAGTAATCTAAGTATGCCCATTCGTAGGGATCATGGATCTTTCCCGAGGATTGACATTCAAGGAGGAAAAGTTGAAAAAATTCGGCAGGATTAAAATGTGGATCATTCTTCCCATCGGGGTGTTTCTGTTGGGATGCGCAACCATCAGAGACGTACGAATCCTTGATAGGGAGATTGATAAACTTCATTCGGAACTCAGTGTATTTCGAAACGAGAATAAGTCTTTCGAGAATAAATTTTATTCAGAACTCAGTGCCCTTCGAAAAGAGAATAACTCTTTAGAGAATAAAATCTCCGTCCTATCTGATGAGAACCAAAAGCTTAAGACGGAGTTTCTTTTCCGGCTCGAAAGCGTTCAATCTGAAGTTCGAATCCTCTCTACGGGTATCGAGGAATATAAGGATTATCTTAAAAGGCCCTCGAAAGAGATTGGCCGTGTTAAGGAAGATGTCGAGGTTCGATTGAGGATTTTGGAAGAGAGGAGGAAAAACCTGGAAGAGAAAAATAAAGCCCAGGAAGAGAAAATTAGAGAAATGGAGGATCGTCTCAAGGGCGCGGAAGGGAAGATAAAACAGACGGAGTTGGAAAGGTCGAGTCCAACCAAAGAGGTTCCTTCCGAACCCAAAGGGGTTTCCGCAGGGATGGGAGACCTGTATAAAGATGCTTACGAGACCCTTCAGAAGGGAGATTTAGAAGGAGCCCGGAGGAAATTTGAGGCATTTCTCAAACAGTACCCTAACACCGAGCTCTCTGGGAACGCCCAGTTTTGGATTGGAGAGACCTATTATCAAAAAAAGGATTTTGAGAAGGCCATCTTGGAATATGAAAAAGCGATCGCCAAGTATCCAGAAACGGGTAAAATTCCGGCGGCCTTATTCAAACAGGCCCTCGCCTTTCTGGAACTGGGTGACAAGACGAACGCTAGAAATCTTTTCAGAAGGGTCATCGAACGATTTCCACATTCGGACCAAGCGGAAATGGCAAAGAAGAAACTGGAAACAATGAAGTAAAGATCTCCGCCCACAGGGCGGGGCATTCTGCAGCATTTTCGTAAATTTCTGATAATAACAAAGGAAGATCTGTATCTTATAACGGAAAAAAGTTTCGTAATCCCATTTTTCTTTTCTCTTAAATCTCTCGCGATCACCGGGGTCTCTATATTCCGTTTATCTTGACATGGACGGGTGGTGAGTTTATCCTGTGGAAAATCTCAGGGTAAAAGACGCTAACGGGAGAGGGTGTAGTAGAGTAATTCAACATAGTTGACAACGTCCCGCTCCTCCGCACCTTTTCTTTGACCTTTTTCCTATCATTCACTGAAATATTGAGTGCTTGTCAGTAGAGCTCTTCACCAAAGCCTAAGTCGAGGGGTTGACAATTTCAGAGCATTATTATAATTTCCTTCCATCTTAAAAAAGGGTGAGGAGGGAGATGATGGACTATAAGGCATTTGTGGAGGAGCAGATTAATTCGATTAGAGAATCGGTAGGTAATGGCATTGCGATTAATGCACTGAGCGGTGGGGTGGACAGTTCAGTCGTTACAGTCCTTGGACACCGTAGCCTTGGCGATAGGCTCAAGACCGTTTTCATCGATAATGATCTGATGCGAAAGGGTGAGCCAGAGCGGGTGTTCAAAATCTTTGCTGACATGGGAATTCCTGTGCAGTTGGTGGACGCAAAGGCTGAGTTTTTGAGTGCGCTAAAAGGATTGACCGATCCTGAGGAGAAGCGTAACGCCATCACCAACACTTTCTATGCCAAAGTTTTCGGAAGACTTGTCCGTGAGACCGGAGCAAAGTTCCTGCTCCATGGAACCATCCTCACAGACATCGAAGAAACCGTGGCTGGTATCAAGCGGCAACACAACATCCTTGCACAGCTTGGCATTGATCCGGAGAAGGAATACGGCTATAAGGTTTTGGAACCCCTTCAGACACTGCGCAAAGATGGGGTCAGAAAGGTAGCGAAGGTGCTGGGACTCCCAGCTGAAATCACGAAGAGGATTCCTTTTCCAGGTCCTGCTCTTGCCACAAGGATTGTGGGAGAGGTGACAGAGGAGCGACTTGAGATTGTCCGAGAGGCTACAGCTATTGTAGAGGAAGAACTCGGTAAAAGTAGGGCATTTCAATACATGGCAGTCCTTCTTAATGACAAGGCCACCGGAATCCGCGAGGGCAAGCGCGAGTTCGGACAGATCATCGTGGTTCGATGCCTCAACAGCGTGGATGCGAGGACTGCAACGGTTACGAAAATCCCCTGGGATAAGCTAACCCGTATAAGCAAGCGCATCACATCTATCAAGGGAGTGAATCGTTGCCTTTATGATCTTACACCCAAGCCTCCTGCGACCATTGAATATATTTAATTCAAGAGGATTTCGGGATTACCTAGGGAAAAAGAGCTTTTGGTCGAAGGGCAAGGATAAAAATACCGGTGGTGAAGAAAGACCGGCAATCGGTGTTGAAGCTCGTATCGAATCTCGTTTTTTGGACACTGGAAACTCGAGCTTCTATTTTCAAACTTCTCGCTTCGATACGAGCATCGTCACCGTTAAACAATATTTGATCTTACACCAAACAGGCCTCGTTACCGTAACCTTAATCCGAGATTTTCTTTATCAACCCTTTTAATTTATCTATGGCTGGAGGGAGTACCTCTCCGATTTTTTCTTCAAAACGCAGATGACAACTCCTGTCCATCGGAGTCTCTCCCTGATTGATAATGGCCAGGCGGGCTCCTGATCTCAGGGCTACCCTGGGCATATCATTCGCAGGGCTGACAACGAGACTGGATCCCACGACAACAAAAAGATCGCAATAACTTGAATGCTGGAAAGAATCCTCAAGATCTTTTTGAGGAAGAGGATCGCCAAAGTTCACAACACTCGAAACCAGCCTGCCTCCGCACTCGCAGATGTCTATTCCCAGGGATTTGTCCACCTGAGTCTGACAGCGCTTACATCTGAGCTTTGAGACATTCCCATGGAGTTCAGCCAATAGCTCTGGCCGAATCCCGGAACGAAGATGGAGGTTATCCACATTCTGGGAAATGAGGAATTTCAATTTACCTAAATTCTGCAGTTCGACAATCGCTCGATGACCGGCATTTGGCTCGACCGAAGTGAAAGGTCTGGTTTTTGGTGGAAGTCCTTTGTATTGCCTTGTCCAGATCCCATCCGGTCCTCGAAAATCAGGCAAACCTGATTCGGTGCTGATGCCCGCCCCAGTAAAGACGACGAGATATTTTGCTTCGAACATCCATTGCGCCAATTTTTTAATCCTTTGTTCTAAATTCGTCATGGTCGCTCTCTTAATTTGGAAATCCGTTGGAAGTCATCCTATTTTACAACTTCACAAAAATTTTGTAAAAAAGTTATAATACTTCGAGTTTTAGACTGGTCGGGAAAGGAGAGAGGATGAATCACGAAGACTGGGTGCGAAAGGAATTGCGGGCATTGAGTAAATCTCTCGGTTTCCGATATACCCCGCTTGAAGAAATAGAGAACCGTTTCACCAGGATCAGAACCGGAATGAAAAAGCAAAAGATGGATGCGTTGTTGGTGGTTCAGAAGATGAATTTTTATTATCTGTCAGGAACTACTCAGGATGGTCTTCTCTTTGTACCCTCGGAAGGCAAACCGCTACTGATGATCAAGAGGGAACTGGAGCGGTCCAGAGTGGAATCACCCATTCAAGACATTATTGCATTAAAATCAAACCGAGAGATACCCTCGCTGATTGAGGCCCATTGTGGCAAACTCCCAAATAGCCTGGGACTGGAGTTGGACGTCCTCCCTGTAAGAGATTACTTCAAGTTTCAGGAACTCTTTCCAAACACCAAGTTCATGGATGTCTCCCAGATCCTGCGAGAAATCCGGAAGATAAAATCTCATTTCGAGATTGATCTGATGAAAAAGGCAGGAGAAATAGGAAAGAAGGTTTACCTGGAGGCTAAAACGGTCCTTAAAGAGGGGATGACCGAAATTGAGTTCGGTGGCCTCTTGGAAGCAGCGGCTAAGAAGTATGGTCACGAAGGGCTTCTCAGGGTCAGGTCACTCAACTACGAGGCTTATACCTGGCATGTTTTGAGCGGTCTTACGGGAGGAATCGTTAGCCAGTCGGATTCTCCCATGGGTGGACTGGGCCTTTCGCCAGCTTTTCCGGTTGGAGCAAGTCTCAAGGTCATGAGCACCCATGAACCAATCCTGGTGGACTTTGGAACATGCTTTCATGGCTATCAGGCGGACGAAACCCGCATGTTTTCTATCGGAAAAATGAAAAAGAAATTTATTGATGCTTACAATGCCTGCAAAGAGATCCACGACGCTGTTTTGGAAGAGACTCAGTCAGGAGCAGATTGCGAAGCCATCTTTATGAAGACCCTTCGGTTAGCAGAGAAGCTGGGCTATAAGGACAGTTACCTGGGGCCGCCAGGACTTCAAACCCGTTTCATTGCCCACGGCATCGGCATGGAATTGAACGAATTGCCTTTTATTGCTCACGGGCAATCTTATCCTCTGGAGAAAGGGATGACTTTTGCTCTGGAACCCAAAATCGTCTTCCCCGGGGAAGGTTCTGTGGGGCTTGAAAATACCGTGGTAGTCACTGAGAATGGTTACGAAATCCTTACCCCGGTTTCACAAGAGATCTTTCAAGTGTGAAGTTGCCCACCGGGGGTGTTGTTTTTATTTACAAAGAGCGAATGTTAAGCTGAGTTAAAAGGGGATGCTTTCCAATTGAAGGAGAGAACAACGCCCCGGCTGAACGATCAAGGAGCCGGCGCAATCTTTCACTGCGTCTCTCTCCAGCGATGGGTTAAATACATCCTTCTTCAGTCCTTTGAATTGGTGCGCTCGAATCCGGTTTACCGAACAATTTCTCAACATCCGACTTACTTTTCTTTTCGGCGCTAGTGGTGTTGCACATATTTAAAGGTGGGTTTGTTATCTTATTTAACTCCATCCATCTATAACACTGCCCTTAGGAAGCTCTTTTTTATCTTCATAAACTCCTCCTTTGATTGTTGGCAACCTGACCATACAATGTGATGTTATGACAAAAAAAGGTAACGTTTCTTAGCTATGGCATTTAGCTCACCAAGTGATACCGCCGAATGTCCGGTTCAGCTGCGACGAGGTTGGGCAACTTAATCAGGGCGTCTTTGAAGTGCTTTGTGGCAAAGTGAGATTCGAGAGCTGTGTCGCTCTGCCACTCCTCAATTAAAGTGAAATCGGTTGGATCCTCATTGTTTTGAAGTAGCTTGTAGTTCAGGCACCCAGGCTCTTTACGGGTAGGCTCAACCAGAGAGCTTAGTACTGATAGAAGCTCATTCACCTTGCCAGAGCGTGCCTTAACCCTTGCAATCACTCTCAAAGTATCTTCTGCCATTCTTTACCTCCTTTCTTTTCTGCGTTCTCAACAGCTTATTTTGCGTAAATTATACGGCAGAAATGTCGTATAATCAACAAGACATAGTATTGATTTTTTGTAGTAATCTTCATCATCAGAGGATACTTTCGAGGAGTGGATTAAAGGAAGTAATCTTCGGAAATTCCTTCTAAAATCTCAATTTGGTATTGGATTTTGGGCGGGAATCTGGTTTGGAAATTATCCTTTTTAAGCCTTTCCACATCATCCATCAAACCTCACCATTTTGTCCCCCCCCAATCTCTTTTTAAGGGCAAGAATCTCCTTTTATGAATTTGAATAAAATGGTCTGGACCTCGTCTAAACATATAAAGACGAAAGAAAGGGAGTAATTGTATGAATAAAAAACTGGTTTTCGTTGGGATACTGCTTCTGGTTGGTCTGACGTTGTCGGGCTGCGTCACGGTTGGTGGCTACGGTTATGGTTATGGAGGCTATGGCTATGACCCTGGTTACAGCTATGGTTATAGTTATAGCTCTCCATATAGCTACGGCTACCAACATTACGATTATGGATATTCCCCTAAATATCCCCACTATCCTTATGGTGGAGACAGGGATCATCACGGTTCAGGGCATGGATCCCCTCGTTGGCGATGAGATAGAGATAATAGGGCAGGGGGACACAACCTCTAACTGGTTGAGGCTTTCCCCCTGCAGTGTGGCATTTCTGGCCAAACAATTCCCACCCGATCCCCCCCTCCCCCTCAAGAGACTGTGTCACAATGAGGGAAATGCTATGTTTGTCATTCTGAACCCTTCGCCATGTGTCACCCTGACCCTGAGTGAACCGAAGGGGAAGGGTCTCGCTTTTTGGCTCAGGGTAAACTCCGTGAAGAATCTCATAGAATCAATAAGTTAGAAAACAGAGATTCTTCAGCTAACGCCTCAGAATGATATTACGATACAGTCTCCAAGGGGGAAGAGTTAGGGTAAGGGGTGTCCCATCATTTGACCCCCGCTGAAACAGATGATAAACTTCATGTATGACGAATAAGGGGAAAGATCGGCTTTTTGATGAGTGGCCTGAAGCCTATGACAGGTGGTTCACCACCCTTATTGGTTCCCTTGTAAGAAAGCATGAAGCTCAGTTGATCCTGCATTTATTGAAACCCAAACAAGGAGAGGTCATTCTGGATGCTGGCTGTGGGACAGGAGTGTTTATACTCGATATTCTCTCAATGGGTTCACAAGTCATTGGACTTGATATTTCCTTTCCTATGCTTATTCAAGCGGGGAAGAAGCTCAAGGGATTTCCCTTCCAAATGGTTGTGGCAGATATCTTAAATTTGCCCTTTCCGGAAAACTCTTTTGACAAAGTGATTTCAGTGACTGCTCTTGAATTCATTAAGGATGCAAAAGGTGCTGTGGAAGAACTATTCCGCGTCACCAAAAAGGGAGGGACTATTGTTGTGGCGACCCTGAATAGACTGAGCCCTTGGGCCTCGCGCAGAATAGCTGAGGCAAAGGAGAAACGCACAATATTTGAGAAGGCAATTTTCAGATCTCCTGATGATTTACGCTCCCTTTCCTCTGAGAAAGGTCTGGTAAAGACAGCCATACATTTTCAAAAAGAAGATGATCCGGAGAAGGCTGTTGGGATTGAGCGAGAAGGACAAAGAAAGAATTTAAAGACAGGGGCCTTTGTGGCTGTGCGCTGGCAAAAACTTTAATAGGTGGAGGAGACAAGAATGGACCAGAAGAAAAAATTATCAGTCGTCATTGAACACTGGATCGAACATAATGAGAGCCATATGGGTGAGTACAAAAAATGGGCTCAAACGGCTGGCGAGTTGGAATTAGATTCGGTAAAGGCCGAGATTGAAGAAGCCGTAGGAAAACTCTCTCAATCTAACAAACACCTGGAGAAGGCGTTGAAAGCTATTTCCTCTTGAAATCGAACAACAGATTTATGCCCCACTAAAGATTCTTCAAAAACTCCAGCAAAACGGAATTAAAAGCCTGGGTCTGCTCTATATTGGAAAGGTGCCGGGCAGACGGCAGGATCACTAGTTTTGAATTGGATATCCGCTCATGGATGGCCTTTGAGGCGGAGACCGGTGTTCCAGGATCGTCTTCCCCTACCATGATCAGCGTTGGCATTTTGATCTCCGAGAGTCGGTCCAGATAATTGAGCCTCCGGATCGCTTCAGCGCAGCCAAGATAACCTACCACGGGGGTAGCAAGAATTTGTTTTCGAATAAGATCCAACATGGGAGGGTTCTGTTTAAGGAAAGATGGAGTAAACCAGCGCGCCATGGTTTCGTCCACCTGAGACGCCATTCCTTTGTCGAGAGTTTTTTCAATACGCTCCTGCCAAATGGGCTGAGCTTCTTGAGGTATGATGGAGGCTGTATCACACAAAGCGAGACTTCTAAGTCGATGGACGTAATTTAAAGCAAGAGACTGACCGATCATCCCACCCATGGAAAGCCCAACAAAGTGCACCTTATTAATGCTCAGGGCATCCAATAATCCAATGACATCCTCCCCCAAGAGTTCCAAGGTGTATGCTCCTGAGGGAGTGTCGCTGCCACCGTGGCCACGAATATCATAACGGAGCACCTGGAAATGAGGGTTCAAAGCCTCCATCTGAGGATTCCACATAAGGAGACTGGAGTTCAGGGAATGGCTTAAAACCACCACTGGAGCGCCCTTCTTGCCAGACAGTTCATAATTGATCTGAATGCCGTTGGCTTTGATTTGCATGGTTTTCCTTTGGTAGATTATTTTTCAGGTTAAATGAATAAGGGAGGCTTGTCAATGGGAATTGAAGAGATTTCTCAAAAAATCGAGAAATCTCTGATTACGCTGATTAAGAGCCGATTACACAGATGTGAGATGAATTGAAAACCAGAAAAATCTGTGAAATCATTTCTTGAAATCTGTGTAATCAAGAGAGCGTAAAGCTTTTTCCGGAGCTCTCAATATTTTTTCTTGACAAAGCGGGGAGGGCAGGCTAATATAAAAATATATACCATAGGGGGGTATAGTATGGAACGAGAAAAGAAAGACGTCTTGCTGAGATTACGAAGAATCGAAGGACAGCTACGAGGTCTTCAGAGGATGGTGGCGGAGGGGTTTCCTTGTGCGGACATTCTGACCCAGGTAGCCGCCGTCACCGCCGCTATCAAAAAAGTGGGAATGGTCGCGGTTAAGACCTATATGGAGGAATGTCTGGATAAAACTCAGAAAGAGACCGGTGTCAAGCGAGGGGAGGCGTTAAAAGATTTGCAAAAGGCCGTCTCCAGATATATCGACTGGGCGTAAGATAAAATACGCAAAGCGCATAGGGCATGGCGCATAGCGTTATTAGATGGAGAAGAATTTATGGAAAATAATAAGGGATTGACGAGAAGAAGTTTCCTTAAAAAGGTGGGGGTCTGAAGGAAAGGAGGAGAACCAAATGGCTACCATTTTAAAAGTGAAAGGAATGAGCTGCCAGCATTGCGTCATGTCAGTAACAAAGGCATTAAATCAATTGGAAGGGATCCAGAATATTCAAGTAGACCTCCAGAAGGGAGAAGTTCGTTTCGACAACACAAAGGCATTGGCGCTTAACCGGATTGAAAAGGCCATCGAAGAGGCAGGATATGAGGTTATTCCGTCATAGAACGGAACACTTAAATCCGAAGCACGAAATTCGAAATCCGAAACAAATTCAAATGACCAAAATACAAAATTCCAAACAAAAGAATGTTTAACGTTTTGAAAATTTGAATTTAGGATTTGTTTCGAGTTTCGATATTCGGATTTCGAATTTATTCTTTAGAAGGAGAAAACATGCCGATCTATGAATATCGGTGTCGGAAGTGTGGAGAAGTTTTTGAGAGGTTCATGAAGGTCAATGAAAGGGGGGACTCTTTGACATGCCCCTATTGTGGAGAAAAAAAGCCTGAGAAAATTCTTTCAAGTTTTTCTTCTTCAAAGGGAGCAGACTCATCCTCTTCCTGCGGTCCTACGGGTGGTTCGACAAGATTTACCCCGTTAGAAAGCCCCGCTGCAAGCAGCGGGGATGGAGATAAAATTCCCTTTGGAGCGAACACGGGGTTTAAAGCCCCGCGTGAGCCATCCCGTTGGAAGGTTAGAGACCTTCTAACGGGGTTTACCTGAGGTTAATTCCCACCGGTGGTTCACCAGGTGAAGCTCCTAAATAAAAAGAGAGAGACACTCTCCCTAATTTCTCCGAGTGATACGGTTCATCCCTTTAACTTGTCTGTAAAAAGATTGACCCTTCGACTACGCCAAAGTTTTTTTCTTCAGAGCAGGGGAAAGGGCACGCTCAGGGTCAACCCTGAGCTCAGGCCGAAGGGTTGACATTAACCCAAAATATTATATTCCCGGCAAAAATTAACTCATACTGCACAAAAATATAGATTTTTATGCAGTTAAATAAAAGTGCCGCTTTTCTCATTATCCAGAAACCGCTTACTGTCTTAATAACCTCAAAATAGACGCTGTTGCCAAATCGGTCGTTTCTCAAGGAGTCGAATGTTTTTAGAATGTAAAAGATAGGGTTTTACCCTATGCTCTATGCTATTTTACAAGGAATAGGTGGAACCATCTGGGAATTGTTATAAAATTAAATTTTTGGTATAAATAGGTCAACTTCCTGGGGGTGATTGAAACAGATGTAAAAAAATCCAAGATCGAAGTCGAAAGCAAACTTCGTAAAGACAAGCATTTCAGCGAAGGGATAGGGACTTTGAAGGAAGACTAAATCAAGGAAGGTAAGAAAAAATACTTTCTTGTTATGACATGATCCGATAGTGATGCACGCAAAAGGGGTGTGGAACGCCCTCTTCCTGGACGGGAGAGGAAAATTGACCCATTCGGCGGCGCCAAGCCCCGCCTTTGAAGGCGGGGTGAAGAAACGCCGCTCAGGGTCAACCCTGAGCAAACCCCAGCATTTATGCTGGGGAGTCGAAGGGTTGACTTTCACGAAGGAGGCAGACCTTACTTAATGGAAGGAGGAGACGTTATGAAGAAACTCATTGTTTTTGTCGCTGTGATTCTATTCATAGCTCCCTGTGTCCTCGCGGCTGGGCAAGAGGCGGCGAAGGCCCCGACGAAGGTCCCGGCAAAGGTCGCGGATAGTCAGGCCCTGGCGGAAAAGGCTAAGGCGGAAGGGAAGGTGACGTTTTATGCCAACATGACCTCCGTAGAGCCCATCCTGGAGGATTTTGGAAAGAAGTACGGCGTTAAGGCGGAGTATACAAGACTCTCCACCACCAAGTTCATCGCTACCATCCTGACGGAGCACGCGGCCGGAAAGCTCACGGCCGACGTCCTCCAGGCGCCGATGCCGGTCCTGGAAATGCTCAAGGAAAAGGGCATCCTGGCCTCGTACACATCCCCCGCCGCGGCCGGGTATCCGAAATGGACGAACAAGGACGGCAAGATCCAGAGCTTCGGCATCGAATATGCCGCCCTGATCTACAACAAGGAACTCGTCAAACCGGCGGATGTCCCCAAGAAGTACGAGGACCTGACGGACCCGAAATGGAAGGGGAAGATCGTCATGGCCGATCCCTCCTCCCACCCGACGACCATCTCCTGGCTGATCGGGCTTAAGGAAAATGTCATCAAGTCGGAAGCGGAATGGCTGAAGTTCCTCAAGGGGTTGGCCGCCAACAAGCCCATGTTCGTGGCCTCCTTCGGCCCGACACCCGCCCCGATCGAGAGCGGCGAGAAGCTGATCGGCATCTCCATGCCGAAGTACATCATCACCAAGGCGCCCGCGCCCCTGGATTGGGCGAGGGTCTCCCAGCCCATGATGGGGACCCCCCGCGGGATGGCGATCACCGCCGGCGCCCCCCATCCGAACGCCTCCAGGCTGTTCGTGGATTACTGGCTCTCCAAGGACGCCATGAAGATCATGGCCGAGAAGGTGGGTGAATATGTCCTCGCCCCGGGCATCTATCCCCCCATCGCCGGGATCGACAAGGCGAAGGTCATCCCGATCCGGGAGCTGTCGGACGAGGAGATCAAAAAGTGGGGCGGCGAGTTCAAGAAGATTTTTGAGACGCCTTAATCTTCAGTCCTCACCTTCTTTTCACCGTTTTGGGGTTCCAGGATGGCGTTTCCGCGGTTTCGGGACCCTTCAAAATAAAACATGGAAATCAACATCAGGAGACTCAGCAAGAACTATTACTCGGAAGACAAGACGATCGCGGCGCTTGCCAACGTCGACCTTAACATCCCCGCCAACCGGATCTTCACTCTCCTCGGCCCGAGCGGCTGCGGCAAGACCACCCTGCTGCGGTGCATCGTCGGCCTGGAGATACCCGACGCGGGGGAGATCGCCATCGGTGATGAGATCGTCTTCTCGACGGAAAAGGGCATCTATGTCCCGTCGGAGAAAAGGGGGCTGGGCATGGTGTTCCAGACCTACGCCATCTGGCCCCACATGAACGTGTTCGACAACGTGGCCTACCCCCTCCAGACCCGGAACGAACCCAAAGAGGAGATCAGAAGGAAGGTCAAAAAGACGCTTCATTTCGTGCAGCTCGACGGGTTCGAGAACCGGCCGGCAACGAAGCTCAGCGGCGGTCAGCAGCAGCGCGTCGCCCTGGCCAGGGCCCTGGTGGCGGAACCGAAGGTGATCCTCTTCGATGAACCCCTGAGCAATCTGGACGCCAAGCTCCGGGAAGAGACACGTAAGGAGCTGCGAAGCTTCCTCACGAAGCTCAAGATCACCGCCGTCTATGTGACCCACGACCGGATCGAGGCCCTGTCGCTGTCGGACACCGTCGCAGTGATGAAGAGCGGCCGTATCGTCGAGATAGGAACGCCCTGGGAGATCTATTTCGATTCCGACCGGCGGTTCGTGGCCGATTTCATCGGCCGCGCGAACTTCGTCGAAGGCAAGGTCGTGACGGTCGAGGAGCCCTATACGATGATCGATTCCGCGATCGGCGCCATAGCCTGTGAGAAGAAGAGCGGGGCCTCGCCGGGAAAGGCGGTCACGGTGTGCATCCGCCCCGAATTCATCAGGGTGCTGAAAGGAGACCACACGGACGGACGCAACATCTTCCGGGGAAGGGTCGAATCCCTGGTCTTCGTCGGAGACGCCTACGAGGGGGAGATCCGGGTCGGGGAAACCCTCCTGATCTTCCGGATCGAGCCGACGACCGCCGTCCGGGAGGGCGAGGAGATTGCCCTCCGCTTCGACCCGCGTCACTGCTCCATCCTTTTAAACTGAACAGGTAACCTGCAATGCAGAAGACGAGAACGGCCCTGACGCCGGGCCTGATTATCATTGTCGGATTTCTCACGGTCTGTCCCGTCTTCATGCTCATCCTGGGGAGCTTCAGCGAGGGACTCGGCGCCTTCGGCAGTTTCACGCTCTCGAAGTACGTCAAGGCCTACACCGACCCCGCGTTTGCCGACATCCTTGCCAATACGGTCATCTTCACCATCGGTTCCGCCGCCGTCGCCACCGTCCTAGCCCTATTCCTGGCCTATCTGAACACCCGGACCAACATTCCCTTCAAATTTCTGTTCCGGATCATCTCACTCATCCCGATGATGGTTCCACACATCCTGTTCGCCGTCAGCTGGGTTCTCCTGCTCAACCCGTCGAACGGCATGATCAACCTCTTCCTGAGGCAGGTCTTCGGCCTGGGGGGAGCGGCGCTGAGCATCTACACACTCAAGGGGATGATTCTCGTGGAGGGGCTCCTGGATCTGCCCATCGCCTACCTGGTCATTGCCCCCGCCATGTCGGCTTTCGACGTTTCCCTGGAGGAATCCTCCAAGGTCTGCGGGGCGTCGAATTTGCACACGCTCTTCCGGGTGACCCTGCCGATCCTCCGACCGGCCATCCTCGCCGCCATGACGCTCGTCATCGTCCGGAGCCTAGCCTCCTTCGCCGTCCCCTCGGTCATCGGCATGCCGGGGCGGATCTACGTGCTCGCGACCCACATCTACCGCATCGTCGCGACCGGATATGCCACGGACTACGGCCTGGCGGCGGCGGTGGGCATGAGCGCCCTGGCCGCCTCCATCACGCTCATTTTCCTCTACCGGCACCTGACCCGGGAAGGCGAGAAATACGTAACCATCTCCAGCAGGGGATACCGTCCGACCGCGATCGACCTCAAGGGGGCCAGGTTTCCGCTCTTCGGGATCGTCGCTCTCCTCTCCTTCGTCCTGATCGTCTTGCCGGTTGCGGTTCTCTTCTACACCTCCCTCGTCCCCTACTCCATGGTGCCGAGCGCGAAGGCGTTCGCCATGATGAGCTGGAAGCACTGGATCGCGGTCCTCAAGGATCCCATTTCCCTGTTATCCCTGAGGAACAGCCTCTACCTCGGCGTCGGCGGGGCGACGCTGGGGATGATCCTTTCCTTCTTCGTCGCCTACGTTATCGTCAAGATCCGCTCGAAGGCCTCCGGCTTTCTCGAATCCCTGAGCTTTCTCTCCTTCTCCTTCCCGGGGATTGTCGTCGGTATCGGTTTCATGTGGTTCTTCGTCCAGACGCCCCTGTACGCCACGATCTGGGCTTTGCTCATCGGCTACATCGCCACGTACCTGCCCTACGGGATCCGGCCGCTCACCAGCGCCTTCGTCCAGATCCACAGCAACCTGGAAGAATCGTCCCGGGTCTGCGGCGGCGGGCCCCTCTACACCATGCGGCGGATCGTCATTCCCCTCCTGATCCCGGGGATCGTCTCCGGGTGGATCCTGATGGCCACGATGTTCGTTAGGGAGTTGAGCCTCTCCGTCGTCCTCTCCCGGCCGGGGACGGAGGTCCTCGCCGTCCAGATCCTCCGGTTCGCCGAAGACGGCCTGTGGGGAAGACTCTCCGCCCTGGGGATCCTGATGATCTTTATCTCCACGACACTGGTGATCATCGCCTCCCGGATCGGGGCGAAGCTGACGAAGGTGGACAAATAGAGACAGGCCGTCCTGGATTTTTCACTGACGATACTGCCTGATGATTTCCAGGAAAATATCTTTGATAAGAACTCGCTTTAGGGTGAGTTGAACATATGAAAAACGGAGTTGAATTTCAAGTCAAGAAATGGCCACAAGATATTATATTAAGGAAGGTTTTAGGTCGGTATTGCAAATAGCGATTACCAAGATGAAATCTTGCATTATGGTCGAAATCTGTCAGCCAATGACTTCAGGAAGAAACTCACAGGATGGATTCTACGATAAAACAAATTCTATTCGATTCTCTTTTTTACCCTGTGAAACTTTCTGGATAGTATTTGGATAGTGTCTCATTCATTCTCTGTGCAACATCAGGCATCACATTCTCTCCATCTCCCTCTGTTTTGCCTACCTGCCCCTGCCTGACGATTCTCTAAAATCACCTGATCAACGATCTCTCCACACAGAGCGTATTTGGTTGACAATCCCGGTGTTAATAATTCAAAATAGTAATGTTCTTAACCAAACAATAAAACACGCAAAAGGAGAAATAGCATGGAAAAGAGCAAACTTGGTCCAGAGCCTCTAATTATGCCCATGCCTGCCTTAGTGGTTGGCGCCAACGTAAATGGAAAGCCAAATTTTATGATTGCCTCTTGGTGTGGAATCGCTGCATTCAAACCACCGGCTATTACTGTTGCCATGAATAAGGCCCGGTATACCCTGAAAGGTATTAGAGAAAACGGGACATTTTCTGTGAATGTCCCCTCTTGCGAAATCATCAAGAAGACCGATTATTGTGGTATTTACTCTGGGAGGAAGAAAGATAAGTCGCAAATTTTTAAAACTTTCTACGGTGAACTGAAAACGGCTCCTCTCATATATGAATGCCCAATAAACCTTGAGTGCAAGGCACTCCATTATCTGGATATGAGAACCCATATCCTCATTGTTGGTGAGATCATTGAAACCTACATAACTAAGGGATGTCTGACAGATGGAAAGGTAAATCCAGAAAAGATTGATCCCCCTGTCTACATCAGGAGTACTATGAAATACCATCGCCTTGGAGAGGTTTTCGCGTCGGCGTTTAATGTTGGAAAAGAAAATGGGGATACTCGTAATCCCGAGACCATCTTATCCAACAATATAGGGGGCCTTAAATGAGTATATTTTTTCCTAAGAGGGAAACAGATTTTAGTGAAAGGAATAAGCTTGAAGCGTTTTGTAGGTTTGCTCGATTTTCATATATACCCAGTGTCCAAATAGTGACTATTCGGTGTCTAAAATCGTATGATTCAGTATAAATCAGTAAAAATAGTCCTTTGAAAGGTGAGGGCGGTTAAAATACTAATTCATCTTTCAAGGCCTGAGACCTTTGGGCGTACATCAAATTTGATGTTGACTTAAGATGGAATTTACTGTAGAATTTTATGAAACCCAATCGGGGAGATGTCCTGTGCGAGAATTTCTGGATAGGCTCAAGGAATCAGATCCCGACGATTTCGCAATTGTTATGGCTGGGCTCGCTAAGTTACTGAGCAGACAGTATCACAAACTCCCTCTATCAAAGCCTATTGGTGAGGATCTTTTTGAACTCCGGCATCTGGGTAAACTCAACACCAGGGTGCTTTATTTTTTCGCAAAGGGACAAAGGATTATTGCAGTCCATGGGATCCGGAGCAAAGCCAAAAGAATTTCTGAGCGAGACATTAAAGTTGCTCTGGAAATAAAAAAGGATTGGTGGTCAAGGGGACCATTATGAAGAAAAAAACTAATTTTGATCTATATCTTGAGGAGCAACTAAAGAGTCCGGATTTTGCAGAGAGATTTGGAAAGGCTGGCGAAGCATGGGACGTTGCTATTCAACTCGCTTCTCTTCGCAAAAAAGCCGGGTTGTCCCAGAAGGACCTGGCAAAACGGGTCGGGACATCCCAATAGCAAATTAGTCGTCTGGAATCACCTTCCTATGAGGGGCATTCCTTAAGTATGCTACGCCGAGTCGCTGGAGTTCTTGGAGCAACCCTTCGGGTTGAAATTCAACCAAAGAAGCATCATCCACTACCAATTGTTGCTGAGCCTCCATCTATTTATAGGGTCAAAAGAAAAAATTAAACTAAGGGGAACAGAAAATTACTTCAGTCAACAGAACTCTATTAACCTTAAGCGCAACACCCCTCAAATGGTTTAGCCTACGGAGCCATTTTGCGCGCAGTGGGCAGTGATCCTTGAGCGTAGCGATCAATATTTGGAGGTAAACTATGCCAGCGATTGCATCGCTTGAAGATTTAAAATCAGCCCAGGCTATAAACTGCACAAGTAAACTTGCACAAGATAGAAGAGTACTCAGTATGCTTAAGAAAAAACATTCGACCAGCAAACATCTGCCAAGAGGGTTAGAAATACTCTACGAAGATAGAGATATCTT
>Ga0210016_1000048_pt1 | contig 75317 bp, 72 predicted proteins | sample CryGeyCG2014_300_FD_185454 | JGI IMG/M metagenome (GOLD analysis project Ga0210016, IMG submission 185454) | Groundwater microbial communities from aquifer - Crystal Geyser CG02_land_8/20/14_3.00 (SPAdes) (version 2) | ecosystem: Environmental > Aquatic > Deep subsurface > Groundwater | place...
GCCATTGAGCGCAGCATTTTAAACACCCTTAAAGTGGATTTATACATTCCCGGAAACCCACCACACCCATTGACTTTTATAAACGCCCTATTAGATTATACCAGGTAATTTAAACTGCCTAAACCCTATTTCTTCACAAAACAATTATCAATTTGATTGTTAATAATATACTATTATTAAGTTTGCTTAATCCGTTGAATTTTCAGTATTTTTATACTGTTTTAAATTTGATACTTTAAGAAGTTTATTAGGCCGCTATTGCAACAAAACCACAGCCGTTTTCACACATCTAACGGCAAAAAGCTTTGTCTAACTAAAAACCCTTTTGATGATTTGTAATGAATTATTTATATATTAGCTAAATAAATACCAGCGCCCTTTTATGGCACAAAGCCAACCAAATTTAGATAGATTAGAACCATTTTATGGCATATATATACATGAGTTACCGCCAAGTTTAGAAAAAAAAAACGACAGAAGTAAACCATTGTGAAAGGACATAAAAACAAAATATTGACAAGACCAGAAAGCCGACCTGCCTACCGGACAGGCAGGCACTCAAGCCGACTCGATGTTTTTTATTTTTTACCGACCGCACATTTTTTAAAACAATTTTATTGCCTAACCACAAATGGCACATTTGCTTTTACCCTGACACACGAAGCCAACCCTTCGGCAAAATCAAAAGAGCCATTTCTTGCCAACGCACCGATAAAAAGACGTATTTTGACAAACTATTTTAAGACGAGACAAGTAAATGAGTGATAAAACTATACATATTGACGACCACGACAGCGAAGCGGATACTTGCCGAAAGGAAGTATTGCCCAAACTGTATGAAAGCCTTTGGACAGATGAATTAATTCTTGAACAACGCACTTTCACAGACGGGAAAATTATTGTTATTGGAAGAAAAGCTAAAAGAAAAAAGGCGAAACGCTTTGATTATTTACTTCGTTATTCACCAAACTTTCCGATTGCAATTGTTGAAGCAAAGAAAAAATACAAGTTGGCTGCTGACGGCATCCAACAAGCAAAAGACTATGCTCAAATACTCGGACTTAAATTTGCCTACTCGACTAATGGAACAGAAATATTAGAGTTTGATTTTATCACAGGACTTGAAACCAAAATTTCAAAATATCCAACACCGACAGAACTTTGGAACAGATTAAACCAAGCTGAACCAGTTAAACCTGAAATACAAGAAACTTTTTTAAAACCATTTTTACCTATACCAAACAAGCCCGAAAGGTATTATCAAACAATTGCAATTAACCGAGCAATTAAAGCAGTTTTAGAAGGTAAGAAAAGAGCATTACTAACTCTTGCAACTGGAACAGGAAAAACAACAATTGCTTTTCAAATCATTTACAAACTTTGGAACAACCGTTGGAATACTAAAGGCGAACACCGCAGACCAAAAATATTATTTCTTGCAGACAGAAGTATTTTGGTTTCCGACCCACACGCCAAAGACTTTGCAGTTTTCGGTGATGCAAGATGCTTAGTACCCGAAGAAGGCTTGCCAAGTAGTAGAGAAGTATATTTTTCTACTTACCAATCTTTAGCAGAGGACAGCAACCGAACTGGAGCTTTCAGAAAATTACCAAGAGATTTTTTTGATTTAATTTTAATTGATGAGTGCCATAGAGGAAGTGCAACTGACGATAGCAATTGGAGAGCAGTTTTAGATTATTTCAATACTTCGGTTCAAATTGGGTTAACAGCAACGCCATTAAGAGACGACAACAAAGATACTTACGCATACTTTGGAAACCCTCTATACATCTACAGTTTAAAGCAAGGAATTGAGGACGGTTTTTTAGCTCCTTATTTGGTTCATCGTGTAGTTACTGAAACAGATGCAACTGGATTTAGACCCGAAGATGGTCAACTTGACGACAACGGAGAATTAATTCCTGACGGAATTTACACTACTCCTGATTTTGAAAACACACTTTCCTATTTGCCGAGAACAAAAGCGGTTGTAAAGCATCTTTACAACTTTATGGTGAAATACGGAAGGTTTGATAAAACCATTGTGTTTTGCGTAAACCAAGAACACGCTGACCATTTCCGCAGAGAAATAAGCAACTTAAATACTGACTTAGTTCAGCAATATCCTGATTATATTGTTCGCATTGTTTCAGAGGAAGGCGATATTGGGAAAGGACATTTAAGTAGGTTTATGGACATTGACGAACCAATTCCAGTTGTTGTAACCACTTCAAAATTATTAAGCACTGGTGTTGACGTTCCGACTTGCAAAAACATTGTGATTTTCCGAACAATCAACTCAATGACCGAATTTAAACAGATTGTTGGACGAGGTACACGAGTAAGAGAAGATAAAGAAAAATTGTTCTTCACAATTTTAGATTATACAGGAAGTGCAACACGGAATTTTGCTGACTCTGACTTTGATGGAGAACCGCCATTAATAACCGAAGAAGAAATAGACGAAGATGGAAATGTAACAGAAGGAGACGAATGGACACCAGACCCAACACCTGATGATAATGATGATTGGGAAGACAATGACGATACAGACGAAACACCAACAGGCGGTGGCGGTGGAGAACCAAGACGAAAATATTATATCAGTGAAGGAACAGTTTCAATAGTTGCAGAAAGTGTTCAAATTTTAGATGCAAATGGTAAATTAAGAACGGTTCAATTTACTCAATTTGCTAAGGAACAAATTACAACTATGTTTCCGTCAATGAATGATTTCCGAAGTAAATGGAATGATTTACAAGAACGACAACATATAATTGATGAATTGGAAAACAATGGTATTTCAATTGAGCAATTAATGGATATAACCAAGCAACAAGATATTGACCCATTCGATTTACTTTGCTTTGTAGCTTTCGATTTAAAACCTTTGACACGGAAACAACGAGCCGATTTATTGAAGAAAAACAAACCTGATTTTTTTGCTCATTATAGCGAAGGAGCAAAAAACGTTTTGAATTTGATTTTAGAAAAATATGTTGATTACGGTTTGAATCAAATCAGACCCGACATTATTTCAGTTGAACCCATAGCACAGCAAGGCAACCCGATAGAAATAGTAAATGAATTTGGTGGAATAGACGAATTCAAAAAAGCAATTGAAGAATTACAAACTCTGCTTTACGCAGAAGCAGCATAATATAGAAAATGGCAAAGACGAAAAAAGAAAAAGCACCTAAGAAAGAAGCGAAACCAGTTGTCATTGAAACACCTGCACAGCGTTTAAGTGGCATTATAAAAACGTGTAGAAACATTATGCGTAAGGACAAAGGAATGAACGGTGATGGCGACCGTTTGCCAATGTTGACTTGGATAATGTTTTTAAAATTCTTGGACGACAACGAAAACTTACAAGAAATAAACGCACAACTGGAAGGTAAAAAATACAAATCAGCCATTGCAGAACCTTACCGTTGGAGAGATTGGGCAAAAGACAAAAATTTGACTGGAGATGATTTATTAGCTTTTGTAAGCAATGAAAAAGTAAAACTGGCAGACGGGAAAGAAAGAACAGGTTTGTTCTACTATTTACGAGCCTTACAAAGCGAAACAGGAGCAGAACGTAAAGACGTAATTGCAACCGTGTTTAAAGGCGTTACCAACCGAATGATTAACGGTTATTTGCTTCGTGACATCATCAATAAAATTGACGAAATTCATTTTACAAGCAACGAAGAATTAAACTCACTTTCGCATTTATACGAAAGCATCTTAAAGGAAATGAGAGATGCCAGCGGAGATGCAGGAGAATTTTATACGCCTCGTCCAGTTGTTCGTTTTATGGTGGAAATGCTTGACCCTAAAATTGGCGAAACTGTTTTAGACCCAGCTTGCGGAACAGGCGGTTTCTTAGTTGAATCCTTTGAACATTTAAAGAAGCAAGCCAAAACCGTAGAGCATAAAAAAATATTGCAAGAGCAGTCAATTATTGGTGGTGAAGCAAAGCCACTTCCCTATTTGCTTTCGCAAATGAATTTATTGCTTCACGGTTTGAACTATCCAAACATAGACAGCGGAAACAGTTTAAGAGTGCCATTAAAAGATATTGGCGACAATCAAAGAGTTGATATTGTATTAGCCAATCCACCATTTGGAGGCGAAGAAGAAAAAGGAATTTTAAACAACTTTCCTGACGACAAACAAACCACCGAAACTGCTTTACTTTTTTTGCAATTGATAATGCGTAAACTAAAACGCAAAAAGCCAACACAAGATGGCGGCAGAGCTGCCATTGTAGTACCTCACGGCACTTTGTTTGCTCCGGGTATTGCTGCAAGAGTTAAAAAACAATTGGTAGAGGATTTTAATTTGCACACAATTGTTAGATTAGGTGAAGGTATTTTTGCTCCCTACACAGACATCCCTTGTAATCTTTTATTTTTTGAACAAGGTGAACCCACAAAACATATTTGGTATTACGAGTTGTTGCCACCTGCTGATAAGAAGAAATACAGCAAAACAAAACCCATTCAGTTTGAAGAATTTGACGAGCTAAAAAAATGGTGGCACAAGCGTAAAGAAAATGATAACGCTTGGAAGGTCAACATTAAAGATATTTTAATGACTGATGACGAGGGAAAATTTGTTAATGTAAACTTGGACATTAAAAATCCAAACAGAAAAAGCGGATTTGTCTATAAAGAACCAATAGAGTTGGTGACTTCGATTTTAGAAAAGGAAAAACAGATTATGCAACTAATGAAGGAAATTCATACTTCCATAAAACAAACCGTCATAGATGAAGCATAATTGGGAAACAAAAAACATAAGCACTGTTTTTAACTTCGATAAAGGTGTATTGCAAAGCTCAAAAAATACAGCTGGAAACTTTGTGTTTATAACAGCATCGGAAGATTTTAAAACACACAATGAATACTTCTATGACACAGAGGCTTTATGCTTTGCTTTTGCTGCTTCTGGCTCATTGGGGAGAACTCATTATTTCAAAGGAAAATTCATTGCAAGTGATTTAGTTTATGTATTAACACCAAAGCAAGACTTCAAGGATAAAATTGATTTAAGAATTTATTACTATTATCTTAATCATTTCAAGGAGGAAATAGTAAGAATGACAAAATCAGGAACTTCAAAAGCATCAATAAATAGAGATGCTTTTTCTAATGTTCAAATTCCTTTACCACCTCTAAATGTTCAACAAAAATTACTTTCCACACTTGAAACCGTAAAAATTAAAACTCTCGAAATAACAAAGCTAAGAACAGAGCAAACTAAAGACATAAATAATTTACTATTCAGCAAATACACTGACCTTATAGAAATTGCTGATTGGCTGCCAATGAAAGACATTGCTCCAATTATTCGCAGACCAATTGTTTTAAAAGACGAAGCATTATATCCTGAATTGGGTATTCGTTGTTTTGGAAAAGGAACATTTCATAAACCTGCATTGACAGGAACAGAAGTAGCAACAAAAAAGATTTTTCAAATCAAAACAGGTGATTTAGTTTTCAGTAATGTATTTGCTTGGGAAGGTGGAATTGCAGTTGCAAAAGAAGAAGATAATGACCGTTACGGTTCACATCGTTTTATTTCTTGTGTAGCAGACGAAGAAAAAGCCTTAGCAGAATTTTTGTGTTATCATTTCTTATCTCAAAAAGGATTAGAAGACATTAACGCTTGCAGTCCTGGCGGGGCAGGGAGAAACAAAACATTGGGCTTGGATAAGTTGATGAAAATATTAGTTCCAGTTCCTTCAATTGAATTACAAAGAGAATTTGTTAAACTGCTAGAAAAAACAAACGCTATCAAAGTACATCACAATCAAACCGAACAAGAATTAACCGAACTAATGCTAAGTTTATTAGACAAGGCTTTTAAAGGAGAATTGTAAAATGAAACCAAGAATATTTACATCCATACTTTTATTCATTAGTGCCTATTCGCCACTATTTTTAATATTGGCTGTAAAGGATTTTGATTTTCAAACAACGCATCAACTCAAACACCCTTTAGCAATTTACATTCTATTGGGCTTAACACTTTTGAGTGTTATTTTGCTTTTTGTAACCGTTTCAACCATCAAACGAGGAAATATGTGTGTTGAAATTGTATCAGTGAAAAACCGTTCAGTTGACCTAATCAATTATACCATTCCTTATATGCTTTCCTTTTTCGGTATTGATTTATCAAAACCCGAAGATGTAATTGCTATAACCATTTTTATGCTCATAATGCTTTTGCTAACTATTACGAGCAAATCAGTTTTCTTAAATCCTGTTTTAGCATTGGTTGGTTATGGCTTATACGATTTGGACTATAAGTTTGATGGAAAAACTTGTTCAACTATTGTAATAAGTAAATTGGAAATGCACACAGGAGATAGGTTCTACATTCGTAGCCTAACCCGCTTTTTATATTTTGTAACAGAAGAAAAAAATAACAATACAGATGCCGTTGAGAACTAAATTTAGAAATTTAAAACGCCTGAACTTGCAAAATACCGAAGTTTCTTTGGCTATTGTAAAGGAGTATAAGCGTAACAGAGTTTCGCAGTATGAGGTTAATTACGTTCAAATTAACCCCCGATTAGAAACACGTTTAAGAAACATTATCATAAGGAAAATTGAAGCAGCAAATACTTTTGAAACTTACACTTATGACTGTCCAGAACCCGAAGAAGATGAAGTAAGAGCAATCAATTCAGATGAAACAGATTTTTTCAGAATTCTTGAACAATTACTAGCCTTAAATCCCGAAGAAGATATAATTGAGAACATAGACGAATTAGTAAAAGCCAAAGCCTACTTGATTATTTTACGCAATGATGAAGGAATTCAAACAGTTGGTTTCAAGACCTTGCCCGAAAATTGGAAAATGAAAAGAGATAGAGGCTTAATTCCTCTTTTGTATAAAGAAAATCGCTTTGAAGATTTGGAAGACGAAAACATCTTTAGTATTTCTTCATTTGTTGATATAATCTATTTTGATGAAGCCCTTTTTATCCTTTCTAAGAAAAACTTTGAAAGTGGATTAAACTTTCGTGATGGTATGATTGCAAAAGCAGATGAACTTTATCAAGAAGTTCAAGAAGCAAATTTGTTTGTCAATATGGACATTCTAACAAATCGAGTTGGCAATAACCAAAGGTATTTACGGAAGATTGCAACCATAAAAAATTTAGGATATTACCAAGATGTAAATTACTTACAGCGTTTAAGAGCAATAAGCGAACAGAGAAATTGGGGTATTCAATTTCAAGAAGGACAAATTGTGATTACAGAAGAACATTTAGATGCGATTTTAACTTTGCTACAAAACAAAAGGCTTCACTCTGAATTGACTGATGAAACCTTTGACGTTGATAGTGCAAAACGATTAGAAGTATGAGCTTTTAAGAAATTATCTTCTTCCTCCAAATACAGCAGTTAACCCTAGAAGCAACAAAGAGCCAAGAACTACTCTCCCGACCCATTTATTTGCATCTTCACTTTTACGAGTGTTATGGCAAGCAGTATTTGTATATGTTTGGCAGTTGTAAGAAACTGGCTTGTAGCTTTCACCCCTCAACATTTCATTCAACCCAATTTCAATAACTCTTAAAGGAGTGTTTGAACATTTCTCATTGTAAATGTATAAAGGCATTCCTTTACCAAAATCTTTTTCAGTTGTTATATGAGCCTTTCATAATGATAATGGTTGTGCAGAAAATAGCCAATTCCATTGGCATCAACCCCAAGAAAAATGCCCGGATGTTTGATTTGTGAAACCGTTCCAATTTTGTAACGGAAATATACCTTTCCGCTGTTTTCGTTGAAATAAATAGTAAACATACTTCCGTTGTTGTTTACAATTTCAACTCTGTTGTTGTGTAATTCGTATGTTCTAATAGCTTAATGTTTATTATCCTTTGGCGGAAATGGGTCATTTCCGTAACTGTTTCTATTTTGAATTTTACCATCCTTTCCCAAAATGGTTAATTCCGACTGCTGATTTTTAGCAATCTCTTTTCCGATTTTCAAAGCATCTGCTTTGTTATCGGTTTTGGCGGTCAACTTACTGTTTCCTTCGCCTTTTACGCCCCAACCACCTTGTGTTGGCACAACGTATTGATTTTTACCTTTTGCCATTATTTACCTATTTAAAATTATCAGTTATTCTTGTTTTGTCTTCATTTTCCTTGTCGTTCTTATGATACAATTCAATGAATGTAATTTTTTGTTCGTCAGGAAAGTGGGCATAAATTAATCTCAATCCTGAATTTACTCCTCTTCCTTTTAATGCTTTGCAAGCAATTTTTTTAACCTTAATGATACACGTTTCTAAGCCCAAATTATCTATACGAAAACTAAACGGTGGGCTTTCTCCAGGCTCGTCATTCAAATCTAATTTTACCACTTCCAAATCTTCTTTGAGTGTGCGGTATTTTTTTAATAGATGTTTCAAATCCTTTTTAAATTCGGATAGTTCATCAAATTCATTATTGTTCATCATCTTCATAAACTCTAATTGAATAAGGTGGTCTTCTGTAAAAAGCCAATTCATAATTTATCTCCTCGCCATCTTTTGATGCTTTCCAAGGCTTATCACCGTGCGAATAGTTGCTAAGCATAGCAGCAGACCAATCACTCATTTGTTCTATAACTCTGTCAATGATTTCTTTTTCACTTGCCCTTAATTCAGTTAAATCAGCTTTTTCTAAAGGCAAATAACGAGTTTGAGGATAACCGTGATATTCTGTTTTTACTCTTTGCAACTGACCTTTTTCAATCATTTGACCAATGATTGTATCTAATTTTTGTGGAACTGGCCCATAAGGTAATTTGCGATATTTAGCACCAGTTAAATGTTCCTCATATAATTCATAATAATTGAAGTCCGAGAAATAGAGCAACTTGTAAAGGACTGTTTCGCCAACATTTGGCTTACCTGCACAGCGTTCAAGGATATATAATAAGACATTTTTGAACTTGCTGATTTGTAGCGTTGGCACAGAAATACGTTCTTCTTCTTTCTTTGCCTTTTTTTCTTCTTTGCCTTCAACCTCTTGACTTGCCGAGAAATTCTTAGACATAAAATCGTCCAATGAAAATTCTAAAATCAAAGACAATTTTTGCAGTTCAAGAATATCAACGCTTCTGTTTCCTAACTCAATTTGAGCCAAAGACGGTCGGGAAATTTTGATACTTTTAGCCAAATCTTCCTGAGACAACCCTTTCATTTTACGAAGTTCGGTTATCCTCTGACCTATTTGCTTTTGTGACAATTTTATGTTCATATCAATTTATGTTTCGCTGTTTAACGGGACAAAGATAAGCATTGTTTCAATACAAAACAAATATTTGTTTCAAATTAAAACATTCGTTACATTTGCCAAATGAAAAACCAACGCCATTTGCAAGCACAATTAAAAACCGCACAAGCCGACCCGCAATCCAAAGTTTTGCAAAAAAGCCAACAAGCCAACGCACATAGACAGACACGAAATGACAACAAACATCGAAATTAAAAAAGATCGAACCGCTAACAGTGGTTTTGCAAAATGGCGGGTTCAGTACTAAATCAATGGGCAGTGCTTTTTATAAAAGTTAGTGCCAAACTGAAAGTGAAGTGCTTTTAATTCCGCTACTGCTCATAGCCTCAAACCGTTAAACCATCTAAAAACCCTATGAAAAAAACACTTATTTTAATCCTAATCTTAACCCTTGTTGGATGTGGTTCTCATAAAAATAAAACAATTGAAACTAAGGTAACATCAAGTCAAAAAATTGAAAATTTTATAAAATCACAAAATTATATTGTGCATTTGCCTAACAATTGGCAACCCATTTTAAATTCTCACGATTCGTTGAGCTTTTCGCCTAAGAATTTAGGCGATATTTTCTATAAAAATATGGTTACAATCTTCAAAAAATCAAAAGATAAATCTGAAAAGGCCTCTCTAAAAACATTTACAGAAAAAAATATTGGCATGTTAAATTCAAAAAATAAATTTAATAACACCGTTTATACTACAAAACAAACGCGATTTGGTGAAACCTATATCTTCGGTTATAAACAACATTGGAATGCAACAAATTACATTGTTAATATCATCTATTTTGAGTATAAAGATGATAATTATATGCTTCGCTATGACTCCAGCGACAAATTTTATAACACCTATTTAACCGATGTCGATTTTATTTATAATAATTTGGAATTCAATAACTAGAGTGCTTAAAATACCGTTTATAAAAACCTTACCTTCTGTATTTTTTACGCGTCAATTCTAAAATACCGTTAATAAAAGTCAGCGGATGAATGGGATTGCCGGGAACATACAAATCAATGTGTACTTTGTTTAAAAAGTCGCGTTTTAGCGCGGTACTTTCGGCAAAAATGCCACCACTTATGGCATCAACGCCTACCAAAATAAACAAACGCGGTTCGGGAACAGCTTCAAAAGCAATTTGCAGTGCCTCAACCATGTTTTCGGTAATAGGTCCCGTAACCACAATGCCATCGGCATGGCGCGGCGAAGCGGTAAACTCAATGCCATAGCGCCCCATATCAAAATTCACATTGCCACAAGCACCCAACTCTAGCTCATTGCCATTATCGCCACCGGCAGAAACTTGGCGGAGTTTTAAAGAGCGGTTAAAAATGCTTTGTATTTCTTTGCGGATGAGGCTTGCTTCTACTTTTATTTCTTTTGATTCCCCTTGATAAACCATCAAACTATCGCGATTATTGGTAGCCATTTTATATTGGTTTGTAAACGTTATCTTATTGGGAAACTGCATTTGACAATCGCCACAAAAAGCGCATTTACCCAAATCAATGGCTAGTTTATTTTTATTCAACAAAATAGCTGCCGTTGGACAGAAGTCGATAAGTTCTTGTGCATTAATAGCTTTGTCAGATATTTGAGGAATTCCTCTAAATATTTCGGGCAAAGAAGCCTTAGTTAAGTCCTTTATAAATTGCTTACCTTGATGCTTTACTATGATTAAATCGTCTAAAAACATATACTTAAATATTATAAATCGTGACCACTATACGATAAATCGTAACTCTTGTTATTGATAGGAAAATCGGAAATTTCAATATTGCGCAACGACAATTCTAAGGCTTTCCAGTTGTGCATTGATGGGTCTTTAATTTTATACCATTCCAATTGACCATTTTGATCCGTTAAGGCGGTGTGAATAATTTCACCTCGCCAGCCTTCGGTTGCGCTTACGCAGATTGAATTTGGATTTAAAACAACTTTATAATCGGGTTTTGAACTAACAAGCTCGCTTTTATGTAGTTCGAGCATAGTTTTAATAAGCTGAATAGATTGTAAGGCTTCTTGATAGCGCAAAAAGCCGCGCGCCATCACATCGCCGCTAATGCAGGTTTTAGGTTCAAACTCAACGGTTTTATAATAGCCAAAAGGATGACTTAGGCGAATATCGCGTTTATAACCAACAGTTTTTGCCACCATTCCAACGCAGCCTAACAAGCCAACATTTATTTTAGAAATGATGCCAATGCCATCAAAACGTTTAATGACACTGGGAATGTTAAAGGTCTTTTCTGCCATTTCAACAAAACGGCTTTCAAATTCATTTAAAACCAAAATTAAATCCGATTTTAAACCCTCGTTTAGGGGATAATGTGTGCCGCCAATTCGTATCAATCCTTTTCCAAAACGGTTACCACACCAGCGTTGTGTAAAATTGATTATGGGTGTTCTAAGTGCATTAAAAACGCTGCTTCCCAGTTGGTAAGCCACGTCGGTACACATGCCGCAAAGGTCGCCTGTGTGAATTGCCAAGCGCTCTAATTCTAAAGCAATCGTTCGTTCTAAGTTTAAATTAGCATCCACTTTAATTTGCGATAAAGATTCCATGGCGGTTACAAAAGCGAGGGTATGTGCAATGGCTGAATCGGCAGTAATGCTTTCGGCTAAAAGGGTGCGTTGCAAATCGGTCTTTTTATGAAGCATCAAAGTTTCGATGCCCCGATGTTGCCAGCCGAGCTGAATTTCGAGGTGTTTCACCGTTTCGCCGTGGCAACTAAATTTAAAATGACCTGGTTCAATAATTCCTGCGTGAATAGGACCTACGCTAACCTCATGCATTTCGGTTGAATCAAAGTGATAGAACGGATAGTTGGCAATTTGTTTTGATTGGTCGGCGCGATTATGTGCAAATCGGACCGGTTTTAACCACGGGTGGTTTAGAAATTGAATGTTAAAATTTTCGTGGATTTCACGTTCAAAAATATGAAAAGCAAAATGATCTTGCGTTAAGGATTCAAGCGCAGTTTCAATGGACAAAAGTTGATGAGAAAAAACCAAAAAATCGTGGTTAACATCCGCTGCAATAATTACAATCAACTGAAAACCAATCCCCTTAGGAATGGCGAAATAATTTGAACAATGCGCTTTATCAAAGTCGAGCAACAATTTTATTGTTTGAACCCTAAAATCATTGTAAGACAAAACAGGGATATCAGCCGTTAAAATAGGACTGCCATTTTTGAGTTTAATATATTGATTTTGTGCTTTCATAATCTTATTTTATAGCCGCTTGAATTAAATCGAATAAGAATTGATTTTGAAAAATACCGAAGTAAATACTTACCCCTAGTAAAAATATTTGAAGAACGTATTCTATTGGTTTACCCTTTAAATTGGAAAGATTATTAGGATTTGGCGGATAAAACAACATCTTAAATATGGCTCTTAACAACACATAAAAAATGACGATTAAGGCAAATAAGATTAACAAAACAATGATCCAATGCTTTTGAAGCATCAATTCTTTAAAAATTAGCAATTCACTGATAAACAATCCAGATGGTGGCATGGCCATAATACCGATGGAACCAAAAAGCAATATTAGTCCGCCAATGGGGTTTTGATAAAAATAACCTCTTATTTCGGTTTTATTTCCGCCATTAATTCTAATCATTTGCCCCACCTGAAAAAAGAGTCCGGATTTTAGAATTGCATTAAAAGTAAGATGTAAAAAGGCGGCCAAAACACCTACTTTTCCTAAAGTAAGGGCAATTAAAACCAGCCCGGCATGCTCCATACTTGAATAGGCGTACATGCGTTTACAATTTTTAATCCGCATTAAATAGGCAGCCGCAAAAAATAAGGTCGATATTCCCGCAATTAATAAAACATGATTCATCCAAGGACCAATTGAGGTATTTGAAAAAGCTTGGTAAAAACGGTAGATTCCTAAAAATCCAGCATTTAAAACCACACTTGAAAACAAGCCACTTATAGGAGATGGCGCTACATCTTTTGCATCAATATCGACGTTAAACATAGGAATTGCCCCCATTTTAACACTAAAGCCAACCAAAATAAATACAAATGCGGCCTTCAACCAAATGGGATTCATCAATAAAGCATTTTGTTTTAGCAAGGTAAAAGTCAATTCGTTTAGGTGTATTTCTTGGGCCGCAACACTCAAAAATAAGATGCCCACAAAGGCAAGGGTAATTGAAATTGAGCAGGCAAAAATGTATTTCCAAACAGCTTCTAAAACAACGGCTTTACGGTCGTGATAAATTAAGGTCGCTCCTGTTAAAGTGGTTGCTTCAACAAAAGCCCACAACATGCCATACCGACTGCTTAAATAAACCCCCATAAGCGCGGCATTAAAGCCAATATAAACCGCATTATGGATGCTAACGGTGCGCAATAATTCGTCCTGGTTTTTTTCATAAACCTGATAATGAACCGCAGAAATAAAGCTCAAAACAGAAAGTATGCAGGCAAAAAGAACGCTTATGCTATCGTAATTAAAATAATCAACTTTATTGTAATTTAGGTTTTGAAAGAGGTAAATAACAAACCCAATTTGGAGGATGTTAAAAATATAAACTGCACCGTGCATAAGGTTTTTAGACCTTAACAGCAAAATGAGTCCGATAAAAACAACCGCCACTAAATAGTACATATAAATCATAAGACTAATCTTTTAAACTTGACAAAACATCCGACGAATCATCGTGAAAATGATAGGTAAGTTTGTTAAAAAATATTCCCAACACCAAGACACTGACAAATAAATCGAGTAAAATAGCGGTGTTTATTAAAAAGGGCATTTCATTACCAACCGCCAAAGCCATTAAAAAAACGCCATTTTCAATTACGATAAAGCTAATGATGTGAATGGTAATGGTTTTATTGATAACAATAAAAATAAGTCCCATAATCACTGCGGTAATTGCTGTGGAAAGGTATTTAATTTTTATAAAATCATTTTTTAGAAGGTTTCCTAAAATAATGGTAATAATAAAAACGCTAATGGTTGCTATAATGAGGTAAAAACCCTTCATCTTGCGATGGTTTTTAAAATTGTTAATGTTGGTAATTTTATTTCTTTTAGAGATATTTAACAGGTAAACTGGGATTAAAATTCCTTTGAAAACAAGGGTTTCAACAGCTATAAACCCAATGTTAAAATAGCTGAGTTCGTCTAATCCGATAAGGGCAATTAAGAATAATAAAATGCCTTGAAAGCCAAGCAGAAAAATATACCTTTTAATATTTACCGAAATGGAAAAATAAAGTATTGAAACCGCGAATAAGAGTATAAATAATGAATCCATAATTACAAGTGGTTTTCTAAAAGTAAAATCATTAAAAACATTACGACCGCAATTCCAGAAATGGTTAACACAAACTGTGAATTGTAAATCATTTTTAAACGTGCTCTAAAACTTTCGAGCACGCCAATGGTAATGGCAAAAATGATTTCAATAAGTATAAAGATGAGCACTTCTTGCCAAAGGGGTAATTCCCATAAAATCAGAACCACATTTGCGATGATTCCTCCAAAAATAGAGAATTTTAAAGCATTGCCAATGCCCACAAGAGCCATATCAAAACCACTGTTATCTAAAACCATAACTTCGTGAATCATGGTGAGTTCAAGATGCGTTTTAGGGTCGTCAATTGGCAAACGGCTACTTTCAATTAATGAGAATTGTAACAAGATGTAACACGACAGCACCACAAATAAAATAGAAGAAGAACTATCTAAATTAAAAGTTGTAAACATCTCGGCTAATGAACTTTGTCCGGTTAATAAAACTAAAGCAGCCATAATCATAAAGATGGCAGGTTCAATAAGCATTGAAAATAGCGCTTCGCGGTTAGCACCCATCCCTTCAAAACCACTGCCCACATCTAAAGCGCTAATAATGATAAAAAATTTTCCTAAGGCTAGCAAATAGATGAACAACAAAAAATCGCCTTCAAAATGGATAAAACCAGCATATTTATTTGTGAATGGGATAAATAACGCCGCAATAATTAATACCAAAATATTAATAACGGGCGCTACCTGAAAAATAATGCTGGTAGTAGTGCTAAAAATACTTCCTTTTTTGAGCAGTCGAAAAATGTCATACCAAGGTTGCCAAACAGAAGGACCTCTTCTACCACTAAACTTTGCTTTGGTAACGGCAATTAAGCCTGGAAACACAATGGCGCAAATCAATATTAAAATAGAACTCAACATTTAGATAATGTTTGTAATGGTTAATAATACAATTAAAATGATGAAAAATAAGGGATACATAATATAATCTTGAATTTTACCGGTTTGTAAAACTGCCAGCTTTTTAACCCAAATAATCAAGGTATTAGCGATGGGCATAATGGCCGTATTTTCAATTTTATCTTCGGTATGTGTTTTAAAAGTGCGTGGTATTGGAAAAATTTCGGTTTCGCCATAGCTAATGTTGTCACTATGGTCAATAAAAAGTGGTTTGGCAATGCGCGCAAAATTAGCAGCAAAAGAGGTTGCGGTATATTGATTGGTTACCGGATTTGCAAACTGGTAGCCACAGCCCCAAGTAGCTCCAAGGCTAACTTGCTTACTTTTTAAAATTAATTTTCGGAATGCATAAAACACAATAAATAAAACAATAAGAATCATTGCTAAGAGGCCTATCCAATGTAGCGAATTGGTAATTGGTAGGTTTTTAAATGCTATTTCAGGAAATTTTTCTTGAATAACCGAGGTAATTAATTGATAAAAATAAAGTGGCAATAGTCCGATAATAACAATCCAAAAAATAGGCAATAGTTTTGCCAATCGCATAGAAGGCGCTACTTCGGTAGCGTGCGCAGCCTGTGGCGTTCTTGCTGTTCCCAAAAAAACCATACCAAAAGCTTTGGTAAAACAAAATAATGCCAATCCGCCAATGAGCGCTAAACCTAAAATGCCGAATAACATCAGCAAGGGTAATTCTAAACTCACTTCCTTAAAACTATTGAAAAGGCCATTATAAATTAAAAACTCTGAAATAAATCCGTTAAACGGAGGAATTCCGCTAATGGCAATGGCTCCAATTAAAAAGGCAAAGGCGGTAAAAGGCATTTTTTTTATCAATCCGCCAAGGTTATTGATATCGCGCGTATGGGTTTTGATATAAACCGAGCCGGCGCTATAAAACAACAAGGATTTAAACAGTGAATGATTTACAACGTGAAGCAATGCTCCTGCCCAGCCCAAAGCCGAAACTAAAGGTTGGTGATAAACTGTGCCAAGCACGCCAACACCCATGCCAATGCCAATAATGCCAATATTTTCAATGCTGTGATAAGCTAATAATTTTTTTAAATCGTGCTGAACAATGGCCGATATCACGCCAAAAATACCGGTAAAAATTGAAATACTAAGCATAAACAATCCGATGCTTAAATTAAGGTCGGGAAAATTAAATAAGACGCGAATTAAGCCATAGATTCCCATTTTTATCATTACGCCCGACATTAACCCGGAGATGTGTGAAGGTGCGGCGGGATGCGCAATGGGCAACCAAGAATGCAATGGAAAAAAACCGGCTTTAACACCAAATCCGATGAAAAATAGTAGAAAAAACCAGAATGAGTTTGGAATACCGAGCACATAAGCCGAGCTAAAAGTCATCGCCTTAATACCTTCAAAGCTAAAATCTCCTGAATTGCCGTAAACAAACACAAAACCAGCGATAATAAAAAAGTAACCAACATGCATTTGCACGAGGTATTTAATGCCTGCTTTGATCACTTCGGGTTTTTCACTTTCAAAAATTACCAGCATAAAAGCACTGAGCGACATCAATTCCCACACCAATAAAAAGCCCATAGCCTCTTGCACCATCACCACCAATAACATGGTGATATTCAGCATAAAAAAGTTGAAATAATGCAGTAAAAAACTAAACTTAGCTTTATGAGTTTGATAAGGTTCTAAATATTTTCGTGCATAGAGGTAACTAGTAAAACAAGTAAAATTGATGACCAGTATAAACAAGGCCGAAAGCTTATCTATTTTTAAAACGAGGGGATTAAAATAAAAATTTTGGATTAAGATTTCTTGATAATTAACTCCAGATGAAAGTACCATTAGGGCAAAATAAGAAGTGGTAAACCAAAGTGCAAGTTCTAATAAAAAAACAAACCAATAGGCTAATTTATTAGAAAACAGAAAAGTAAACCAGCTCAAAATAAATAATGCCGGAATGATTGCAGCCATAATTTAATTTTAAATTAGTAGGGTAAAATTAAAATATTTAATATATAAATCGCTCATTTATATCATTTTTAAAATGGTTAATACGAGAATAAGAATCATAAAAATCAAAGGATAAACAATGTAATTTTGAATTTTTCCGGTTTGTAAAATAGTTAATTTTTTGACCAATAAAACCAAAGAATTTGCAAATGGCATAATTACCATGCTTTCTAATTTATCTTTAGTACTCGATTTATAAGCGCGTTGTTTTGGAAAAATTTCGTTTGCATTATAGCTGATGGTGTCACTCACATCAATAAACACAGGTTCGGCAATCCGTTTAAAATTAGAAGCATAAGAAGTAGCTGTATATTGGTTGGTAACTGGGTTTGCAAATTGATATCCACAACCCCAAGTTGAACCAAAAGTAACGGCTTTATTTTTTAAAATCCATTTTCGGATGGTATAAAAAGTGATAAATCCAACAATTAGGATAAGTGCTAAACTGCCCACCCAATATAAAGAATTCGCAATAGGGAGACTTTGAAAATCTATTGTTGGAAAGCGTTCTTGAATAATAGAGGTGATAAATTTATAAAAATAAAGTGGTAAAAGTGAAATCGCCACAATCCAAAAAATGGCTAATACTTTGGCAAACCGCATCGAAGTTGGAATTTCGGTAGCATGCGCGGCTTGAAGTGTTCGGGCGGTTCCTAAAAAGACCATTCCAAACGCTTTTGTAAAGGTAAACAAAGCCAATCCACCAATAAGTGCCAAACCTAAAATGCCGAATAACATCAATAATGGCAGGTCTAAGCTCACTTCTTTAATCCCATTAAAAAGTCCGTTGTAAATTAAAAATTCCGATACAAATCCGTTAAACGGTGGCATTCCACTAATCGCAATTGCGCCAATAATAAAGGCAAAAGCCGTAAAAGGCATTTTTTTAATCAATCCGCCAAGGGAATTGATATCGCGCGTATGAGTTTTTGTATAAACCGAGCCGGCACAATAAAATAGCAAGGATTTAAAAAATGAGTGATTTACAATGTGCAACAAAGCGCCTATCCAACCTAAAGCCGCTACAATTGGCTGCTGGTAAACTTCTCCAAGCACGCCAACGCCAATGCCGATGCCTATTACGCCGATATTTTCAATGCTGCTATAAGCCAATAATTTTTTTAAATCATTTTGAACCACGGCAGACATTATGCCAAAAACGCCTGTTAAAATGGCTATAAAAAACATAAATAGGCCGATGCTAAAAGACAATTCGGGCAAGTTAAACAACACGCGAATTAGCCCGTATATTCCCATTTTAATCATAATTCCCGACATCAATCCCGAGATGTGAGAGGGCGCTGCGGGATGTGCAATTGGCAACCACGTGTGCAGTGGAAAAAACCCTGCTTTGGTGCCAAAACCCATAAAAAACAATAGAAAGAGCCAAAATGAATTTGGAATTTCAAAAATATTGTTGGTGTTAATGGCAAAAGTTTTAATTCCTTCAAAGCTAAAATCGCCTGTATTGGCATAAACCAAAACAAACCCAGCCACAATAAAGAGGTAACCAAAATGCATTTGAACTAAATATTTAACGCCTGCTTTTACAATTTCGGGTTTTTCGCTTTCAAAAATTACCAGCATAAAAGAGCTAAGCGACATGAGCTCCCACACCAATAAAAATCCGATGGCATCTTGAAGCATCACAACCATTAACATGGTGAAATTCAACAGAAAAAAATTAAAATAATGAAGTATAAAGCTGAATTTAGGTTTGTGATTTTGATAAGGTTCTAAATATTTTCGCGCATAACTGTAGCTTGTTAAAGAAGTAAAATTGATCAACAAAATAAACATAGCAGTTAGTTTATCAATTTTGATGCTCAGTGGATGAAAATAAAACTTAGAGATTAAAACTTCTTGAAAATCAAGTCCATAAACCAAAACATTTATGGCGTAAAAAGAAGTAATAAACCAAAGGATTGCCTCTAAAATAAAAACATACCAGTAGGCACTTTTTATAGAAAACAAAAACGTAAACCAACTCAAAATAAATAATGCCAGTATGATAGCACTCATAGTTTTATAAATATTTGAAGTCGTAAAATTAAGATAATTGAATGAATATGGTTAAATATTTGCCTATTTTTAATTTAAACTTATAAACCAAAAGTTTAAAAAAAAATCAAGCTATTTGTGTAAAAATTCCTTTTTGCTAATAAGGTTTTCAGCAGTTTCAATGTGTTTTTCATCGGGAACGCAACAATCAACCGGGCAAACGGCTGCGCATTGGGGTTCATCGTGAAAACCTTTACATTCGGTGCATTTATCACTAACTATAAAATAATATTCATCCGAAATTGGCTCATTATCGGTATCGGCATCAACGGTTTTGCCATTTGGCAACACCACCGTTCCTTTAAGTGTTGTGCCATCTTTATAGCGCCAATCGGAAGCTGATTCATAAATTGCATTATTAGGACATTCGGGTTCGCAAGCACCACAGTTTATACATTCGTCGGTTATAATTATTGCCATTGTAATTTTGTTAAATTTGTAATCGCAAATATAGACATTAAAACCTAATTTTTTTTTGGAATGACTTTAGAAAACAGACTTATCGCTTTTGAAAAAATTGGCTTGTTTTTAGCGCAGTTTACAACACCAACTTTTAAAAAAAACGCTGCCGAAGATTTAAATAACACCTATTTTGAAGCGTTTTCTATGCAATTAAAACGCCAGTGTGAATTCAATGCTTGGTTCACTTTAGACCAACTAAATTACGCTTGTAAAAATTGGAGTGAATCATTAACAGCCAGTAATTTAAACCATTGGACTTCGGCTTATACCTTAGATAAAAATACCTCAAAAACCATTGCCATAATTATGGCCGGAAACATCCCCTTAGTGGGCTTTCACGATTTTATTTCGGTGCTTATTTCGGGTCATAAAGTTTTGGTAAAGCAATCGCATCACGATAAACATTTGTTGCCTCTTTTGGCAAAATACCTCGAATTTATTGCGCCCGAATTTAAAGAATGCATCCGCTTTTCGGATGAAAAATTGGATGGTTTTGATGCCGTAATCGCTACCGGAAGTAACAATACAGCGCGTTATTTTGATTATTATTTTGGCAAATATCCTAACATTATTCGAAATAACAGAAACTCGGTTGCCATTTTGACAGGTGCAGAAACCGAAGCCGAACTGAATTTATTAGGGGAAGATATTTTTACTTATTTTGGATTGGGTTGTCGCAATGTGTCAAAATTATTCGTACCGAAAAATTACAATTTTGACTTGTTTTTTAAGGCTATTTATCCATTTAATAACCTGATATCTAACCAAAAATATCAAAATAATTACGATTATAACAAAGCGGTTTATTTGATGAGCCTCTTTAAATTGCTAGAAAACGGATTTTTAATGCTCAAAGAAGACACTAGCTACGCCTCTCCTATTGCAAGCTTATTTTATGAATATTATGATGATTTAGAACAACTTGAAACTAAATTAGCACTCGACTCTGATAAAATTCAATGTATCGTTAAACAAGGCCTCAATAAAAAAGCGGTTGCATTTGGAAAAACACAACAGCCTCATTTATGGGATTATGCCGACGGCGTTGATACCTTAGCTTTTTTGCAGAATCTTTAATAAAATATCCTTTTTTTCTATACTTTAACTTTAAATACTTTAAAAATATGCTTTAGCGAATTTTCCATATTTTTGGATTTCTACTCGTATGGAGAACGGCTATTACAAGGATATTTTTATCATAAATTTTAAAATAAATTCCAAATCTAAATCTTTTTAAATACGAAACACTTACATTTTTTAGCTTTTCTTGACAAGATTCTGGTGATTTTTGTATAAAATCGGCCGTGTGTTTAAATTCAATTAAAAAGGCTTCTGTTAATTTCGGGTTTATGTTATCGTAGTAATTAACAATGTTTTGTATATCATTTTTTGCTAATGATAAGTAAGTTAGTTTATACACTTTTTCTTTTAAGCCCTGTCGTTACTTCTTCCCAAGAAAGTCCATTTGGGTTTTTATTAGCCACCTCTTCACGAGATTTCAATATCTTAATATGTTCAGCTGTTAACTCAAACTTTTCTTGCATTAAAATTAATTCTAATTGAAAATCTTCCAAATTTTCAAAATTATTCCGCGATAAACCTTTACCATCCTTAATTGTTATTGTGGTCATTTTTTCAAGATTTTAAACAAATATATAAAATTTTCTGGCTTTTAATTAATTATAAACAATTTTAATCAGCACAATACAAAATCACTTTTTACGGTATATCAATAAAAAAGCGGTTGCATTTGGAAAAACACAACAGCCTCATTTATGGGATCATGCCGACGGTGTTGATACCTTAGCTTTTTTGCAGAATCTTTAATTTTTACGGATAAAAATAAAATCACCACCCTCATCACCAACACCTTGGATGATTCCAAATTGTGGCGTTGTGGGACTGTTATTGCCCACAGGATCTTCGAGCTGGCTAAATAATTGACTCGCCGCTAAAAAAGCTTCTTTGTTGTTTTCTAATCGGTCTAATAAATATTTCATAAACACACTCACATTAGGAACCGTTTTTAAAGTACCGCTTGTCATAGCTTTACGGCTAGGCAATTCGTATTTCTTTTGAATGCTAAGCGAAGCCTTATTAATATCAATAGCTCTGGTTTTAAAGATACTGCCGCTAAAACAAGCATCCGAAATCAAAAAGGTGTGTTTTGATTTGATGCGCTTAATGTTGTCAACCACAATGGCATTGTTAATCCAATTATCTGTATAATCAGCTTCAGCATCGGCTGGAAGCCAATAACCTAAATTATCTTCGGAATTAAAAGTGCCATGACCTGCATAAAAAATTAATAAATTGTCTTTTGAAGTAACTATTTTGCTCAAGCGGTCAAAAGCGCGAATAATCTTTGAACGTGTTGGGTTGAAAAGCGTTTCAACATGCTCTTTATCAAATTGGTAATATCCAATAAGGACATCTGATAAATTTTGAATGTCTTTTGTAGGCATCCCGTCAAGGCTTACAATTTTTGAATCGTCATAGTCACTTACACCTATTAATAAAGCGTAATAAGTGCCACCGTTTGTTTTAACAACGTCATCATTATTAATGACATTTGGTTTAGGATCTACAATAACCACGGGTGTTACTTCGCGTTTTATTTTAAATTTGGTAATGGCTGAGTTGTATTTTAAGTCGGTTGCCTTAACATTTAAGTCATTATCACCCACGCGAAGCGGAACTTGTGCTTCAAAAGTGCCATCAGCTTTTAAACTAGCGTCAACACCGTTAATGGTAACTTCAAAAATACCGTCGGCATCGGTTGCTTTACCTTTTACAGTCAATTTTTTGGCTTCAACAATTTTAAAGCCTCGTTCAACAGCCGGTTCGGTAATAACAATAACAGGTGCGGTATTATCAATATTGACATCGAGGTATTTTACAGTAAGATTATCAATGGCAATTTTTTGATTGGCAAAAACTACAAAACCCAATCTGTCACCATAAAAAGGTTCAAACTCCTTTGAGGTAATAAAGTTATTGTTGATATAAAAGTTTAATGTTTTGTCATTTTTGCGAACACTTAATATATTTTTGCTTCCATTACCTTTGTTAATAAAGGAACTTTCGGTCCAATCTTGAATGAGCTTGCTATCTCCCTGCTCCATTTTTTTTATCTTAAAATTACCATCAGATGAAATTAAAAAGTTGAATTGGTTGTTTGAATCACTTCTTCCCCAAGCAAGCCCAAAGCCATAGTTTTCGACTCCTGATATTTTTTTAATTTCGGTGGTAATTTCAAAATTCTTTGTTTGGTCAATGGTGTTTTCGAGTGTTGTTGACCAGCCTCCCGTGGTATTTTTATGTTCAAAATTATAAATTCCGTTATCGAAATTTAGAACATAATCTTGTGTATTCCCTATAGCCCAATCATTTTTATTGCTTGAAAAATCATCGCTAAAAGGGCCGCTTTTGGTAACATTTACAATATCGGGTTTAACCGTGCTATCAATATATTTGGCTTTGATATAGTCAATTGCTATTTTTTGATTGTCATAAATGATAAATCCTAAGCGATTGCCAAGAAATGGTTGGTTTGCAATTTGATTGACATAATTTCCATTAATAAAAAATTTTATTAATGCACCTTCTTTTCTAATGGTCAAGGTATTTTCATTTTTATCGATAAAAGAGCTTGTTGTCCAGTCTATTAAATCCTTTCGATTTGAATTTTCTGAACGGTCAATAGAATAAAGTCCGTTAGCAGTAACGGTAAATCCAAAAGAATCTCCCGAGCCTTTTCTACCCCACAAAATGCCGTAACCATTGTTTTCAATACCGCTAATTTTTAAAAACTTAGCCTCAATTTCATAATCCTTGTTTTCATCAATATATTTTTCAATGGTTGATGACCAACCGCCAGAGGTGTTTTTATGCTCAAAATAGTATTTACCTCCCGAAAAGTTTAATTCGTAATCGTTGGTTTTTCCGGTTGCCCAATCATTGGTGTTATTAGAAAAGTCATCAAAAAATAAGTCATTTGAATTGTCAATTTTTTTATTTAAATAACTAACTTTCAAATTATTAAAAGCAATGTTTTGTTTGTAATAAACTACAAAACCAAGATAATCACCATAAAAAGGTTTCGCATCGGTTTGCATCAGATAGGTGCCGTTGATATAGAATTTATATTGATTGCCTTCTTTGCGAACTATCAGTTTATTATTAGCTCCATTGCCCGTTTTTATAGCGCTGCTCTTTGTCCAATTTTGTAAAATATGGGTTTTTCCGTCTTCAATGTATTCAATGTAGTAGCTACCATCACCAGATATAAAGAATTCAAACTCGTTATCACTGTCTTTTCTTCCCCAAATAATTCCGTAACCATTATTTTGAATGCCATCTACTTTAGTGATATCGGCTTCTATTTCAAAGTCTTTTGATTGGTCAATTTTTACACTTTTACTTGATGTCCAGCCATAATCTTCACGTTTATGATAAAAATAATAGCTGCCACTTTTAAAACTTAAGCTTACATTTTCATTGCTCAATTCAGACCAATTATTGGTATTTGAATTAAAATCATCTTGAAATACAAGCTCATTGTTATAATCATTATTATTATTGTTATTATTTACAACAACAGGCGGATTGTCTTTTGACAGATAATAAATTGATAGATAGTTAACTTCAATGGTTTGTTTATTGTAAACCACAAAACCTATTCTATTTCCATAAAAGGATTCAAAAGGTAGGCTTTCAACTTTAACATCATTGATAAAAAAGTTGATGGTATTGGCAACTTTTTCAATTTTAAGAATGTTATAGGGACCATTTTCCTTTTTTATATCGCTTGAAGTTTTCCATGCAACAATATCACTATAAGTGCCATTTTTAGATTTAGCTATTCTATAATATCCTGAGCCAGTTATATTAAAAGAGAAGAAATCGCCTGCCTTATTGACACCCCATTTTAGTCCATAACCATAACTTATTTCACCCGATTTTTTAACTATAAGTGTTTCAATCTTAAAATCTTTAGATTGATCTAGGTCGAATGCTTTGTTAACTTCTAAACTTTCGGTGGTATTTTTATATTCTAAATTATAACTACCGTCTTTAACGTTTATAGCTACTGAAGCATTATTTTTAACGGGCCAAGTGTATTTTTCATCGTCAAAACCATCAAAAAAAGGAATTTTTTCTTGGCGGTCTTGATCTACAATAGGTTCATTTTTGGTAAGGTAATAAACCGAAAGGTAATTAATTTCAATGGCTTGTTTGTGGTAAACCACAAATCCAATTTGATTGCCAAAAAAGGATTCAAAAGGAAGGCTTTCAACTTTAACATCGTTGATAAAAAAGTTGATGGTATTGGCAACTTTTTCAATTTTAAGTATGTTATAGGGGCCATTATCCTTTTTTATGTCGCTCGAAGTTTTCCAGGCAACGAGGTCACTAAATACGCCATTTTTAGATTTTGAAACGCGATAATATCCAGTACCGGTTATATTAAATGAATAAAAATCGCCCGCTGCGCTTTTTCCCCACATTATTCCATAACCATAACTATTTTCACCAGATTTTTTGACAATTAAAGTTTCAATTTTAAAATCTTTAGTTTCGTCTAAATCAAATGATTTGTGGGTTTCCCAACCTTCGGTTGTTTTTTTATAATCAAAATTATAACTACCGTCTTTAACATTTATTTTGGCAGTTGCATCATTTTGTACCAGCCAACCTGCTTTGTTATCGTCAAAACCGTCAAAAAAAGGAATCTTTTCTTGCGAAAACGAGCTATTCGTTATAATAAAGAATAGCGCTAAACCTAAAAAATGTTTAATCATGATTCTGAATTATTTATGGTTAATACTTATAAAAATTGGCACTAAATTAGAAGCTTGATTAGCTGATGTAGCTGTAAAATTAACCTCTGTATCCTTAAAATTAACTTCTTTAGCTTGGTATAAATCTGATTTAAAATAAGTCTTTACTTTTGAAACAAATCCACCCTTTTCATTTTTAATGCTTTGAATGGCCGTGTTAATATCAATTTCTTTTGTGCTAAATAAAATGCATAAAATGTCTTGACCCGGAACATTGTCAAACTCAATAAAATAGTCCTCGTTTGGGATGGCAACTTCACTGTTGTTAAATCCAAAATAAGCGCTGTATTTTTCAAATGGATAGAGTGCATTTATTGATTTATCGCCACCGCCATATCCAATCAAATAAATATAGGCCGGTTTTTCGCTTTTAAAGCGGATTCTAAATTGTGTGCCAGTGGCATAAGCCTCTGAAACTGAATAAGTAGTTTTTTCGGCCGTAACAATATTAAAATTTCGGTCAATATCGGCATTAGCTTTAACGGGCATCAAGGTTCCATTACTTAACTGCAAACTTAAAGAGCCCTGCAAACTTACCGTTTCATTTTGGGGTTTAGGTTCTACTTTTGGATCGACAATTGGTTGTGGTTTAGGCTCTGGATCTTTAATATTTTCAACCATAACATAGGCCGATTTAGCATAAGTTTCAAAATCGGCGTAGCGCACCCAAATAAATCCACTATTGCCCCAATTTGTTCCCCAAGAATTCATCAGTTCAAAGGCACCTCCGTTTTTATTATCATCATAACCAATTACCACCATAGCATGACCGCCCTCACTACCTTCTTGAACACCACTCCAAACATCGTGAACATTATAAAAAGAACTTGAAACACGCATTCCAATAACCACTGGATTGTCATTTGCAAGCGCTTTTTTTACACTTAGCGCCAAATTGGCAGGATTATCCCAATCGGCTAGGCGTAAAAAAGTGGCTATTTTATTATCGGCGGCTAACTGAAGTCCGTAATCAGATGGTTGTGTGCCACAATTATCATCCGCATAAGGGAAATCATCGTATTTTAAAATGCCGTATTGCTTCATAAGTTCCATTGCATCTGAAACATAAGAGCCATTTTCGCATTTTATATCATCTTTAGATTTAATGATATTATATACAAATGCCGGTGAAAAGCTATTTTGATTGATGGTTGAAGTCTCTCCTTTCCAACTGTTTTTAATGGCATAAGAAATGGTTCTAGCTCCAAATCCACTTGCCCAACCTACACAAGAAGGTTGTTGACCTTGGCTCAAGGGCGTGGGGCAGTAATCTTTTAAACTATAACTCGAAGGAATACCCGTAAAACTGCGCGTTGTTAAAGGCGCTAATTGATCAACTGCTTCATATTTATCTTTACTGAAAAGCATACCAGTTGTGTAAGTTTGTTGGGCTTGCAAAATTTGGGCGCTAAAAATGCTCAGACCCAAGAGGATTAATTTTTTCATTTTTTTAGTTGATTTTAGTTGAAATAATCGTAAATATTCGGTACTAAAATAAGTAAAAAATTGAAATGAAATTAAAATGGTTTGCTAATTAAAAAAAATACGTCAAATGACATATTTAAAAAAGAATTTTTAAGCGCTTGTTATTTAATGTTATAATCGGTTTCTAGCTTTATGTAATCTAAAAACTCGGCTTTAACCGAATCCTTTTTAAAGGCTCCACCGAACTCTGCCGTAACGGTACTGCTGGCTATATCTCTAATGCCACGCGAGTTAACACATAAGTGTTTTGCATCAATAACGCAGGCAACATCGGGTGTGCCTAAGGCTTGTTGCAGTGCTTGAACAACTTGCATAGTCAAGCGTTCTTGAACTTGCGGACGCTTAGCAAAATAATCGACAATGCGATTCATTTTTGAAAGCCCAATAACATTTCCTTTTGAAATATAGGCTACATGGGCTCGTCCTATTATTGGCAAAAAATGATGTTCACAAGTGGTATAAAGCACAATATTTTTTTCAACGAGCATTTCGCCATACTTATAATTGTTTTCAAAGGTTGATAATTTGGGCTTTGCTGCCGGATTTAATCCCGAAAATAATTCATTTACATACGATTTTGCAAAACGTCGAGGCGTTCCTTTTAAACTATCATCCGTTAAATCTAAACCTAGCGTTTCCAAAATATGTTTAAAGTCGGCTTCTATTGCTTTGATTTTATCTTCATTAGACATTTTAAATGCATCTGCTCTTAAAGGCGTTTGTGCCGATGTACTTATATGATCATCTCCTAAATCGTCGATTTTATTTTGGTTTGTACCATTTTTTCCTTCAAACATAATTTATATTTTAGACTGCAAAGTTATGAATTCTTGAGTATTTCAATGAGCGTTTTCATTGAACAATTTTGTTGTGTGCCAGTTTGCATGTTTTTTAAGGTCAAAAGTTCTTGAGCTATTTCTGTAGTACCGGCTAAAACTACAAAAGCAATTTGGCGTTTATCAGCATACATCATTTGTTTTTTCATTTTAGCAATATCAGGATAAAGCTCTGCACTGATGTTGTTTTGACGTAAGTATTTAATACACTTTACGGCATAAAGCGCTTCATTATCGCCAAAATTTATAAATAAGACTTTTGGTTTGGGCAAAGTAACCGCTTCAAATAATTTCAATTCATCTAAAGCTAAATAAATGCGGTCTAAACCAAACGAAATGCCAATACCGCCCACACCTTCTAACCCAAAAATACTGGTTAAATCATCATAACGCCCACCGCCACCAACAGAACCGACCTTAACGGAGGGAATTTCAACTTCAAAAATGGCTCCTGTGTAATAATTAAGACCTCGAGCTAAGGTTACATCTAAAACTAAATCAGCCGATTGCAGTCCAATTTTTTCAATCATATCAACTACAAATTGCAATTCATCAACCCCTTTTGTGCCCTCTTTAGAGTCAGCCAAAAGCGTGCGCAATTTGTTGAGTTTTTCTTGATTTGAGCCTTTAAAACTGAATAAGGGTTGCGCCTTGTCAATCGCTTCTTGCAAAATCCCTTTCGACAACATTTCTTGCGTAATGCCTTCAATACCAATTTTGTCGAGTTTATCTAAAGCCACTGTAAAATCAATTAATTTATCTTGAGCACCAATTATTTCGGTCAAGCCCGATAAAATTTTACGATTGTTGAGTTTAATAGCAGCACCCGGCAACTTTAATTTGGTAAAAGCCTCGTCATATAATTGCACCAAACTAACTTCTTGCCACAATGAAGTGCTGCCCACCACATCGGCATCGCATTGATAAAACTCTCTATAACGACCTTTTTGGGGTCTATCGGCACGCCAAACAGCTTGCATTTGGTAGCGTTTAAAAGGAAAAACAAGTTCGTTTTGGTGTTGCACCACATAACGCGCAAAGGGCACAGTTAGGTCATATCGCAGCGCTTTTTCTGAAATTTGAGCGGTAAGTTTTAAACTGTTTTTTTGCTGTAAATCGGCTTCGGAAGTTTTGCTAAGATAATCTCCCGAATTTAGAATTTTAAAAATTAAACGGTCGCCTTCTTCGCCATATTTACCCATTAAGGTTTCACTATTTTCAAAAGATGGGGTTTCAATCGGTTGAAAGCCATATAATTCAAATGACGACTTTAGGATGTTAAAAATATAATTGCGCTGGGCAACTTCGTTTGGAGAAAAATCTCTTGTCCCTTTTGGAATACTTGGTTTAACCGCCATGATTGGTTTAAAAGTTTAAGTTGCAAATATCTTAAAAATAAGACTATTTAGCTAGTAAAAGTCGCGCATTTTCTAAATCTTTGAGCGTATCAATGCCTATGGGATTATAACTGGTTTCAACCATTTTTATTGGCATATTGTAATAAATAAAGCGCAAATTTTCTAACTTTTCAACGGCTTCAAGTGGCGCTATTGGCAATTTTGTAAAATCCATTAAAGCTTGTTTTCTAAAGGCATAAATGCCGATATGTTTGTAATAATTTACCGAAATATTGGCGCGATTAAAGGGTATAACCGACCTTGAAAAATATTGAGCAAAGTAATCTTTATTTACAACCACCTTTACATTGTTGGGATCTTGAATCTCCTTTTCATCTGTTAAAAGGGTCATCAATGAGGCTAAGGCAATTTTTTTATTTGTATCCAATTTAAAAACATCTATTAGAGGGGCTAAAGTTTCCATTTTGGTAAAAGGTTCGTCACCTTGAACATTTACCACCACATCAACATCCATATCGGCCACAGCTTCGGCAATGCGATCACTGCCACTTTCGTGGGGTTTAATACTCATCAAGGCTTTTCCACCGTGATTAACGATTTCATTATAAATAATTTGACTATCGGTAACAACAAAAACATCATTAAACAAATTGGTTTGTACCGTTGCTAAATAAGTGGTTAAAATAACCGACTTGCCACACAAATCCTGCATTAATTTACCTGGAAAGCGCGTGGCTTGAAACCGCGCCGGTATCATGGCTATAATTTTCATAAACACTAATTAGGGGGCTAAATTAAGGATAAAAGTTTAAAATATGGGTTAAAATAATAAGGGTACAATTGAAATCAAGACTTGTAGTCAATTTAATACTATAAAAAAAGCCTCACAAAAATGTGAGGCTTTTAGCGGAGAAAGAGGGATTCGAACCCCCGGAGGTGTGACCCTCAGCAGTTTTCAAGACTGTCGCAATCGACCACTCTGCCATTTCTCCTAAATGGTGTGCAAATATAAAACCCTTTTTTGTTTTGCTAAAATTTTTTTAGCTTTTTTTATAACAAATAAATGGCTATCATAAACCGAGATTAAGAGCGCCTTTTTGTGAAATTATTTCTATTATTTGGCCTATTTACTTGACTTCTATTTTGGGTAGCAGGATTTCTTTTTTTAGGTGAAAAATTTGTAGAACGCCCTCTTGGTTTTTCAGCTTGCTCATTTTCGGAAGCTTCTTCAGGTTCATCAATCAAAAAAGGATGGTTTGTAATGACGGGAATGTTTTGCTGTATTAATTTTTGAATATCTCTTAAAAAAACGCGTTCTTCACTGTCGCAAAATGAAATGGCTGTTCCACTAGCACTTGCTCTTCCTGTGCGTCCTATTCTGTGGACATACGTTTCAGGAATATTTGGTAAATCGTAATTGATTACTAATGGCAATTCTTCAATATCGATGCCACGTGCTGCAATATCGGTAGCCACTAGCACATTTAAAGTGCCTTCTTTAAAACTGTTTAACGCTTTTTGACGCGCTGCTTGTGATTTATTTCCGTGGATGGCTTCGGCTTGAATATCGGCTAAGTTAAGTGATTTCACAATTTTATTTGCACCGTGTTTAGTGCGCGAAAATACTAAAACTGAGGCTTGTGGTTCAGTTTGCAAGAGGTAAATCAAAAGCTTTATTTTACCGCGTTTGCTAACAAAATAGATTTTTTGTTCCACTTTTTCGGCGGTAGTTTGCTGAGGCTTAATCACCACTTTATCAGGATGTCCACCCAATATTTGTTGGGATAATTTTACAATAGCTTCGGGCATGGTAGCCGAGAAAAATAAGGACTGTCTTTTAGCAGGTAACTTGGCTATAATTTTTTTAATATCGTGAATAAAACCCATATCTAACATTCTATCGGCTTCATCTAAAACAAAATATTCAACATCCCGTAAGGTAATGAGGCCTTGATTCATTAAATCGAGTAAGCGTCCGGGGGTTGCAACCAAAATGTCAATCCCTTTTCGCAACATTACGGTTTGATTCATTTGTTTTACGCCTCCAAAAATAACAGCGTTTTTGATACCTGTAAAGTGGCTATATGATGTTAAACTGTCACCAATTTGAATGGCAAGTTCGCGCGTTGGGGTTACAATGAGTGCTCTAATTTGTCGTTGCCCCTGGTAGTCATTTCTATTTTGATAAAGAAATTGGATGATAGGAATTGAAAATGCTGCGGTTTTACCGGTTCCTGTTTGTGCGCAACCCAACAAATCATTGCCGTTTAAAAGTATGGGTATAGATTGTTGTTGAATGGGTGTTGGATGTGTATATCCTTCTGCATTTAAGGCTTTTAGGATAGGTTCAATAATTTTTAAATCTTTAAATGTCATTTGTTTTGTTTGTAAAATAGCAAAGGTAGTGCAATTGGGTGAAGTGAAATTATGAGTGTTAATGCCGAATTGAATTCAGAAATTAAAACTAAAAAAGCCTATCAGTGATGATAGGCTTCTACAAGAAAGTTAAATAATTTATATTAAATTACTTTTACATTTACTGCATTTAATCCTTTTTTGCCTTGTTCTAGTTCGAATTCTACAACATCGCCTTCGCGGATGTCATCTACTAAACCTGATACGTGTACAAAATGATCTTTGTTTGTTCCTTCTTCGGTGATAAATCCGAATCCTTTAGATTCGTTGAAGAATTTTACTGTTCCTTTACTCATTATTAATTATTTATTATAAAATTTTAAGTCGCAAAGATAATACTTTAATCTAATAAAACTACTTTTTAATTAAATAATATTTTTAAAATTTAGTTTTAAAATTTAATTCAAACATTTTAAAATTTTAGGCATCTCCAACAAAGCATGTTGATAACCAAGTTCATAAGATTTAAATACGGCTTTATTATCAAAAACGCCAATATTTGAAATAGTTGGTGGTGAAAAAATATAGTTGCATTGATCGAATTTTATTAAATCTTTTGCATCTAAGCCAATATGATAAACGCGTTGAATTAATGCCATCGTGCTTTTAACTTCGTTTTTATCAATATTCGTTAATGGATTTACAAAGCTGCCAATCAATTTATTACACATAAATCGCAGGGGTTCAATAGGGAAATTATTTAAAATTCCCCCGTCGGAATAGAGGTTTTCTCCTATTTCAATTGGCGAAAAAATGGGCGGCAAAGCTGCCGATGCCAGCAAGGGTTTTATGAGTTGTCCTTTATGAAAAAAAGCTACTTGTCCGTTTAAAATATTGGTAGCATTAACATATAAAGGTTTTTGCAAAGCTTCGAAACTATTGTTTTTGAAATATTTATCAAAAAATATGCTATATTTATCGGTATCCATAATGCCGGGCTTATTTAATGAATACATTGAAAACTTAAACAAAGGCGTTTCTTCAAAAAATTGCAACATGGTTTTGGTTTGGTATCCTGCAGCAAATAAAGCACCAACAAGTGCGCCACCACTGGTTCCGGAGATAATTTCGGGATAGATATTGTGTTCTTTCAAGGCTTGTAATAAACCAATATGTGCAATGGCTCTAACGCCACCTCCCGATAAAACAATGCCTAAATTGTAATTCATTTTTTGAGTTTTATGACACTTAAATATAATTTATTTTATTGATTTTAAATAGGCTATAACCGTTTTTCGGATATCTACCCGAACATCAGTGCTATCGGTTTCTAAAGGTTTATAGACTTTTAATACTTGCGGATTGCTTTCTACAAGCATAGGAATGTCAAAACCTTTTATCAAATAGTCTGATAGGGCTATGTGATAAACTTTTTGATTGTTTATGGGCTTGCCGTTTACTATCCAACTTTCATGGACTAATTCGGCGTTAAATCGTTGTAAATAAGCTCCTGTTCCGGCTGCCTTTTGTCCATAATCTAATACTTCTTTTAGCAGCGCACCTTTAATATCGAGTTCGTAAACACTTCCGCCGAAAGGCAAAACTCTAAAAATATCAATGCCTGTAATCGCACCGCGCAATTCGTCGTCAATTCTTATAGAACCACCGTTAACAAAGGCACAATCGACAGAACTTTTTGAAGCTGCAGCCATACTTTGAGCGATAATTTGCCCTAAATTTGTTTGAACAGAACGAACGGGCGTGTCTTTACCGTCAAGCGGAACTTGAGCGTGATAAACTACGGCCTCCGGGTTTTTAATAACGCCTTTTATTTGTGCATCTTGTATGGCCTGCCATTTGTTGACTATTTTAAGGATTTCGGCATCCTGAACAATGGTTGAATCAAGATAAACCAAGGTAGAATTTATAGTTGCTTTCTTAATTTTTGTATTGTATACTATTCTATGAACATAAACCGATTTTGCATTGGCATCAGCTTTAGTTATATGCGATGCTCCTTGGGTTAAAAACATATTGGTATGTTCATGACCTCCCATTATTAAAGGAATTTCGGGAAATTGTTTCAACAACTCACCATCCGTTGCTTTTTTTAGATGCGTCAATCCCAACACCAAATCTGATTGGGATTTTAAACCCTTATAAACGCGTTTGGCCGACAAAAACTTATCTTCATAGCTCACGTAATTTTTTTTAGTATCATCAATTGTCAGACTTAAAAAGCCAATTTTAAATTTCTGATTTTTTTGTGTTACCTCTAAAATATAGGTTTCAAAAAGAGGTGTAATTTGATTGTTTTGTTCCTTATAAAACAAACTAATGCTGTCATTTTTAATGCGTTTAGTATTGGCTGAAACCCAGTCGAAAGTCGATTCGTTTAAGCGTTTTTGCAAGTCAGCTTCATTCAAATCGAACTCGTGATTTCCAAATGTGGCTAACTTTATTGGAAGTGCATTCATCACTTCTATCATCTGCTTGCCACGAATATTTTGACCTTGATATTTTAAAGTACCTAATAAAGAAGGGTTTAAAAAATCGCCTGCCATTAAAATATACGTATTGGGATTTTCATTGAGCAACTGCTTATAAACGGTTTCAACACGCGCCATACCTCCTACTTTTCCTCCTTCTAAAGCCGAAATTTCATAGACATCATTTAGTTGCAAAAGGGTAACATTTACATTGTTACTTTTGCAGGAGGCTAATAATAAAACTAGAAACAGACTTACTAAATATTTTATGGTTTTCATTTTTTGATATTTTTACAAAGATAAAAGTACCTTTGGAATTTATAGGTAATTATTGTTATCATTTAAATTGTCATTGCCTAAAAAGTATCCCTTAATGAATTTTGAACTTCTAAAATCAGAAAGTTTTGAGATAAATAATTGGTCGGGCGGCACTACCACTCAGCTTTTTATCTACCCAAAAACTGCCAATTATATTGCTAGAAATTTTAAATTCAGGCTGAGCACCGCAAAAGTATTAGCCGAAAAGTCTGATTTTACGACTTTACCAAATATACACCGTAAAATGATGGTTTTAGATGGTAAAATCACCCTAAAACATGACAATAAACGGGCTAAAATTTTAGAAAAATTTGATTGCACCGCGTTTGAAGGTTTTTGGAATACCTCATCAGTAGGTACATGTACCGATTTTAATTTAATGTCAGCTAATGGTGTAAATGGTTCTATATCTAAAGCTTTAATTCTCAAAAGCCAATATTTAGATTTGCCTTTAGACAAAACATGTCAATGGCAATTTATTTATATTTATAAAGGAATTGTAGAAACTGAAATTGATTCAAAAAAAATAGTCATCAACAAAGGTGATTTATTGGTTTTAACCGAATTTGAAAATCAAATGCTTCAATTAAATGCCACTGAAAATTGTGAGTTAATTTTTGTGAATATCTTTTAAGACTACCTTGTTAAACTTTTAACAAATACACCACTTTATCATCATTTAAACCATAAAATTCGGGCATTTGTGCAACCAATTTGCAACCATACTTTAAATAAAATTGGCGAGTAGGCTCATAAAGCGGACGGCCTGAGGTTTCTATCCAAATATTTTTACCGCCTAAATTTGCAATATCATCTGATACCATTTTCATCAATATTTTACCAATACCATGACCTTTTAAACTTTGGTTTACGGCAATCCAATACAAGTCAAAACTGCTTTCGGTGCAAGGTGTTTTGCCATAACAAGCAAAAGCGACCGGCATGTCATCTTTTTCGGCAATTATAAAAATATAGCCGCTTTTTTCTTCACCATTTTCCCAATTTTCTTGCGCCAATTCTAAAGCCATTTCTACTTCAGAATCATAAAAAAAGCCCGTAGATGCCAATATTTTTTTTAGAACTGGAAGGTCGCTTTTTCGCAATTGTTTTCTATATCTCATGTTTTATTTCAATTTAAATCCGACAATATTCTTTCAATCATCACTTTGGTACTGTATCCTTTTTGCTCAATGGCGGCAACAAAACCGCTATCGGGAGCGATACAAGGATTTCCGTTAATTTCAAGAATAAAAACCGACTCATTTTTATCGACTCTAAAATCTACACGCGCGTAACCCTTTAAATTAAAGGCTTCCCAACATTTTTTACAGATTATCACCAGTTTTTCTTCAAGTTTTTTATAATTTATCAAGGTGTTGAAAGCCCGATTAGAATGTTTGTATGCTTCACTCTCTTCGTCCCATTTTGCCTGATAGCCCACAATTTTTGGTTTATCATTAAAATAACCAGAAAAAATAATTTCGGCCGCAGGCAACACTTCAACACCGCTTTTATTGGCCAACATACTTATATTCAGTTCCCTTCCGTCAATAAATTCCTCAACAAAATAATGGGAATTTGGCAACTTTTTAATGATTTCAAATTTTTCCTTATCGGCTATTTTAAAAATAGAATCGGCCGTAATGCCCACCGATGCTTCTTCCCAAATAGGTTTGACAATATAGGTTTTTGACGGATTCAATTGATTGAGGTCTGAAATTGAATAAAAATCGGCTGTGGGCAACTTGTTAAATTGCATTAATTTTTTAGCTAAAACCTTGTTTCCGGTAACGAATAAAGCATCGAGTGGCACGCCGGTATAGCGAATTTTATAGGCATTTAAGAGTGCCGGAGCAACATAACACAACTCTGCAATTCCCCAAGAAGCTTCCATTAAATTAAAAACAGCATCCGGATTTTCGTTCCGCACTTTATCGATAGCTGCTTTTAAATTTTCGCCAACTGATAAACAACAAACCTCATAATGAAGCGATTCGCATGCCTTTATAACCAAGTCGCGCTGGTTTAAAACATCTAGTTCGTCGGGGTTATTGCTAAGTACCTGATTGTAGAGTATTACAATTTTCATTTGTGATAACAGTAAAATTTCTTTGTATGGCCGATTTTAATATTTCGTCAATAATATCTTGATAACTTACCTGATTCATTCCGCAAAGAATTGGCAAATCAGATATGGTAGGATTTAAACCCGCCAAGGGATTTACTTCAATAAAACTCATCTTGCCAAAACGGTCAATTTTAACATCTACTCTACCACCGTCAAAGCAATTTAATGCTTTCCAAGCATTTAGTGCAACCGCTTTGCATTGCTCAAGTAAATCTCCGGTAACGACCTCATAATTAATGCGTCCTTCATAATTTTCTTTATTGTCGTATGAATAAAAATTATGTGTATTTTTATTGTAACTAATTTCCATAGCGCCTGGCACAAAAGCGTTTTCGCCTGTTCCTAAAACACCTACTGTAAATTCCCTTCCCGGCAAATATTCTTCCACCAAAACGGGTTGATTAAACTTTGACAACAAATTGCTACAAACTCTTGTTAATTCCTCTTTAGAAATGATAAAAGATTTAGCATCAATACCTTTGCCAGTTCCTTCTGAAATTGGTTTTGCAAAAAGCGGGTATTCTAGTTTAACAAGTGCAATATCTTCGAGTTTTGAAACCACAAAAAAAGCGGGTGTGTTTACACCACTATCCCGCACAATTTGTTTGGCAAAGGCCTTGTTTAATGAAATGCCAAGTGTTACAGGTCCCGAAAATGTATAGGGAATTTTATAAGCATCAAGCAAAGCTGGAACCAATGATTCTCGCCCTTCGCCAAACAAGCCTTCTGAAATGTTAAAAACCAAGTCCCAAGTTTCACCTTTTAAAAGGGCTTTCATCAAATTTTGCGCGCAACCAATACGAATCGTTTTATGACCTGCCTTTTGAATGGCTTGTTCTAAACCTTCAATGGTGCTTTCCTTGTCAAATTCGGCGGTTTCTTCTTCGCTATAACCCTGTTTTAAATAATCTGTTCTCAGGTCGTAGGTTAATCCAATTTTCATTTTTTATTTTAATTTATTAGAAGCTTTTATTTCTATAAAATTTAATTCCCGCTTTTTAGCAGATGGAAACTAAGTTTAATAAAGCTAAAAAGTTAATTTTAATAATTTCAACTTGATAAAAGATTATAACCCGTTTAAATTATCAACCGCTATTGGGTCATAATATTTATAAGTTTTACCTTCAAAGTTTTTCATCACCACATAATCGCCTTCGCGACCTTGATAATATTCGGGTAATAACGGTATTTTACCGCCACCACCAGGTGCATCAATCACAAAATGAGGAATGGCATAACCGCTTGTAAAGCCACGTAAACCCTGAATAATTTCGAGTCCTTTGCTCACTGGCGTTCTAAAATGTGAAGAACCCGGAATGGGATCGCATTGATAAATATAGTAGGGTTTTATACGCGACATTAAGGCTTTGTGCATTAAATTCTTCATCGTTTCAACATGGTCATTAACGCCGTGCAATAGCACTGTTTGGCTTCCCATAACAATTCCGGCATTAGCAATACGGTTGCAAGCTTCTTTTACTTCGGGTGTAAATTCATCGGGATGGGTAACGTGAACGCTCATAAAAATGGGATGGTATTTCTTAATCATATTAACCAAATTATGGGTGATACGTTGTGGTAACACCATTGGCACCTTTGTACCTAATCTAATAATTTCTACGTGAGGAATGGCGCGTAACTGCGATAACAAATACTCAATTTGCTTGTCGGGCATGGTCAATGGATCTCCTCCCGAAATAACGATGTCTCTAATTGTAGGCGTGTTTCGAATGTATTCAATTGATTTTTCCCAAACTTTAACGCCATACGATTTTGGGTCTTTGTTTGCCATGCGCGAACGGGTGCAATAGCGACAATACACTGAACAAAACCCTGTTGAAAGCATTAAAACGCGATCAGGATAACGGTGAACTAAATTTTCGGTAGGGCACATAGACTCTTCATGTAAAGGGTCTTCTTCTTCACCTTCAGTAACAATAAACTCCAATTTTGTAGGTACTACCGATTTAATCAACGGGTAATTATTTGATTTACCTTCAAAATGGCTTGCGTAATAAGGGGTAATTCTAAGTGGTAATTTATTAGATTTTGAAATGAAATCAACATCATCAGAAACGCTACTGGTGTCTAATATTTGGGAAAGTTCATCAAAATTGGTATAACTATTTTGGATTTGCCATTTCCAGCTACTCCATTTTTTATCAGAAACCGTAGGGAAGTATTTGTCTCTGAAGTTTGAAGCCGCGGCTCCGATAATTTCAAAATCTGAATTTAATAATTCAGCTTCGGTAAATAATTTTTTGTTGGTAGAATTTGTTTCTAAAACAAGTTCTGAGGTACCTAAATCGACCCCCAGCGGAGGCTCAGATTCTTGAGGCATGAGTTCTTTCATTTTCTTTAAATTTTTATAAATTTTTAAGCGTTAGTTTTAAAATATTCGTTTTAAATTTTGCATAAACTTTAAAACAAAATTATAGCAAATAATCATTCCTTTTTATAAATATTTTAAACTTTTTAATACCATCTTTCTTAACAAAATTTTAATATATAACGCTGTATTTGTGATAGTTATAAGAAATATTTCAACAGTGAACTAGAAAAATTTATTTTAAATATTTATTAATATTTTTTTTTCTGTTTACAAGCTACTTTTTTGGTCTATTTTTGTAGAAACTATTTAAGCAATCATCCTCAATTTTGACACTAAATAATCGCTTTTTTTTTGCAATATGAACTTTACGGATTGGATTGGTTTTATAGGTACTTTTTTTATACTACTCGCCTATTTTTTAAACTTAAGTGGCAGAATAAAAAATGGAGATTTACTTTATATCGTTTTAAATTTAATAGGTGCTTTGTTGGCGCTAACAGCCTCAATATTGTTAAAGTACATTCCATTTATTATTTTAGAAACTGTTTGGAGTGCCGTTTCCTTTTATTTTCTAATTCAATATTTTAGACCGATAAAAGTTTAATTCAATTGCCAAGTGTTATCAGCGGTATTGGCATCCATAAAAATGCCGCCATCTATTTTAACTGAAATAAGCTCTTGAAGGCCTTCAATTATAATGGTTGTTTCATTATTGTTGTTTTGCCAAACTTGTGAAGTTTTATGGTAAATTTTTTCAGCACCCGATTTAGTATTTACGATAACATCAAATGGCGCTGGCATTCCACCGATATTTTGTAAAATGATAACAACTTTCTTCTTATCTACCTTTACAGATTTGATTCCCAAATCAATATAATAATTACTAAAGTACCAACGGCTCCAAAACCAGTTTAAATTTTTTCCGGAATGGTTATTGATAGCATAGAAAAAATCCCAAGGAATGGGGTGTTTGCCATGCCAGCTTTCCATATAAGCTTTTAAGGCATTTTTAAAAGTTTGATCTCCCAACATATCTTTTAAAGCTAAATAGCCAAGAGCTGGTTTTCCATAGGCATTATTGCCATAAGCAACGCCAGTTAAAATATTGGAAGGGGTTATTATAGGCAAATCTTCTTCCATATTTTTATCGTTAATCCACCTATTTACTCTAAAATTTTTAAAGGCGTTTATGGCGCGTTCAGTTCCTAAATCTGCTATTCCGATAAGGTGCTCTAAGGTAGTAGCCCAACCTTCATCCATAAAGGCAAAACGCGTTTCGTTAATTCCCATATAAAAAGGAAAATAGCTATGTGCAATTTCGTGCTCTGCCACAAAACGCGAAAAATCTAAATCGGATTCAGAATTGTCGTTAACCATCATAGGATATTCCATATCGGCAAAACCCCTAACAATGGTCGATTTTGAAAAGGGATAAGGCACTCCGGGATAATAATTTGAAAACCAATTTAAAGCGTGTTTGCCAAACTCAACCATTTTGTGAAAATCGGCCGAAACATCATCATAAGCCGCTTGAACACTGGCCCGACGCATTGTTAAACTATCAACTACCACACTGCCGGCGTCCCAATTATAATGGTTGCTCAATGCCAAAGCTACATCGGTAATATGATTTGCTTTAAAAATCCAAGTATTGAATGCATTTTGTTTGGTTATTTGTGCTTGCTTTAAATTTTCGGGATTTGCAATGCTAAAAATTGAATCACTTTTTAAAGCTATTTTATAGAGGTCGGCATATTTTGATTGTAAAACTTCATCGGTATTTTCAAGGTCTCCGGTACCCCAAACAATATAATTTTTTGGTACCGTTACCGAAACCGTGTAATCATTAAAATCATTATAAAACTCTTGTGAACCTGTAAACGACATAGTATCCCAACCATTATAATCGTCATAAACAGCCACGCGTGGATAAAAATAAGCAATAAAAAACGTAGTGGAGTCAATAGCCCCTTCTCTGCCACTTTGAACTGACATATCGTAGTGCCAATCAAAATTTAACTTAATGCTTTGATTTGGAGCCAATTTATTTGCTAATTTTATAATTTTATTAGTGCCATCGCGATCACTCTTCCACTCTTTTTGAGACCCGTTTTCTAGGTAATTATCAATGTGAATGCCTGAAGTTATATAATCATTATCCACCTGCCACAAACGGGCAGCACCTGATTTGTGGTTGTTTGAATACAATTTAAAGTTCAGCACCTTTAAGGTATCCGGACTATTATTTGTATAGAAGATTTCTTCTGAACCATAAATGGTTTTATTAGGAGGGGTTACTTTTATTTTTATGGAATAAACCGCCTTGTTTTGCCAGTAATTTTTTCCGGGATTACCCGATAAATCTCTTGTTTTATTATTGATAGCACGCTGAACGTCGCGTGGCATATATAGGTCTTGAGCTATGCTTAAACCATAAATAAACAAACAACTTACAAATAAAATGGCTTTTCTTTTCATATAATAGGCGTGATTTTTAAAAATTAAATTTTATCAAAAGTAAATTTTAATTTTTTAATAGCGTTATTAATCAAATTTTATTTTATACTTTAACCTCAACAAAAAATCAATTCATTTGAGAACCATTACCCGCACCGTTTGGATTTTATCTTTAATCAGTTTGTTTACCGATACTGCCAGTGAAATGTTGTATCCAATTTTGCCAATATACTTAAAGCATATTGGTTTTTCAATTGTTTTAATCGGCGTTTTAGAAGGTTTAGCCGAGGCTACTGCCGGATTGAGTAAAGGCTATTTTGGCAAATTATCTGATAAAATGGGTCGGCGCGTTCCATTTGTACAATTGGGTTATGCCTTTAGTGCGCTTTCAAAACCAATGATGGCAGTCTTTGTTTATCCCTTGTGGATTTTCTTTGCAAGAACCCTTGACCGATTTGGTAAAGGTATTAGAACAGGCGCACGCGATGCCCTATTATCTGATGAAGCAACTCCACAAACCAAGGGAAAAATATTTGGTTTTCATCGAGCTATGGATACACTCGGCGCTGTTTTAGGCCCTTTATTGGCCTTGCTTTACCTCTATTTTTATCCCGAAAATTATATCGCTTTGTTTTACATTGCTTTTATTCCGGGTGTATTGGCAATAGTGGCCTCATCCTTATTAAAAGAAAAAAATCACGTATCAGCAAATGCACAAACCAAAACCTCTTTTTTTTCATTTTTAAATTATTGGAAAATGAGTCCGCCACTTTATCGCAAAGTGGTAATTGGTTTATTAATTTTTGCGGTTTTTAACAGCTCAGATGTGTTTTTATTATTGAAAGGCAAGGCTCTAGGATTAGATGATACCGCTATTATTGGCGTTTATATTTTTTACAATCTCATCTACGCTTTATTTTCGATGCCTTTAGGAATTCTCGCCGATAAAATCGGATTTAAACGGCTATTTATTTTTGGACTCGCTTTATTTGCAATAGTTTACATAACGATGAGTTTTAATACAAATCTTTATTTATATGGCATACTTTTCTTAATCTACGGCATTTATGCTGCCGCCACCGAAGGCATTTCTAAAGCTTGGATTAGCAATTCGGTTAAACAAAATGATTTAGGTACCGCCATAGGCACTTATGCGGGTTTTCAAAGTATTTGCAGTATGCTGGCAAGCTCATTGGCCGGGCTAATTTGGTTTTATTACGGCGCTGGAGTTACTTTTTTTATGACCGGTTGCGCCACCCTAATTTGTATGGGTTACTTTTTATTTTACATTAAAAAGGATACTTTAACTGCCACTAAACAAAATCTAAAATAATGAGCGAAATGAACATCAAATCAACTCATAAAGTCGGACTGCCTCCCGGCACACTCGTGCATGTTGGCAAAAAAAAGATTGAACAAATTAAATTTGAATTAATTGAGTATAACCAAGAAAATTATAAATTTTCTGAATTTACTTCCGCTGATGATTGTCTTCAAAATTTAACCCTAAAGGATGTTACCTGGTTAAATATTAATGGTTTGCACGATACCAAAGCCATTGCTGCCATAGGCGAAAAATTCAAGCTCCACCCATTGCTTTTAGAAGATGTTTTAGACACACACCAACGTCCAAAATTTGAGGATTTTGAAAATTATTTGTTTGTATCATTAAAGTTGTTACGATTAAAAGAAAATGGAAAATCATTTGTTTCAGAACAAATTAGCTTAGTTTTAGGTGTTAATTGGCTCATCTCCTTTCAAGAAGAACGGGCCGATCTTTTTGATGATATCCAGTTGCGCTTAAAAGAAAGTAAAGGCAACATACGCCTCAAATCTTCCGATTATCTTTTATACCGTTTAATTGATACAGTGGTTGATAATTACTTTTTTGTTACCGATTATATGAGTGATACCATTTCAGCTATTGAAGAACAGGTTATAAAAAATCCTGAAGAATCGGTTATGATTGAAATTCAAGCACTTAAAAAACAACTTATTAAATTCAGAAAAGTGGTTGTCCCTTTGCGGGATGTGCTATCGTCAATACAAAAAGATGAGACCAAAATAGTTGATAATTTTACCCTCAATTATTTTCGCGATGTTCACGACCACATTATCCAAGTCATTGAAACCATAGAACTACAAAAAGAATCCTTGTCAAGTTTAACCGATTTATACCTTTCAGGCATCAGCAATAAAATGAATAAAATCATGCAAATGCTAACCATTATCGCAACCATTTTTATTCCCTTAACCTTTATAGTAGGCGTTTACGGAATGAATTTTGACAACTTACCTGAATTGCACTTTAAATATGGCTATTTTTATATTTGGGGCCTTATGATTGGCATTATCCTTATGATGATACGCTATTTTAAACGCAAAAAATGGCTATGACAAACTGTTAACTTTTAATACTTTACATACGATGAATCGTAAATTTATTTTTTTATCAATCCTTTTTTTTAGCCTCCTTTTAAGCTACATATACATTCTAAAAGATTATCCAAAAACACCAAGTACCATTTATATCAATGCATCTATCATTACTTTAGAAACAGAACAACCCACGGCAGAAGCCATGTTCATCGAAGGCGGTTTGATTAAAGCCATCGGCACTAAACAAACTATTTTAAAACTAAAAACCAAACGAACTAAAATAATTGATTTAAAAGGCTTAACCATTTTACCGGGGTTTATTGACAGCCACACGCATGTAGCCATTTCGGCATTTTTAGATCCCATGATTGATTTATCGGGATTTAAACACAAAACGGCGAAAGCGGTTTGGCGCTATTTAGCCGAACAGGCAAAAACAAAAAAGCCTGGCGAATGGGTTGTTGGCAAAGGTATTGACCCTGTTTTGGTTGAAGATTTAACCGCGCCAAACCTTGCCTTTTTAGATAGTTTGGTTCCAAATAATCCCTTGGTGCTCATTTCACAAAGTCTGCATTCCTATTGGGTTAACACCAAAACACTTAACAAAGTAGGCCTAGATAAATTTACTAAAGACCCATCGCCCTCAAGTTTTTATGAAAAAGATAGCTTGGGAAATTTAACTGGTTTAATAGCCGAGCAAAAAGCGTTTTTACCCATTTTAGAGCAGCTTCAAAAAGCTGTTTTAACGCCAAAAATTATGATGAATGCAACCGTTAAAGTTTTAAATGCCTATGCTAAAAATGGCAATACTTCGGTGGTTTCGGCGGGCATCCAAATTAACGATGCCAAACCATTGCGACTTTATGAATTTTTAGCAAGCGATAAACCAAAATTTATAGACCAATTTTTATCTAAATTAGGCATTTTACCACAAAGAGTTCCTTTGCCAAGACATTTTATTTACATCCGTCAAGATAAAGATTTTTTGTTACCCGATAAACCAACAATAAACGATTTCTACAGCATTTTAGGGGTAAAACTTTGGTACGACGGTTCGCCCTATACGGGATCTATGTTTTTAAATGAGCCCTATTTAAATTCCGAGTTTTGTTTAAATAGCTTGCGAGTGCCAATAAATTCGAGAGGTGCAGCCTTGATTGACAAGGATAGTTTAGTTGACATCATCGCAAATTATAATGCTAAAGATTGGCAAATTGCCGTTCATGCTCAAGGCGATGCCGCTACCGATGAGGTTATTAAAGCCTTTGCAAAAGCCAATAAAATTAAAGATTTAACTCAAAAAAGAAACCGTTTAGAGCATTGCTTATTGTTGTCGGAGCTTGATATGGCACAATTAAAACAGCTAAATATGACGCCAAATTTTCATATAAATCATATTTATTATTACGGAAAAACCCTTAAAAATGAAATTATTGGGGCTGACCGAAGCCAGTTAATGCTCCCGGTTGCCGCCGCAATAAAAGCTGGTTTAACGGTTTCACTTCACGCCGATCAACCTATGTTTGAAAGCAAACCCTTTAGACTCATTCAAACTGCCGTTGAACGCCAAACTAAAGAAGGCGACACCATTGGTTTCAATCAAAAAAACAGTGTTTTAGAAGGTTTAAAAGCCATGACCATTAATGCCGCATGGCAAATTCACAAAGAAGACAAATTGGGCTCTTTAAAAGTTGGTAAATACGCCGATTTTATTGTCGTTGATAAAAATCCTTTAAAAATTCCAACTTCCGATTTAGAAAAAATCAAAATTCTCAGCACTTTTATCAATGGAACTATGGTTCACTAATTTGTAATTAAAAATGAATTTAAAAATTTTAGCAATCAGTATTTTAACGGTTATTTTAGATTCCTGTGCAACCAATTCCCAAACAAATCCCGTGCAACCTCAAACGCCAACTAATAATTTTATAAGTGCCGTCGATATTTCTGATTTACCCAAAATTGAATTGCAAAATCCTGTTTTTTATAATGCCGCTGGTCTAGCGGAAGCCATGCTAACAACCCTAAAAAACAGTGGCGTAAATACCATTCGTCTAAAACTTTGGCACACACCTAACGATGCCCACGCCGGTTTTGAAGAAGTTAAAAATTTTTCAAAGCGCCTGCACGCTATGGGTTTTAAGGTTTGGCTTACCCTTCATTATTCCGATACTTGGGCTGATCCGGGTCAGCAAAAAACGCCCTTAAAATGGCAAAACCTTTCATTTGCTTTATTAAAAGACAGCCTTTACAATTATACTAAAAAAATTGTGCTGCAAATGCAACCCGATTACATCCAAATAGGCAATGAAATTAATAATGGTTTTTTATACCCTTACGGAACCATTAATAACAACCAAACGCAGTTTATAGCCCTTATAAACCAAGGTGTTAAAGCGGTTAAAGAAACTGCTCCAAAAACTAAAATCATCCTCCATTTTGCAGGATTAGAAGGGGTTGATACCTTTTTTAACAAATTTTCGAACACCGATTATGACCTAATTGGTTTGTCTTATTATCCCATTTGGCACGGCAAGGATTTAAACCAACTAAGCACAATTATTAATCATACCAGTCATACTTTTAATAAAGAAGTTGTTATTGCCGAAACCGCTTATCCATTTACCTTAGCTTGGAATGATAACACTACCAATATTTTAGGCTCCGAATCGCAACTCATTTTACCAGATTATCCAGCCACTCCCAAAGGACAAAAAGACTTTGTGCTAAAAATAAAAGCGCTCATCCGTTTAACAGATAAAGGGGTAGGCTTTTGTTATTGGGGCGCAGAACTTGTTGCCTATAAAGGCAAAATGGCAACCGATGCGTCGCCTTGGGAAAACCAAGCCTTATTTGATTTTAACAACAAAGCCTTGCCGGTTTTAGAAGCTTTTAAGGAATAAGGATTTGTAATTATTATGTTTTTCAAGGATAAACTCAATTCTTTTTAAAAAAATTTACCAAAAAATTAGTCTTATAACTTTTAATTGATAAATTTGTCGCCATTATGGAATTGCAAAACAAAAAAAATACATTGACCGCTTCTTCGTGTCGCTTCCAAATTGCTTTTGGGATGTGTTTTTGTGCTACCATGATGACCACTACAGGCACCATGACCCCTATGGGGGTAGCGAATTCATAGCAGGCATCTTGAATGCTAATTCTCAAGGATTTTAATCTAATCCTAAAACTTTACAGTTATTTATTAAAATATTTTTATTATGATGGTTATGAAATTTGGTGGAACCAGCGTTTCATCTTTAAAAAATATAAAACACATTCACGCTATTGCGCTTGCTAAAAAAGAGCCATTTATTATGGTGGTTTCGGCCTTATCGGGCACTACCGATAGCTTAGAACAAATTGCCGTTGCGGCTTTAGCGGGCAATTACCAAGATTTGGTAGAAACTCTTAAATCAAAACATTTCAATTTGGTTTACCAACTCTTGCAACCGGCACATCAAACCGAGGTGGTGGTTTACATTCAACAACAATTTAATTTGCTCGAAAATATTTGCGCAGGTATCTATATTTTATCTGAATTATCCGATAAAATTAAAGCCCGCATACTGAGTTTTGGAGAGCAACTTTCGGCTTTTATCATTCATAAATTTTTGATTCAAGAAGGATTAGAAATTGAACTCTTAGACAGCCGTCCGCTTATTAAAGCTAATCACAACTACCTGAATGCTGAAGTAAACCTCGAAAAAACTGAAGCATTAATTTCAACTTATGTCAAACAAAAAAATTACATCACGGGTGGATTTATCGCTACCAACAACCGTGACGAAACCGTATTGTTAGGTCGTGGTGGCTCTGATTATACGGCAGCACTTTACGCTTATGCCTTAAATGCGAGCCATCTTGAAATTTGGAGTGACGTAAACGGTATGCAAACCGCCAATCCAAAACTGGTTTCAAACCCAATGCTCATTGAAAAGTTAAGCTATAAAGAAGCTTTTGAATTGGCTTATTTTGGCGCTAAAGTTTTATATCCTCCCAGCATAAGGCCCGTACGCGATAAAAATATTCCGCTTTATCTCAAAAACACGTTAAATCCCGAACAGGCTGGAACTTTTATTAGCATCAACGGCTCCGACATTGAGCAAACTATTCAAGGTGTTTCATCACTGGCCAATATTAGTGTTTTGAATATTACCGGCGTGGGATTAGTGCAAAAAAAGGGCACTGCACGACGGGTTTTTCAAGCCATTGAAGAAGCTGAAGTCAACGTCATTTTAATCACACAAAGTTGCTCTGAACAAAGTATTTGCTTGGGAATTAGCAACAGTGATGCTACACGCGCCAAACTTTCTTTAAACAAAGCCTTTAAATATGAATTGAGTGTTGGATTGATGAATCCCCTAGAAATTTCTAACGATTATGCCATTGTGGCCGTAATTGGCGACAATATGAAAAATCGCGTGGGTTTAAGCGGACAGGTTTTTAGGGCTTTGGGCGAAAATGGCATCAACATTACAGCCATTGCACAAGGCTCATCTGAACGCAATATCTCAATTATTGTCAACAAAATTGACGAGGCAAAAGCCGTGCATGTGCTTCATGAAAAATTCTTTGAAAAAACCATTAAACAAATCCATTTATTCATTGCAGGCGTTGGTAATGTTGGAAGTGCCTTTTTAAAAGTTATTGAAAAACAACACGCCCATTTGCTTGAAGCACATCAAATTAACATTAAAATTATCGGTTTAGCAAACAGCAAAAAGATGCTTTTTAGCGATGAAGGATTAAATGCCACTGACCTTAAAAACTTTAAAGATAAAGGATTGAACTATCAGTCGTTTGACGATTTTATACGCAAAGCCAAATCGTATAACTTGCGGAATAGCATTTTTATCGACAACACGGCTTCTGAAATTGTGAGCCACACTTATGAGTACCTTTTGCAAAATAGCATTTCGGTAGTTACTTGCAATAAAATTGCTTGTAGCGGTCCCTTTAAGCAATACAAATATTTGCTGCATTTGGCAAAAGAACACAACGCACATTTTAAATACGAAACCTCTGTTGGCGCGGCTTTGCCTATTATAAAAACCATTCAGGATTTAATTTTAAGCGGTGACGAAATCATCAAAATTCAGGCGGTATTATCGGGAAGTTTAAATTTTATTTTTAATGAATATAACGGATTAAAACCCTTTTCGGAGATTGTTTTGAAAGCCAAAAACGAAGGTTATACCGAGCCAAATCCATTAATTGATTTAAGTGGTTTAGACGTGATGCGCAAAATACTAATACTTTCTAGAGAAGCTGGTTTTGAAAAAGAAATGAGCGATATTAGCTTTAAAGGATTTTTACCCGATAGCTGCAATGACGCTTCGAATTTAGAAAAATTCTTTAAAGAATTGCTCAAAAATGAAGCGCATTTTAAGGAAATTTATCAACATGCCCTTTCAAAAGGCTGTAAACTAAAGGTGGTAGCGACTCTAGAAAACGGAAAATTATCGGTTGCCCTAAATGAGATTTCGTCCGATAGCTCTTTATATAATCTTGAAGGAAAAGATAATGTGGTTGCTTTACACACCGAACGGTATTTTAACGAACCCATGATTATTAAAGGTGCGGGTGCGGGCGCTGTGGTAACGGCAAGTGGTGTTTTTTCTGATTTAATGTACATTGTAAATAGATAGCTATGAAAACAATTCGCGCATTTGCTCCGGCAACCATTGCCAATATCAATGTAGGATTTGATGTTTTAGGTTTGGCCTTAAATGAGCTTGGCGATACCGTTGAACTTATTGATAACCATTCAGATAAGAATAAAATTATCGAAATTAAAAATGGCGCTAATTTACCCTTTGAGGTGGATGAAAATTGCTGCTCTGTGGTTATTAAAAAAATGCAAGAAGCTTTAAATAACTTTAAGGGTGTCGATATAAAAATCGTAAAGGGATTTGCAGCCGGCAGCGGACTCGGGTCAAGCAGTGCAAGCAGTGCCGCTGCGGCTTTTGCCTATAATTCTTATCTTGGCAAACCTTTTAAAAGTGAAGAGCTCATCGCTTTTGCCGCCGAGGGCGAACGCGTAGCTTGCGGTGCGGCTCATACCGACAATGTAGCGCCCGCACTTTTGGGTGGAATCGTGCTATCTAAAGGAAAAAATCCTAAAGATTATATAAAATTACCCGTTTTAGAAGGCTTGTATGTGGTTACACTTTTTCCTAATATTAAAGTCAAAACTTCCGATTCAAGAAAGCTTTTAAAAGAAACCATTCCTATGACCACCGTAAGTAGGCAGGTGGCGCTAATGGGTGCTTTTGTGGTGAGTTTATATCAAAATGATTTCGACTTATTTTCGGCATCTTTGCATGATTTAATCGTTGAACCGATGCGAAAATTGTTGATTCCAAAATTCGATGAATTGAAACAGACTGCACTAGATAATAAGGCGTTAGCCTTTGGCATTTCGGGTTCGGGACCATCGGTATTTGCCTTTGCAAGAGATGAAGCCACCGCAATTAGCATTAAAAATGCTTTGGAAAAAGTTTATGAAAATACGGGAATTATAACCGAATCTTATATCAATAAATTGAGTGAAAAAAGTGGTGCAAAAATTATCTAAAAACTTATGAAATACATCAGTACACGACAAAAAAATGAAACTATTAGCTTTAAAGAAGCCACTTTAAACGGCCTAGCTAAAGACGGTGGTTTGTATGTTCCAAACCATATTCCCAGCTTGCCAAAGGCTTTTTTTGACCAACTAGAAACGTATTCTAATCATGAAATTGCCTTTGCCGTTTTAAAGCCTTTTGTAAGCGATTCTTTAACTGAAACGCAATTAAAATCGGTTATTTTTCAAACTTTATCGTTTCCACTCCCAACCGTTCAAGTGAATAAAAACAGTTATGCTCTTGAACTTTTTCACGGACCCACACAGGCTTTTAAGGATATTGGTGCACGATTTATGTCGCGTTGCTTGTCTTATTTTAATGAGGGTAAAGAAGTAATCGTTTTGGTGGCTACATCTGGTGATACGGGCAGTGCGGTAGCAAATGGGTTTTATAATGTTTCGGGAATAAAGGTCAAAATTTTGTTTCCAAAAGGAAAGGTTAGTCCTTATCAAGAATTTCAAATGACCTCTTTAGGCAACAATATTCAAGCTATTGAAATAGAAGGTACTTTTGATGATTGTCAAGCGCTGGTAAAACAAGCTTTTAATGATACCAATTTGCGAAAAAAATTAGCATTAAGCAGCGCCAACTCTATAAATGTGGCGCGTTTGTTACCTCAAATGTTGTATTATTTTATAGCTTATAAACAATTAAAATCCGCTTTAGGCGATAAAAAATTAGTTGTTTCAGTGCCAAGTGGTAATTTTGGAAATCTTACCGCCGGATTGATTGCTAAAAAATTGGGGTTGCCCATTAGCCGATTTATCGCAGCAAATAATGCCAACGACACATTTTTTAATTACCTAACCACAGAAATTTACACACCAAAACCATCTGTTCAGACCTTGTCAAACGCTATGGATGTTGGTGCTCCGAGTAATTTTGAACGTATTATGTATCTTTATAACCAGCAATTAGAAGCGCTTAAATTGGATGTTTCTGCCTTTACTTTTAGTGACCAAGCCACGCTAAATGAACTTAAAAATTGTTATAAAAACAACCATTACCTACTTGATCCACACGGTGCAATTGGAAAATTAGCCTTAGACAAATCGCTAAAAAATGATGAACTTGGTTTGTTTTTAGAAACTGCGCATCCACAAAAATTTTCAAGTGTGATACAAAAAGTAATTCCTAGTTTTAAAGCACCTAAAGTCGATTTAAGCCATTGCTCAAAAAAGACAATCAAAAATAATTATAAAAATCTGTGTGATTTACTTGAATAAAGCCAATTTTTAAACCTTTATAAAATGTTAAAGTTTGGCTTATCTTTTTTTAAATTCTTATTTTTGCCTGACTTTTAAAAGTCATTTTTAATAAACCTTATAAGGCTTTAAAATGATTGCAATAACTAAACAAATCACCAAAAATAAGTTAGCTAATACAGAGTTAAGTGCCAAAATTCTTCAGCTAAAAAATGAAAAAAATGCCGTTTTATTGGCTCATTATTATCAAGAGCCTGAAATTCAAGAACTCGCCGATTTTGTTGGCGACAGCTTAGAATTATCGCGGCAAGCGGCAAGCACAAATGCCAAAATCATCATTTTTGCAGGGGTGCATTTTATGGCCGAAACCGCTAAAATTATCAATCCCAATAAAACGGTTATCGTTCCCGATTTAAAGGCTTCTTGTTCTTTGGCAGAATCTTGTCCGCCAAAAGAATTTAAAGCTTTTATCGATGCCCATCCGGGGCACACCGTCATTACCTATATCAATTGTTCGGCCGAAATTAAAGCTTTAAGCGATTTGGTTTGCACCTCGTCTAACGCCGAGAAAATTATCAACTCTGTTCCTAAAAACCAACCCATTATTTTTGCACCCGATTATAACTTGGGACGTTACATGATAAAAAAAACGGGGCGCGATATGGTTTTATGGCAGGGCGCTTGCATTGTTCATGAAGCTTTTTCGATTGACAAAATTTTAAAATTGCACAAAAAACATCCTCAGGCAGAATTCATTGCCCATCCCGAATCGGAATCACAGGTTTTAGAAATCGCCACCTATATCGGCTCAACCAGTGGCTTGATTAAATATGTAAAAGAAAGTCAATCGCAAGAATTTATTGTAGCCACCGAGGCGGGAATTTTGTATAAAATGCAGATGGAAGTTCCTGATAAATTGTTAATTCCTGCTCCGGCAAACGAAGATAATAACTGTGCGTGCAGCGAATGTGCTTTTATGAAAATGAACACTTTAGAAAAGCTTTACCAGTGTTTAAAAAATGAAGCGCCAGTGGTTGATGTTGCTGAAGCCATTAGAAAAAAAGCCTTGATCCCCATTAACAGGATGCTTGAACTCTCAAAATAAAAATTCATGTATAATTACGATATTTTAGTTATTGGTTCAGGCATTGCCGGACTCACTTACGCCCTAAAAGTGGCGCAAAAATCACCCAACTATACCGTTGCCATCATAACCAAAGCCGATGAAAATGAGAGCAATACCAAATATGCCCAAGGTGGCGTGGCCGTGGTACTAGACCTACTTAAAGATTCGTTTGAAAGCCACATTCAAGACACTTTGCGTGCAGGAGATGGTTTTTGCAATTTAGAAGCGGTAACGGCTGTTGTAACCGAAGGTCCGGCGATGCTAGAAAAGCTAATTACTTGGGGCGTTGATTTTGATAAAAACAAAGCAGGAAACTTAGATTTTGGACTCGAGGGAGGTCACTCAAAACACCGCGTGGTGCATCATCAGGACATAACAGGCTTTGAGATTGAGCAAAAATTACTCGCCGAAATGCATCGCACCCCAAATATAGAAATGTTTTCACAACATTTTGCAGTAGAACTTATTACTGAACATCATCTAAAAAATTCAGCTGAAAACAGCGCACTTAAAACATGTTTCGGCGCTTACATCCTCAATGCAAAAACGGGTAAAATCGACACCTTTTTATCAAAAATTACCTTGCTTGCCACGGGTGGCGTGGGTCAAGTTTATCAAAATACCACTAATCCAATAATTGCCACCGGTGATGGCGTTGCTATGGCAAAACGCGCTGGCGCGTTAATAGAAAATATGGAATTTATTCAGTTTCACCCTACTGCCTTATATTATCCACAAATAAGTCCGTCATTTTTAATTTCGGAAGCTGTTAGAGGCTTTGGCGCGCTGCTTAAAAATAAAGCCGGCGTGCGTTTTATGAACAAATATGATGAACGAGGTGAATTGGCTTCACGTGATATTGTTTCGCGCGCTATTGACAGTGAATTAAAGCAAAGTGGCGATGATTGCGTTTATTTAGATTGCAGCCATTTAGATTTAGTAGCCTTTAAAAAACATTTTCCTAATATTTTAAAACAAGTCAATGATATCGGAATTGATTTGAAAACCGATATGATTCCCGTAGTTCCGGCGGCGCATTATTTATGTGGCGGTATAAAAGTAAATTTAGATGGCCAAACCAACATTACTAATTTATTTGCCTGTGGAGAATGTTCTTGTACTGGCTTGCATGGCGCTAACCGATTGGCATCAAATTCTTTATTAGAAGCCCTTGTTTTTGCTCAACGCTGTTATTTAAAATCCCTTGCTTTGCTTGGCGACATTCAAGCACCTAAAAATATTCCAAATTGGAATGATGCTGGCACAACTAATCCCAAAGAATTAATATTAATTACCCATAACCGGCATGAGTTGCAAGTTTTGATGAATGACTATGTTGGCATTATTCGCTCAGATGAACGCCTTGAACGCGCTGCAAAACGACTTCAAATTATATTTGAAGAAACCGAAACGCTTTATAAAAAATCGGTTATTTCGCCACAGCTTATTGAATTGCGCAATATGATTGATGTTGCATCAATTATTATAAGTCAATCGCAACAGCGAAAAGAAAACAAAGGCGCTTTTTATAAACTGGGAATTTAATTTAATAGCATCCTTAAAACGCATCGCTTATGAAAACTATTATCGAAAAATTTTACACCGCTTTTAAAAACTTAGATTCCGAAACCATGGCGGCTTGTTATCATCGTGATATTGTTTTTAACGACCCTGCTTTTGGCGTTTTAAATGGAGACCACGCTAAAAATATGTGGCGAATGCTTTGTGCAAATCAAAAGGGAAAAAATTTTAAAATAACTTTTGCAGCTATTCTTTTTGTTGATAAAATTGGCAGCGCCCATTGGGAAGCCTTTTACACTTTTAGTAAAACAAGGAGGCACGTTCATAATATTATTGAAGCTAAATTTGAATTTAGGGATGGTCTCATCATCAAACATACCGATAATTTTAATTTGTACCGCTGGTCAAAACAGGCTTTTGGTGTTAGTGGCTATTTATTGGGCTGGACTTCTTTTTTTAAAAAGAAACTTCAAAATCAAACCAATGCAATGCTCACTAAATTTGAAGAAAATTTGGATTAAAATATCATTTAAAACTATTTTTTTTTGCTTTTTATAGCGGCAACTATGTCAATTCCCCAAAAATTTCGTTAAGCACATTTCTTCTGTAATCAAAAATTTCATTTAATTTATTTTTGATAATCAGCTTATTTGCGATGGAACCCATAAAACCCAATGGCGGCTGATAAGTTACAATATCGGTCATTAAAACACCACCTTCAGTTGGTTCAATGTGATGTTGGTGGTGCCATATTTTATAAGGGCCAACGCGTTGTTCATCAATAAAAAATTTCTTTTCTTTAACCTGCGTGATTTCTGTGAGCCAATTCATTTTTATGCCAAAAAGCGGACTTACCTTATAACAAATAATCATACCCGCATACATTTTTTCGGGCAAATCGCCCGAAGTGATGTCAAAACCCATATAATCGGGCGTAATTTTCTTTAAATTGGCAGGAGAAGAAATAAAATTCCACACCTCATCAATGTTTCCTTGTATTTTTTGCGTTTGTTTATATTGGTAAAATCCCATAATTATTCCGATAATTTATTCATCATTCCTTTAAAAATAAGTCCGTGAAATGGCAATACTGCATACCAATAAATTCTTCCCCATAGCCCTAGCGGCCTAAATGTGGCCGTCTGATACAAAATATTGTTTTCTATTTTAAATTCAAGCCAAGCTTCGCCGGGCAGTTTCATTTCGGCATAAAGCAGCAATCTTTTTTCCTCTTTATCGGCGTATAAAACCCGCCAAAAGTCGAGCGCATCGCCAACAGAAAGTTTGGTATGGCTTTTACGCCCTCTTCTTAAACCGATTCCGCCGGATAGCTTGTCCATAAACCCGCGCATCGCCCACAAAAAATTTCCGTAATACCAGCCATTTTCACCGCCAATAGCCCAAATTTTATCAACCGTTTCTTTTTCGTTTCTAACAGCTTTTTCACGTTTGTCTTGAAAACAACCAAAAGTTGGGACTTCAATTAAACTTGAAATTCCGTTGGCAAGCACGTTACTCGATTGTGCATCAATCCAGCTTGAAATCACATCTTGTTGGTCAATTTTGTCAAAAGCCAGTTTAACGGCTTCTTTATAAGGAATTAATTTTATTTGAAGAAGCTCGGCCAAGTCATTTTCCTTGCAAATCACTTCAACCTTCATACTGTCGACCAAATTAATTGCCAATTTATACGAAGTGGAAGTCACAAAATAAAGCCAATAGGAGGAAAGTTTTGGCGTCATAATGGGTAAGGTGATGATGGTTCTTTTCAATTTGCGAACTTTGGCAAATGTCAATAACATTTCTTTATAAGTGAAAATTTCCGGTCCGCCAATATCAAAACTCTTATTGTAGGTATATTCATTGAGTATCACTCCTTTCAAAAATTCCAGCACATTTCTTATGGCGATGGGCTGTGATTTTGTGTCTAACCATTTTGGCGTAACCATAATGGGTAGTTTTTCAACCAAATCACGCATAATTTCGAAAGAAGCACTTCCTGAACCCACAATAATACCGGCACGTAGCGTGGTTAAATTATAAGTTCCAGATCCAAGAATATCTTCCACATTTTTTCTGGAGGTCAAATGTTTCGACAATTCTGCTTCATTCACAATGCCACTCAAATAAATTACTTGTTTTACATTCGTTTTTTGAATGCTGTTTCTGAAATTATTGGCAGAAATTTCTTCCAAGGTGTCAAAATCGTTGGTGCTTACCGACATAGAATGAATTAAATAATAAGCAACATCAATATCTTTGGGAATAATTTCTAACGATTTTTCATCCAAAAAGTCGAGCTGAATAATCTTTATGTTTTCGCCATCGAAGTTGCTTAAATCCGTCCTTTTCTTGTCGCGTACGCAGCAAACGACTTCGTGGCCTTCTTTTAGCAGAATTGGCAATAACCTTTTTCCTATATAACCTGTGGTTCCGGTAAGTAATATTTTCATAATTTAAATTTACAAAGAAATAAACTTATTATTATCACTTAATTTAGAGAAATTATTATTTTTAATAATTTATTCACTATTTTTATATCAATAAAAAAGTTATTTGCAAATATATAATTATTTTGTTTAAACATAATGTTATTTAATTAAACATTTCTATACTTTTGCATAAATTTTAATAAGGTTTTATTTTGATGTTAAATCATAAAATTCAAAAACTAACTTTTTAAGTTATGGGCTATTTAGAGATTTATTTTTCCGGATTATTGATTATTGTAATGGCGATGACATTGCTTTGGTTGGTGAGTGTATTCATAAAAAACGCGAGTATTGTCGATCCGTTTTGGGGATTGGGATTTGTTATTGCAGGCGTATTTTATTATTACAATGCTGAGGGATTGGAAATTCGAAAATTAATTGTTTTAACCTTACTGATTATTTGGGGATGGCGTCTTTCTATTTATTTGGGATGGCGTAATTTAGGCAAAGGGGAAGATTTTCGATACCAACAATTTAGAAAAGACTTTGGTGAAAAACGGTATTGGTGGATTAGCTTTTTCCAGGTTTTTTTGCTTCAGGGCGTTTTGTTGTGGTTAATTTCAGCGCCCTTGTTGAGCGCTCAGTTTTATTCTGGGGGAAGTGATTTAACCTATATTGATTATGTGGCCATCATGATTTGGATCATCGGATTTTCTTTTGAAGCTGGCGGTGATTATCAATTGGCCAGGTTTAAATCAGATCCAAAAAATAAAGGGAAAGTCTTAAATACCGGATTTTGGAAATACACCCGCCATCCAAATTACTTTGGTGACGCTGCTGTTTGGTGGGCTTACGGATTGTTTTCTGTAGCCGCAGAAAGTTATTTACCACTTTTAAGTTCGTTGCTAATGACTTTGTTAATTGTGAAAGTTTCAGGCGTTTCCTTACTGGAGAAAACCTTGAAAAACACCAAGCCACAATACAAAGATTATGTGGAGAAAACACCGGCATTTTTTCCTTGGTTTCCTAAAAATTAACCGTTATTAAATGGAAATTACAAAACATATTTGGCTGATTTTATTTATCGTATGGGGTCTTCCGCTTACGATGTATCGGAGCAAATTCCGCAAGATTGTTTATGACACCAACAGCTGGACCATTAATATAAAACCTGTGTTTTTCAAAGAAATCAAAGCGCTTTACGGAAATATATATCCTAAAAACAAGCCATATTTAAAGTTCAGAAATTTTTATAGGTTTTACTTATCCGTTTATATTTTGCTGTTTGTTGCCTATACTTTATTTAAAGATCGGGGGTAAAAAACTTTTTAATCCAGATTACTTTCCAATCTATTCCATCTAATTTTCAATTATAAATTTTATCAATCATAAGATAGATTTTTAATAATGAGCGTATTTGTTATTATATTAATTTTGTTTAACTTTGTCATACAAAAATTAAACAAAATATATTTTGAACAAGCAATTTAAAACATCAGTCTTTAGAAAGGAAAGTTTTAATGCCGCACATAGGTTGCACAATCCTAATTGGGACGATTATAAAAATCAACTGATTTTTGGCAAATGCAACAATCCTAATTTTCATGGTCATAACTATGACTTGGAAGTATGCGTGACCGGATTTTCCGATTTTGAAACTGGTTATGTGATTGATGTGAAGATTTTGTCAGATATTATTCAAAATGAGGTCATAAATAAATTTGACCATAAAAATTTAAACATTGAAGTTACCGAATTTAAAAACTTAAATCCAACTGCCGAGAATATCGCATTTGTTATTTACACCTTATTAGTAAACAAGCTTCCTAAGAATTTAGATCTTAAAATCAGACTTTATGAAACAAGAAAAAATTATGTTGAATACCCTGCTTGATCTTGATGAAGACAACCTTTTCGAAGATTTTTCTATCAACGACATTGGCGATAATCATTTATACACCAATTTGGAAACACCTATAAAAAGTAATGCTTTTGAAATTTCCGACGACGAGAAAAAAGAAAAAATTGCTGTGTTATTCGCTGAAATTATGAATGTTATGGGAATGGATTTAAATGATGATTCCTTAAAAGGCACCCCTAAAAGAGTTGCAAAAATGTATATTGATGAAATATTTTCGGGTTTAAATCCGAAGAACAAACCTAAAATGTCTTTGTTTGAAAATAAATACCAATACAATCAAATGTTGGTAGAAAAAAACATCACGTTTTATTCAAATTGTGAACATCATTTTGTACCAATTTTCGGAAAGGCGCACGTGGCTTATATTTCTTCGGGAAAAGTCATCGGCTTGTCTAAACTGAACAGAATTGTGCAGTATTATGCGCAAAGACCTCAAGTTCAAGAGCGACTAACCAATCAAATAGGTAAAGATTTGGAGCATATTTTACAAACCGAAGATATTGCAGTTATTATTGATGCCAAACATTTGTGCGTCTGTTCAAGAGGAATTAAAGATGACACGTCAACCACAATTACCACGTATTATGGTGGCGCCTTTAAAAATCCGCAAAAAATAGCGGAACTTCAAAATTATATTAAAAACAGTTAAATTTGATTGGCATTTTGATGCTTTTCAGAAATTAAAATATTAAAAATGAGAAATATTGTGATTATTGGTGGCAGCAAAGGAATTGGAAATGCCATTTTAACTTCCCAACTAAATCTGAACAACAACTTTTTTAACATCAGCAGGACAGCTCCCGAAATTACACATCCGAATTTAACACATTACAATTGTGATGTTTTAAATGATGAATTTCCTGATATTGAATTGGTTGATACACTAATCTATTGTCCGGGAAGCATAAATTTAAAACCAATTTCCACTTTAACCATAGATGATTTTAGGACAGATTTTGAGATTAACGTGATTGGTGCCGTAAAAGCCATCAAAAAGTATCTAAAACCGCTAAAAAACGGAAACAATCCGAATATTTTGTTGTTCAGCACCGTAGCCACAAAATTGGGAATGCCTTATCACGCAAGCATTGCAGCCTCAAAATCGGCCATTGAGGGATTGACAAAATCGCTGGGAGCAGAACTAGCGCCAACAATCAGAATAAACGCGATTGCTCCAACAGTTACAGATACCGATTTGGCTTCAAAAATATTGCGAAATGATACAATGAAGCAAGTTATCGCTGAAAAACATCCGTTAAAAAGGTATTTAAACACCAATGATGTGGTGGCTTTGGCAGATTTTTTAATTTCTCAAAAATCCAGCGCTATCTCAGGCCAAATATTTAACTTAGATTGCGGAATAGTCACCTTTAAAATTTAAAAAAATGAAACTATTAAACATAACAACATTGCTTTTAATTTTCACTTTAATGCTCACAAACTGTGGGCAAGAACAAAAAACTCAAATAAAACCTAAAAATATGTATGATATAACCATCAACAGTTTAACTGGTGAAAAAATAGATTTGAATCAGTTTAAAGGAAAGAAAATCCTTTTTGTAAATGTGGCTTCTGAGTGCGGATTTACGCCTCAATATAAGGATTTGCAAAAATTGCACGAAACTTATAAAGACAAACTGGTGGTCATCGGATTGCCTTGCAACCAATTTGGCGAGCAAGAATCTGGTACAGCTACCCAAATTAAAAGTTTTTGCGAAAAAAATTATGGCGTTGATTTTTTAATGACCGAAAAAATCGAGGTGAAAGGCGAAAACCAGCATCCTTTGTATGCTTGGCTGACCCAAAAAGAAATGAATGGCGTAATGAGTAGTTCTGTAAAATGGAATTTTCAGAAATATTTGGTGGATGAAAACGGAAAATTTATCGACGTTTTTTATAGCATTACAGAACCATTAAACCCTAAAATAACTAGTTTAATTAATTAATTTTCAATAACATGATTAAAATACTTTTAGAATTAATTTTGGCAATAGTCAATTTAATATTGTGAAAATTAGTTTGTTTATAGCTGTTTATAAATAAATTTATACACTATTAATATTGTTGAAATATATTTGCCAAAAATAGATTACAACCTCATGAAATATTTTTTAACCATCTTATTGTTAATAGGTTCAAATACTTTTATGACTTTAGCATGGTATGGTCATTTAAAATTTGCTGAATGGAAATGGTTTAACAAATTAGGTTTAGTTTCAATAGTTTTAATCAGTTGGGGCATTGCCTTATTTGAATATTTTTTTCAAGTTCCTGCCAACCGCATAGGCTTTAAAGGCACGGGAGGTCCATTTACTTTAGTTCAATTAAAAGTAATTCAAGAAGTTATAACCTTAGTTGTTTTTGTAACGTTTACATTAATCGCTTTTAAAACCGAAACCCTTAAATGGAATCACCTTATCGGATTTTGTTTTTTAATTTTAGCCGTTTATTTTATCTTTAAAAACTAATAGCCTCACATTTTCTTTTCAAAACATCAGTTAACTTCTCTTGCCTTGTAAATCATTTTTTTTTAGAATTTTAAACTAAAAAAACAATATCTTTACGACCCATTTTTGCAACAATAAAATTGTTAAAAGTGTCGCTACAAAATTTAAACTATTAAACAAAAGAGACCTGTTAAACTGTAAATGAAAAACACTTATTTCGATTTAATTGACCAAAGTTATTATTTTCCACAAGAAGGATTTGATTTAAAAAATGGCAACCTTACCTTTCACGGTATCTCCTTAAAACATCTTATAAAAAAATATGGCACGCCTTTTCGCTTTATTTATCTTCCAAAAATTGGAGATCAAATTAAAAAAGCGCGAAATTTATTTAATCGCGCCATAAAAAAACAAAATTATAAGGGAAAATATAATTTTTGTTATTGCACAAAATGCAATCACTTTTCACATGTTGTAAGCGAAGCGCTTAAACATAATGTCAATCTTGAAACCTCATCATCATTTGATATTGATTTAATATTAAGTCTGTTAAGCGAGAAAAAAATTGATAAAAAACGGATCATTATCTGCAATGGTTATAAAACTACCGAATATCTTCAAAAGATAGTATCCATTCAAAAAATGGGTTTTTCTAATATAATTGTGGTCTTAGATAGCAAAAGTGAACTCGAAAAATTATTGAGTGTTTCTGAAGACCAAATCATTAAAATTGGTATGCGAATGGCCATTAATGAAGAACCACAATCAGCCTATTACACCTCAAGACTTGGCATCCGTCAAAACGAAATCATCAATTTCTTTAAAACTAATATAAAAGGTAACAAAAAGGTAGAACTTAAAATGCTTCACTTTTTTGTTGATTCTGGCATAAAAGACAGCCCTTATTATTGGGGAGAATTTCAAAAAGCATTAAAAACCTATATCGATTTAAAAAAAGAAAGCCAAACCTTAGATTCTTTTAATTTAGGAGGTGGATTCCCTATTCGCAACAACCTTGGTTTTGCTTACGATTACGAGTATATGATTAATGAAATTGTGATTAACATCAAAGAAGCCTGCACCAACTCTAAAGTGCCCGAACCAAATATTTATACCGAATTTGGCAAATATACCGTTGGCGAAAGTGGCGCAATTATTTTTGAAGTTTTAGAACAAAAACATCAAAATGACACCGAAATATGGTATATCATTAACAACAGTTTGATGAACACCATTCCCGACGCATGGTCTATTCACGAAAAATTTATTCTACTTCCAATAAATAAATGGGATAACGAATATAGCCGTGTAAATATTGGTGGCATCAGTTGTGATCACTCCGATTATTACAACTCCGAAGATTTAAATCAGGAGGTTTTTTTACCGACCTATTCTAAAGAAGATAAAGAGCCACTTTATCTTGGTTTTTTTCATACCGGCGCTTATCAAGATGCCATTTCGGGTTATGGTGGCATAAAACATTGCTTAATTCCCTCTCCAAAACATGTTATTATAGACAGGGATGATAAGGGAAATATTGTAGATTATGTTTACCGCAACGAACAATCGTTCGAAGATATGTTTAAACTATTAGGTTACAACAAATAAAATATTAAAAGCTATAAATTTTACTAAAATGACAAATAAAGGACCCATTAGTCAGTTTATTTTAAAACATTACAAACACTTTAATTCTGCCGTTATTGTTGATGCTGCACAAGCTTATGAACAACATTTAAAAGATGGCAAAAAAATGTTAATTTCATTAGGTGGCGCTATGAGCACCGCCGAATTGGGAATTTCGTTAGCCGAAATGATTCGACAAGATAAAGTGGCTATTATTTCTTGCACTGGTGCTAATCTTGAAGAAGATATTATGAACTTAGTGGCACATTCACACTACAAACGCGTTCCAAATTACCGCGATTTTACACCACAAGATGAATGGAATTTACTTGAAAAGGGTTTAAACCGCGTTACCGACACTTGTATTCCTGAAGAAGAAGCCTTTAGGCGTTTACAAAGTCATATTTTTAAAATTTGGAAAGATGCTCAAAATAATGGACAACGTTTTTTACCTCACGAATATATGTATAAAATGCTCTTATCGGGCGTGTTAGAGCAATATTATGAAATTGATCCTAAAAATAGCTGGATGTTGGCTGCAGCCGAGAAAAACCTGCCAATCATTGTTCCGGGTTGGGAAGATTCTACTATGGGAAACATCTTCGCATCTTATTGCGTTAAAGGCGAATTAAATCCGAGTACGATGAAAACAGGTATTGAATATATGATGTTTTTAGCCGATTGGTACACGCAAAATGCCGAAGATAAAGGTATTGGCTTCTTTCAAATTGGGGGAGGAATTTCAGGCGATTTTCCTATTTGCGTTGTGCCAATGCTCTATCAAGATTTAGAGCGAACGGACACCCCTTTTTGGAGTTATTTTTGTCAGATAAGCGATTCAACAACAAGCTACGGTTCTTATTCTGGTGCGGTTCCTAACGAAAAAATTACTTGGGGAAAATTAGATACCACCTCACCTAAATTCATTATAGAATCAGATGCCACCATCGTTGCGCCCTTAATTTTTGGCTATCTATTAGGCTGGTAAACCATAATTTTTACCTCTAATATTATCTTAAAAAATATTTAATATAAAAAAATAGTATTTTATCATAATAATATTATCTTTGACTCTTAACATCTTATCAATATTTCAATGAAAAAAGGTACCGTAAAATTTTTTAATGAATCTAAAGGTTTTGGATTTATCACGGATGAAGAATCAAAAAAAGAATACTTCGTTCATGTTTCTGGTTTAATCGACAATGTTAGCGAAGGTGATGTTGTGGAATTCGAATTAAAGGAAGGTAAAAAAGGTTTAAACGCTGTTAGCGTTAAAGTTATTAAATAACCAACACCTTTTAAAGAATTTAACCGCGCCAATGGTGCGGTTTTTTTATGCCCTAACGCCATTAATTCTTCTTTTTAAGCATCGGAACAAACTTAAAATCACCGAGTTCATGTTTTTCAAAATCCTTGTTGCCTGTTCTTATTATTAAAGTCATTACTTGCGTGTCAATACCCACAGGAATTACCAAACGCCCACCAATTTTTAACTGACTGAGCAATTCTTTAGGAACAAAAGGCGCGCCGGCTGTAACAATAATTCCATCAAAAGGGGCAAATTCAGGCAAACCTAAATAACCGTCTCCAAAACGAATGGCTTTAGGAAGGTATCCTAGTTTTGGCAAAAATAAAGTCACTTTTTTATACAACTCTAATTGGCGCTCAACAGTATAAACTTTTGCCTTTAAAGCTACCAAAACACTGGTTTGATAGCCCGAACCTGTGCCAATTTCTAAAATCGTATCATGTGCTTTTACCTTGAGTTGCTCTGTTTGAAAAGCAACAGTATAAGGCTGCGAAATAGTTTGATTTGCACCAATGGGAAATGCTTTATCTTGATAAGCAAAATTCTCAAAACTTGAATCCATGAACAAATGTCTGGGAATTAACGCCATCGCGTCAAGCACCTTTTTATCGGTAATTCCTTTTACAACCAAGCTTTTTACAAGCTGATTTCTAAGTCCTTGATGTTTGAGCGTGTCTTTCAATAAAGTCATAAATTTGAAGACCTAAAATTAGCATTTTCTGCCTAAAGATTAGTATTTTTGTTTAAAAGAAAAAAGATGCTTAAAATTGGCGTATTAGGTGCAGGACACTTAGGAAAAATCCATTTAAAATTACTAAATCAATCTAAAAAATACCAGTTGGTAGGCTTTTTTGATCCCTTGCCAAAAAACGCTACACAAGTTGCCAAAGAGTTTGGTTATCATAGATTTGAGCGTATTTCTGAATTGATTCAAGCAGTAGATGTTGTTGATATTGTTACCCCAACGCTTTCACATTTTGATTGTGCGGTTGAAGCAATTAAAAACGGAAAACATATTTTTGTAGAAAAACCCATAACCACAACAGTTGCCGAAGCCGAAACTTTGTTGGCTCTGCTAAAAGAACACAACCTAAAAGGACAAGTAGGTCATGTAGAACGTTTTAACCCTGCTTTTAAAGCGGTAAATACGTTTATCAATAATCCGATGTTTATTGAATGCCATCGTTTGGCAGAATTTAATCCGCGAGGAACCGATGTACCCGTAATTTTGGATTTAATGATTCACGATATTGATATTATTTTAAGTGTTGTAAACAGCGTTATTAAACACATCAGCGCCAGCGGCGTTGCCGTGATAAGCGATACGCCCGATATTGCAAATGCGCGGATTGAATTTGAAAATGGTTGTGTTGCCAATCTAACAGCGAGTAGAATTTCTTTAAAAAATATGCGTAAAACCCGCTTTTTTCAAAAAGATGCTTACATCTCAGTTGATTTTCTCGAAAAAAAATCGGAAGTTGTAAGGATGCAGGATGTTCCCGAAAATCCTGATGAATTTGCGATGATTTTACAAAATGCCGAAGGTTTAAAAAAGCAAATCTATTTTGAAAATCCTACCATCATACAAAATAATGCCATTTTAGAAGAACTCGAAACCTTTGCAAATGCCATCAACACCAATTCTATGCCTATTGTACCATTTAGAGATGGTGCAAGGGCATTAAAAGTCGCACAACAAATTATAGATTGTTTTAAAAAATAAACAACATGAAAAATATTGCAGTTATCGGTGCGGGAACCATGGGAAATGGTATTGCACATACCTTTGCACAAAGTGGTTATCAGGTTCAACTTATTGATATTAATAGTGATGCCGTTGAAAAAGGCATGACAACCATTATTAAAAACCTTGACAGAATGTTGTCAAAAGAACTTATCACACAAAATCAAAAAGCAGAAACACTTGCAAATATCACAACACAGATTGACCTTAAAAAAGGTGTTGAAAAGGCTGATTTAGTAATTGAGGCGGCTACCGAAAACGGCGACTTAAAACTAAAAATCTTTAAACAATTAGACGAATTTAGTCCCATTGAGGCCATTTTGGCGAGTAATACTTCCTCCATTTCTATTACAAAAATTGCTGCGGTTACCAAGCGACCTAATCAGGTTATTGGCATGCATTTTATGAATCCCGTTCCTGTTATGAAATTGGTGGAAATTATTAATGGTTACGCTACTGCAGATGTTGTTACGCAACAAATTATGGCGGTTTCTAAAAAACTCGGCAAAATTCCAGTTAAAGTAAATGATTATCCGGGATTTATCGCTAATCGCATTTTGATGCCGATGATAAACGAAGCAATCTACTCGCTTTATGAAGGCGTGGCGGGTGTTTACGAAATTGATACCGTAATGAAATTAGGTATGGCTCATCCCATGGGTCCTTTGCAATTAGCCGATTTTATTGGTTTAGATGTTTGTTTATCCATTTTAAATGTACTTTATTCTGGTTTTGGAAACCCAAAATATGCACCTTGTCCGCTTTTAGTAAATATGGTTATGGCTGGTAAACTTGGCGTGAAATCGGGCGAGGGATTTTATGATTATACAACGACAAAAAAGGCAGAAACAATTGCAAAACAATTTATATAAGTTCCTCTTAATTTACTTTATTTTGTTTTTGGCACTTTTAAATACTTCCCTTTTAAAAGCGCAAAAAAAATGTTGGTATCAGCCTGATAAAATGGGCTTTATTTATGGTTATGGCAATCAAGGGGGACTTTTTTTAGATGATAAAGATTACAGTTATACCAGCAATATTATAAAATTGCAGTTGTTTTATCCGCTAAGGCAAGGCGCATTTAATTTAGATTTAGTATTTGAACCTACTTTAGGTTTTTCTAAACACCAACTTTTAAATTTTTATTTTATTCAGCCTAGTGAACCCGATTATCTTGCAAAAAGAGCGGAATTCACAAAAAGCAAACGCATTACAGAGTATATTTTGAACACAAATTTACAATTGAGTCACAAAATTACAAAGGCTATAAACGCTTATATTTTTGTAGGCTTAGGCCCAATGATTATAAGCAAACGAACCGAACGCTTGGCAAAAGGTTTCGCTTTTGCCGATAATATTGGTTTGGGTTTTACTTCTAAAATAACTACAATTTTAAATTTTGATATTAGAGCAAGCCTTCGTCATTTGTCAAACGCCGAGTTAAAGCATCCAAATAGTGGTATTAATATTGCAACGCTTGAATTGGGAATGAATTTAAAATTATAGCCAGTCTAAGAAATAAGTCATCATTTCAAATTTCAACTCACCATTAAGTTTGTTAAAAGTTGCAATTTCTTCGCTTAAACGCACTTGTTTTGTCAAATGAGACTTGTCGATAATTTCAAGATCCGATAAGTTATCTAAAAGGTTCTTTTTAAATTTAATACGATGTTTTAATTTGTTTAACACATCGCGTTCTTTGGTAATTTGGTTTTGAAATTTTTCAAGTGGAATCATGGCTTCGTGTCCTAATTTACGAACTGAAATTTCTTCTAATTTCTTTTCGAAAAAATCGAGTTCTTGGTTGTGAAATTTTAGTTCCCTTAACCACACGTCTAAATTAAATTTTAAATCGCCTAAATGCAATAACTTAGTCTCCATATTTTTAAAGTTTTAAATTAATTCTATAAAATTAGATAAAATAAATTTAAATAATCGTGAAAAAAATCATTTTTTATTCAAAAAAAAAAGTGCTTAAACTAAGCACTTTTTTTAAACTAATTTCTAGACTAACTAGTTGTCATTATTGTTATCCTTTTCGTCTTTCTTTGCTTTATTCCATATTTTAATTTCATCTTTAGGGCTAATGCCTTTTAGCACTTCAACATTAATGCCATCAGAAATGCCGAGTTCAACGTCGCGTCTTTCAAATTTTTGGTCGCCGACCTTAACTTCAATGTAGGGTTTTTCGGTTTTTTTATCGAATTTTAAAAGCGATTCTTTAATAGATAAAACGCTGTCTTTTTGCTCTAAAATAATGGAAGCATTTGCGCTATAACCAGCTCTAATAAAGTAATTGTCATCTAATTTTACGTCGGCTTTTATTTTAAATTGCACCGCTCCGTTCTCTTCAGTTCCTTTTGGAGCGATAAAATTTAACTTAGCTTTAAATTCTTTTTTATCAATCGCGCCTAGTGTTACTGTTAATTCGGTATCTTTTTTAAGTTTACCAACTTCGGCTTCATCAACTTTACCTTCAAAAATCATCATGCTTAAGTCGGCGATTGAAGCAATGGTCGTGCCCGCGTTAAAGCTGTTGCTTTGAATAACCTGGTCACCTTCTTTAACAGGAATTTCGAGAATTGTTCCTGTCATGGTGGCTAAAATATTGGTATTTGCTAACTGACCAAGTCCGGTGGTAGAGCCTTTTTTAACAATGTCTAAATCACTTTCGGCATTTTTAAGATCTTGTTGCGCTTGAAAATAAGGCAATTCAAATTTTTCAAAATCAGATTTAGAAACCACCCCTTTTTGGAATAGGGCTTTATTTCTCAAATAATTGACTTCCGAATTTTTAAGTTGAATTTTTATGGTTTCAACCCGTCCGATGGCACTGTTTAACGATTGAACATTTGGCACCACTCTAACGGTTGCTATCAAATCATTCTTATTCACTTTTGCGCCTTCTTCAACATAAATTTTATCGATGATTCCTGCAATTTGAGGTTTTACCAAAACTTCTTCTAGTGGTATCACTTTTCCCGTTGCCACAGCTTTATTTATAATGGTCGCTTTAAACGGCTTTTCGGTTTCATATTCAATAGGCGATTTGGCATTTTTTTTGGCGAACCAAACCATTACCACTAAAAATAGGATTCCTAAAATGCTTAATAAAATAATTTTTACTTTTTTGTTCATGATTTTAATTTATTTATTCTTCTCTTAATGCTTCTATTGGTTTTATACTAACAGCGCGCTGCGCTGGGATGAGTCCGATTAAAGTTCCTAATATCATTAGGGTTGCAAAGGCTATTAAAATAACTTCTACATTAACAGTAGGATTTGACAAGGTTGCATTGTCGCCTTTGCCCATTGTTGCATCAATTATCATCAAAACTAAACCACCGGCTATAATTCCTAAAGCGCCGGCAACGCCTGTTAAAAAAACAGATTCTAGTATAATTTGACGTTTAATTTCCCAAGGTTTGGCTCCTAAAGCACGTCTAATTCCTATTTCTTTTGTGCGCTCTTTTACGGTTATTAACAAGATATTTCCAATGGCAAATACGCCGGCAATTAATGTTGCGATACCTACAAACCAAGTTAAAAATTGCATTCCTGTTAAAAAGCCCGTTACTTTTGCAATTTCTTTTCCTAAATTAAAACTTCCAAAAGCCCTGTTGTCTTCAGGATTTACTTGGTGTAAATTTTTTAATAAAAGTTTGACATCGGTTTCAATCTGTGAAATATCAAAACCTGATTTGCCTGTAATTGTTAACCAACCAATAGAATTGCCCCTATTATAAACTTGCTGAAAAGTAGTAAACGGAATGTGAATGCTACCTTGAGGTCCTCCTGTTCTAAGCGCCCCCTCTTTATACATTCCAACCAATTTATAGTTAATACTGTTAATTTTAATGTATTGACCTATTGGATATTCTTCTTTGTCAAACAGTTGCTTGTATATTTCTTCTTCAATTACGCAGACTTTTTTATTTTCGAGGATGTCATTATGATTGATAAACCGTCCCCAAACCATGTCTTTTTTCTGTATTTTATCGAGTTCGGGATAATCACCATAAATACCAAAAGTTCCCGATTTAAAATTATTTGTAGCAACAGCCTGGGTTTGGTGTCTTGGCACTACAAATTCAAGGCCTTTAATTTCGCTATTAATGCTTGCTAAATCAGTCATTTTTAGCGTAAGTCTTCGTCCTTCTTGAAAACCTTTAAAGGGTTCGCTGGTAGATTGCGCCCAAATAAATACGCTGTTTGTGGCAAAGCTTCCAAATATTTTATTGAAATTATTTTCAACACCTTTAGCGGCGCCCAATAAAACCACTAATAAAAAGATGCCCCACATCACACCAATAATGGTAATGGCTGTACGTATTTTATTTTTACGTATGCTGCTATAAATTTCTTGCCAAGTATCTAAATCGAATATAAATTTCATCTTTATTGGTCGTTTAATGCTTCAATAGGTTTGATACTCGAAGCGCGTTTAGCCGGAATATAGCCAGCAATTGTGCCTGCAATGATTAAAATGATGGTCGCCCCAACAACCACATAGGTTTCAACACTTGGATTGACGATAAAATACTTTTCTAAACTACTGCCTATTGCTTTTAAAGTAAAAACACCTATCATTAAACCAGCATAACCAGCAAGGGCAGTTACAAAAATAGACTCCATCATTATCATGCCAATTATAGATTGAGGCGTTGCTCCCAATGCCTTGCGGATACCCAATTCTTTAGTACGTTCTTTAACAATATAAACCATAATATTGCTGATGCCTATAATCCCTGCAATTAAAGTTCCAATTCCGATAAAGAGTATAATTATGTTTAGTACCGTCATAAATTGTTGAACATTTTTTGTTCCTTCGGCATAATTTTGAACCCTAAGTGCCGATTGGTCTCTTGGATCTACTTGGTGCTTTTCTTTTAATACTTTCTCTAATAAGTTAGTAAATGCCAAGGCTTTATCTACATTCAATGCGGGATTAAAGGTAAGTCCGAATTGATCGAGTTCATCGTTTGAACGATACATTCCTTGTGCCGTTGAAAATGGCATATAAATATAACGCTCATCATTATCCCCACCAGGGTCGCTAAAAACTCCAATTACTCGATAGGAAATGCCATCTAAACTGATGTTTCTTCCCAGAGCCGGAAAATTTTTAAATAAATCCTCTTCCACCAATTTGCCAATGGCAACAACTTTAGCTCTTTTTTTTAAGTCTAACACACTTATAAATCGGCCTTCAATCATAACCGCCGACTCTAAAGGCTGATAATCTGGGTAAACACCTCTTACCGTATAATTATTTTGTTCTCCTTTATAGATTGCCCGCACATTAAAACGTTCAATGTTAGGACTAAAAAACTGAATATTTTTTTCAAATTGTTCGTTGATAAATTTAGTGTCTTCGTTTTTAAACTGAACTTTTCGGCCACTTTGCAAGCCTTTATAAGGTTTTGTGGTTTTTCCAGAACGGATGTAAACAGAATTTTGTGCATCACCGGCAAATTGTTTTTCGAAGGTGTGTTTTAAACCATTTCCAATTCCGAATAAGAGTGTGAAAAGCAAAATTGCAAACGCAATGGTAAAACCAGACAATGCTGTTCTAAGCTTATTTTTGCTAAGCGTTTGAAAAATTTCTGTCCAACGATCTAAATCAAACATAATTATGCCTTTGCTTTTTTGTTTACTTTTTCATCACTAATAATAACACCATCGCGCAAGCGAACAATTCTATCGGTATCTTCGGCAATATCTTCTTCGTGTGTAATTACCACAACAGTCATTCCCTCGTTGTTAATGGTTCTTAAAAGCTCCATTACCGAATGAGATGTAACGGTATCAAGTGCTCCAGTTGGCTCATCGGCTAAAACTACTTTTGGATTGGTTGCTAAAGCCCGTGCAATAGCTACACGCTGCTTTTCACCACCCGATAGTTCGCTTGGCAAATGGCTTGCACGTTCTTTTAAACCCACTTTTTCAAGATACTCCATAGCAATAACTTGGCGTTCTTTTCTTCCAATACCTTTATAGTATAAAGGCAAGGCTACATTTTCTAGTGCTGTTTTGTAATTTATTAGGTTAAACGATTGAAATACAAATCCTAAAAATTTATTTCTAAGCACTGCCGCCTTTTTTTCATTAAGATGCTCAATGGTTTGACCATTGAGAATGTATTCGCCTGTATCATGCGTATCTAACAAACCTATAATATTTAACAAAGTCGATTTGCCAGAACCCGAAGAACCCATAATTGATACAAATTCTCCTTCTTTGATATGTAAATCTAAACCTTTTAAAACGTGTAAAGAATCGTGACCAATTGGATAGGATTTATGTAAATTGTGAAGTCTAATCATTTTATTTTAGTTTTGTAGCGAAAATAATTATTGCCTGTTTGTTACCTTACTAATATTTTGTTAAATCAAATGTCTTTTTATCTCTATTTTTGTTAATGATTCCTTTAAAAAATGCCTCAATCATACTTTTTGATGGCTATTGCAACTTGTGCAATGCCTCGGTTGATTTCGTTATTAAACACGATAAAAAGAACTATTTTTTACTGACTTCACTCCAATCTGACGCTTCAAAAAATATTTTGTTACAATTACATCAAAAATCTTTTAAAAATTTTGATTCGGTCGTTTTGATTTCTCGTCAAAAGATTTATTATCAGTCGGATGCAGCTTTGAGGATTGCTAAAAATTTAAGTGGTTTTATTAAACTTTTTTATGTCTTTATAATTGTTCCAAAACCTTTGCGGGATATGGTTTACAACTATATTGCAAAAAATCGCTATGCATGGTTTGGAAAAAAGGAAACCTGTCGGTTACCAACTGCGGATGATCTTGGCAGGTTTTTATAATTTATACCTATCTTTTAAATTTAGTTTTCATCTTTAACCTCTACGTCGTGCAACTTGTCGATAGATTTTGCAACCAACATACATACGGCCGCATCACTTGTAACGTTTACAGTTGTTCTACACATATCTAGTGGTCTGTCAACAGCAAATATAAGCGCCAAGCCTGCTTCGGGAATGCCAGCTTGTGCCAAAACAATGACCAACATTACCATTCCTGCGCCAGGAACGGCTGCCGAGCCAATTGAGGCTAAAGTGGCTGTGGCAATAATTCCTAATTGCGTGCCTAAAGTTAAATCCATACCAAAAGCTTGCGCAATAAAAACAGCTGCAACTGACTGATATAAACTTGTGCCATCCATATTTATGGTTGCCCCAATAGGCAACACAAAACTCGACACTTCCTCATCAACACCCAAATGTTCGGTAACACGTTCCATTGTTACTGGTAAAGTCGCCGCCGATGAACTGGTTGAAAAAGCCAAAAGTTGCGCTGGCGAAATGCCTTTCATAAAAAAATTTGGTTTCTTTTTTGTAAAAATAAATACTATCAAATTATAAATTAAAATCATTGTTGAAAGTCCCAAAACAACCGTAAAAGCATACCAGCCAAGGGCTTTAAATAAATCTAAGCTTGGTGATTCTACTACTAAAGCCGCTAATAAAGCGAATACGCCAATGGGTGCCGCCAGCATAATAATGTCAATAAGTTTTAAAATAACCTCGTTAAAGCCATCAAAAAAATCTTTTACAGGTTTTGATTGTTCTTCTTTTATCAAAATTAATCCAACACCAAAAAGGATGGCAAAAAAGATTACTTGAAGCATGTTTTTGTTATCACCAGAAGCATTAATTATGTTACTAGGCACAATATCTATTAAGGCTTGAAGCGGACCAGTTTCGTTCTGTTTAACCGCTTCTTCTTTAAATTTAGATGTTGTACCTCCGTAATTGGCAACTAATTCCGTCCTTGTTTTTTCAGAAATTGATTCACCTGGTTTAATAATATTAACCAAAACTAATCCCAGTGAAACCGCCACAACTGTTGTTATGATGTATAATACAAAAGTGCGGCCTCCCATTCTTGAGAGTTTTGTGATATCTTTTAAATCGGACACCCCTTTAATTAAGGAAGCTAATATTAAAGGAACGGCAATGAGTTTCAAGGAATTAATAAAAATGGTTCCAAAGGGTTTAATCCAATCGGTTATAAGTGATTTTCCCCAATAAAATTGTGTCATCAATAAGGCAAAAAGTACACCGGCAACCATTCCGATAAGGATTTGCCAATGCAGTGCAATTTTTTTCATAGTGTTTTAATTTGGGCTGTAAGATAATAATAATTTTTTTTAATTTTATTTTCACTTTAAACTAAACGCCTATTTTTAATTTTATATCCTTTATATTTGCGCTCTTAAATTGAATTCTTTTGGAAAAACTTAAAGCGCGTTGGGGTATTAAATCCAACTTTCAAATAATCGTAATTTTTTTTGTTTTTGCTTTAAACGGCTCTATTGCCGTAAGATTAGCTACGCCCGTAACCCATTTTTTTGGTTTGTATCAAGACACAACAAATCCTTGGCTTTTTTGGCCCGTTAGAATTGCCTTGATCTTTCCTATTTATCAAATTTTATTGGTTGTGGTGGGAACTTTATTTGGTCAGCATCAGTTTTTTTGGAATATGGAAAAAAAGATGATTCGCCGTTTGGGATTAGGGAGCTTCCTAAAAGACTGATTTATCAAATTTTTTATACTAACTCCATTTAGCGCCAAATGGAGCAATTTAATTAGTAAATCCTTTGCTTTTTTGATTGTGGCGCAATAATCTTGCTTTTATATCAGATGTATAGCCTATATAATAGCTATCCTTTGTTTTGCTGTAAAGTATGTAGGTTACAAAATCCATCTTAAATAAAAAATCCTCCTGAAAATCAAGAGGATTCGTTTGTGGGCAATGAGAGCCTGTTCCGATTTATCGGAAGGTTCGAACCCCCGACCCCCCCGATTAATCGGGATGCTCTGAACCAGCAATTAACTCCTCAATCTTTTTTCTGCTTTTCCAGCTCTTGAGTATGCGCTCTCTTAAATAAGCTTCTTCCTTTTTTAAATAATGTTCTTGATACTTTAATTCCCAATCATCTACTTTTCCCGTAAATCCTTTGCTTTTTTGATTGTGGCGCAATAATCTTGCTTTTATATCAGATGTATAGCCTATATAATAGCTATCCTTTGTTTTGCTGTAAAGTATGTAGGTTACAAAATCCATCTTAAATAAAAAATCCTCCTGAAAATCAAGAGGATTCGTTTGTGGGCAATGAGGGGTTCGAACCCCCGACCCCCTCGGTGTAAACGAGGTGCTCTGAACCAGCTGAGCTAATTGCCCTATTTTATTCCTTTTAAAACACTTAACTCTTCTTAACCCCGACTCTCCCGATTAATCGGGATGCTCTGAACCAGCTGAGCTAATTGCCCTATTTTATTC
>Ga0210016_1000051_pt1 | contig 73953 bp, 62 predicted proteins | sample CryGeyCG2014_300_FD_185454 | JGI IMG/M metagenome (GOLD analysis project Ga0210016, IMG submission 185454) | Groundwater microbial communities from aquifer - Crystal Geyser CG02_land_8/20/14_3.00 (SPAdes) (version 2) | ecosystem: Environmental > Aquatic > Deep subsurface > Groundwater | place...
TCGCACTACCTTGTTCAGCATGGTGTTTCTCCTTTTTGATTTGCATTAAAAAACGTTTGCACCATGCCCCAACCGGGATATGGTGATCCCGCGTTGGGTTTTGATCGTGTTAGACTGGACGCATGAACGAATCACGAAAACCATCCTTCACGGTTATTACTGGAGGCAAAGAAGAACTGGAATGCAAAAAACACATCCTGTTTTCCACGCCTGAAGTTCTCGATCAACAAGAATTTGAAAGCCTTTGCGATTCGCTAGACCTTCGACTTGCAGATGTTGAACCGTTGATTGCCAGACGACTACGTTGCAATGCCAAAGATGCTTTAGAACGCAATTTAGTGTTGGCGATCATTGACGGTGACACCGACGAATACAACCGCCTGAGCGATGTAATTGGTCGACGTAACTCGCTTTCATTGAAGGTTATCTCATCGTCCTAGCCAGCATTTCTTGCTCGATTTCCTTGAGCAAATACTTGGCATCGGCAATTACACCGCCCTCGGTAAGTTTGTGGTTGATCGCGTATTGCAACTGATCCCTGCGTTGCAGAAGCTCATGTTCACCTGCGCTTTCAAGCCATGCAAAAAATGATTTCATATCAAACAATGCGCCCATTTTGTGCCTCCAAAATTAAAATAAAAAGGAGACACAACCCCTACGGGAAATGCCCCGTAAGGTGGATGTTGCTTGTTAAATCAGGCTATCGCTAATCGCATCTTTGCATTTGCGATACTCGCGCAAGACAACTTCCAGCTCTGCGTCTTCCAGCTCACCTTCAGCGCGGACATAAACCTCGTCCAGCGCCTCGATGGAATTGGCCGTTCTCAAAGCGGCTGCAACCTTTTCGAGTTTTTCGAGTTTGGTTACTGCTTTCGGAGCTGTTTGAATTTTGGTGGATTTGGAATCACCCTCGCCCTCCAATTCTTTGATCTCGCCTGTGTCTTCATCAACAACCGGCGTGTAGCTGCCGTTGATAACGTCGTCGAGGTTAAGATTTTGTCGCCCCGCTTGTTCGTCCATCGCCAATGCTGTTGCCAACTCTGGTGATTTCGGTAAGAACTTACAGATGCGGCGAATTGCCGTTTTCAGCCCCATTGCAACAAAGTCGGTATCCCAGGTGGACTCCTTCTTGTATTTCTTGGCTGCCTGGTACCCTTTGCTGCCGTCACGGATACGCTCAATTTCTGCGCGACCCATTGCGACAAACGTGCGACTACCATCTTTCAATACGCCAACAGCGTAAAACCCTGCCACTTCTCCACGTTCTTCGTCAGATGAAGGGAAGCCGCCTGCTGCTGTGAGTGGCTCATGTTGCAGGTCGCGGTTCATGCCGAGCTTGAGCGAGAACTTATCGTTCACGCGCACAACTTCGGCATAAATGTCGATTACCAATCCGCTGTTGCGCGCCAGCTTCATCAGCCCTGTGTATCCGGGGATGAGTTGACACTGATTGCCGAATGGAACGAGGTGAGCCTCGCCCATCAAACCAATCTCCAACCCTAATTGCGAGGATTGGATCACGGCGGCAAACACGCTGCGTGGATCGCAATCAGCCAACTTCGGGGTCATGCGGAACGCGGTAAGTGCGATGCGCACCATACGGTCTGGGTTGAGGTGCTTTGGCAACGCGCGGGCAATTTCTCCTTTGTACTGTTCCAACATTGCTGGAAAGTTTTGAGGTTGACTTGCGCCGTTCGCTGCTGCTGTTTGGCGGATATTTTTGAGTGCTTGTAACGACATGGTGATCTCCTTTGGAAAAAACAAAAAAAGGACACCATGCCCCAACCGGGAATAGTGTCCCGTTGGGGGTGATACAGCGACAACAGTTACATCAACGACAATTTGCCGGTTGGCGAGGTTGTCGAATTATTTTGAAGAACGGTTTGTACGATCTGCTCGTCATCCATGCCCGCTTGTAAATGGGTCACGATTTCTGAGAAGAGCGATTTGGCCTGGCGCGAACCCAATGATGGGTCAGCAAGAAAAGCCGTCATCGCAATCCTGAGTGCTTTGGATTTTATCCGTTCGAGTTTGGTGATTTTCCTGTTCATAGTGTCCTCCATAAAAAACGGGGAGATTCACCTTCCCTTGCAGGAGGCAAATCGCCCTGCAAGGATTAAATTACGCAGCAGCAAAAACCGGCTTTGCTTTGCGCGTGCGACCGTGTTTCTTTTCGGTGAGCGTCGGATACTGAATGCCGCGCCGAATGAAAGCAGGCTTATCAAAACCGTCCCAGCCTGGCTCAATCGGTATTGCCACTGATTGAGAAGTGCTTCGAGCGGATTTTGCTTTGGTGCGTTTGATGCGCGGGGCGATGAATGCAACCATCCACTTGATGATTGTAAAAATGCCCATTGCTAATATTACGAGGATAAGAATGCCCATTTTGCGTCTCCTTTAAGTAAAAAAAGGGACACAAACCCTGACGGGGACGTGTCCCCAGTGGGTTGCTACTGTCTTAGGCTTCGAGTTCGAAGCTTGCTGCCCAGCGCGGAAGATCAATTGACTCAATCTCACCACTGGGTTGATAGCCGGGGAAACGACTGTTTTCCTGACACCATTTCAGCAACTCAAGCGCGCCGCGATACTTGGCACGCCCGACTTCGACCATTTCCTGACTGGCCATGTAGCAGGCCGTCGAGAACGGTGCGGATTTTTCAACGGCGATGAAGTAGAAATTGACCGTTTTCCCAGTCACTGCTTTCATGCCATCAATATAAAACGCCGCTTGAACGTCATAACCAAGGTTTGCAACTGCTTTCGAAAAGCCGTCCTTGCTGGCGGTGATGCAGCTTTTGAGGTCTGCAATACCGCGATCAAACATCCAGTCTGGGCGAATCCTGCATTGCAAGCCAGTGTATTCGTCCGTCCAAAACAAGGATGTTTCGGCCTCACCTGCGGACAATATTTTGGCTGTCCCAGCGTGATTAAAAACACTCACCCGCATTGCGGCAAGTGCGTCTATTTGCTCGGCAGTCAATGGGATTTTGCCTACATTCTCCTCTTCCCACTTTACAGCTGCTTCTTTGCCCTCTTTAGTGCGTTTGTCGAACTTCGTCGCAAGCACGTATTCCTTGGCAAATAGCTCTGGTTCGAGGATAAATGAGTGGCACGCGGAACCAAACTCCATTGCAGGTGTGGGCTCGACGATTCCTTCCTTGTAGTTTTTGTAGTGCTCCGGCGACTTGAGCAATTGCACGATACCACTGTGCGAAATCGCGTCACTGGCGTGGTAAATTTTTATTGGCAAATCTCTGACGATGCGCTTCATTTGTGTCTCCTTGAAATAAAAAAGGGACACAAGCCCTGTACGGGGAAGTGTCCCCGATAGGGTTGATTACAAACCAAACGCCCGTACTACTGGACGACTGATGGCGTAACCGGTGATGCAGCAAGCAATAATGATCAGGAACATGGCGATCTCCTTTTGTTAAAAACAAAAAAGGGACACCATGCCCCAGCGGAGAAGTGTCCCCGCGTGGGTGGTTGGATATTGCTTTGGGTGCTTCATTGACGATTGCTCGTCTTCTGTTTATTTGGATTGGTCAGCCGCCAATATCAATTCCGAGCAATAAGCATACGGACTAGATGCTTTAAAAATACCGCAATTGAAAATGGCTGTCAATTTTCCCCGCGCGGCAACTCACTACACTTTTCGAGGGACGGCAGCCCGTTAAAAACCCCAGCACGTCCCCAGCACAGCTGTAGAACAGGTGGGAATTTTAGGGCGATGAAAAGCCAGCAAATCCTTGAAATTCCTTGCAAATTTGCAAGGAATTTCAAGGATTATTATTTTCAGTTGCACCAAAATTGTTGGTATGAAAAATACGAAGCCCCTCGAAATTTGGCTGTGGTTCGTATCGCGTCTTGATGCAACATACGCTCACTTGTTGAGCCATTATTTACTGTATATCGCATTGGTTCTGAGCTATGCGGTATTCGCATCGCGCTACGAGTTCTCGGTAAACGTCAGCGTCAGCTTACCTGGCACGCTCTACCTTGTAGAAAAGGGAACGCTGCCGACCCGCGATGAATACGCCTCGTTCTATTACCCGAGTGACTTTATTTATCCGAAAGGCACGCGATTCTTGAAAATAGTGGCGGGTGTTCCGGGCGATGTAGTTCAATCGAAAAATCATCATTTTTTTGTGAACGGCAAGCCAGTTGGTGTGGCAATGTCCACTACGTCTACTGGCAAACACATCCAGGAAAATGACTTTGAGGGCGTAATTCCTGCCGGGCATTACTATGTAATGGGTGAGCATCCCTTAAGCCTCGACTCCAGATACAAGGTGGTAGGTTTACTGTCGAACCAGGCAATGGTTGGTCGCGGTTTCAGGTTGTTCTAAATGACAACATTGGTTGATCGCTTGCTGATAAAGCTCAACTTGCTACCCAAGGCTGTGGTGGCGGCTTCGGCTTCCTCCGCGCTGGCTCAGGTAAAACGAATCGAAGATTTGCGCAATATACCGCGCTACCCCCCATTCATGGAGGGGCTGCCTGTCCACGCGCCCTGGGTACTGCTTACGACGCAAAAAGAGCTTACCGGCGGGATTCAACAACTGATTGCCAATCAAGAACTGCTGGAGGCGCACTACAACCCCGCGATGTTGCGCCTTGCCACGCTCGTGCAACTGTTACCAGCCTCTCAAGCGCATCACCATCGCGGTGCGGGCGGCATGTTGCGTCACTCTCTCGAAGTTGGGTTGTGGTCATTGCAACAAACCGAGGGAAAACTGATACGTGGTGTGGTCACGCCACAACAAAGACGGGTTATTGAACCGCGTTGGCGGCTCACTGTGTTCCTGGCAGGCTTGTGTCACGATCTGGGCAAGGTGGTGACTGACTTAACCGTTACCGACCGAGAAAACTCGCAAAAGTGGCGACCTTACAACCAAAGCCTGTATGACTGGGCTATATCCCACGGCATTGAAAACTATTTTTTGCACTGGCAAGAAGGTAGAGGCAAAAAACACACCCATGTTTCCAGCACCTTGATTGATGCGGTAATCAGTAAGGAGACACTTGACTGGATCAGTGATGGCAGCACCGATGCGTTGATCTGGCTGACGGAATCGCTGAACAATAACCCCGGCTCAAGTAATCAAATACATAATTTTGTTGTAAGGGCGGACCAGTTAAGCGTTGAGCGTGATCTGAAATCCATGGGGGCGGCAATGGCAGGCTACGAGATCGGCGTGCCAATTGAGCGGTACTTGACCGACATCATGCGCCGTCTGGTTCAAGAAGGTATTTGGCGCATCAACGAGCCGTCTGCCCGCGTTTGGAATATCGAAGGCATAACCTACCTTGTTTGGCCGATGGCAGGTGAAGAAATCGCACGACGAACCAGGGATGAAGATATACCGGGCTTGCCCAAGACCCCAGACGGCATCCTGGACATGATGATCGAAAGGGAAATTGCATTTTTGCGCGAAGCTGAAGGTGATCCTTTCTTCTACATCGCACCAGACGTGATTACCGAAAAAATACCCGACATGCGACTCAAAGCGATCAGGCTGCGCGACCAGGCTCTGATTAGCTCGATGCCCATCCCGCCAATTTCAGGCCAAATCCACTCAAGCAAAGCGTCATCCCAGAACGTCCCCAGCACGTCTGTGGAACATGTTGAGCGCGCAGAGGAAATGCCACCCCAACACCAACACGTCTCCAGCACGTCTGTGGAACGCGTGGCGGAAAAAATGCTCAGTTTGGATTCTCTTGAGGGCGCGATGGGTGAGTTGCTTCGCGTTTTAATCGGAGAATTCAACTTAGGCAAAAAGTCGTTTGCTGATCTGGGCGTTAAGCATTCCAATGGTTGCGTGTATCTGAAATGGCCGGATACGTTTGCGGGCTACGGTTTTACACCAAAACAGATTTTGACTGAGTTGTCCGATATGGGTTGGATGATCCCGGCCAGCGAGGTTGCCAAGATTGGCGATGCGGTTTTTTCGAGTGGGGTTGCCAAGGCGATCAAGCTAACCGCTGATGTTGGCAAACTGTTTGTTGTTGACAATAAACCTGATAGCGAAGCAACAGAAAAAACCGCAGCAAATACCGTCCAACCATCCTCTTCCCTATCCGCTGACTCTATTGCTGAGCCTGTTGCAGCAGAGGTATCCACAAGCGCAATTCGGAAACCAGCAAAAAAAACCAGGACGAAGGCAAAACCAAGTGATGCCGTGCTGACAAAGCCCAAACCCCCTGTAATCAGCGCCAATTCGGTCAACCCCAATGCGTCTGTGAGTACACCAATCAAAACAAGAAAAGGTAAACCAATTGAAAAAACAGATTGAGGTATTTACTGGCCAATACCACAACGGAATGTGGTACGCATCATCGTGTGAGGTTCCTTGGCTTGCGGCAGAAGGAAGTAGTTATGACGAGGTGGTGAGGGTAATCGGACAGATTGCGCCCGTTATTGTGGCGGGTGCGGGTATTGACTCGTTCAAGTTGGCATGGCGTATCGCGACAAGGCAATCATGAGGCGTTTTATTGTTACAACGCTGGTTATCTTACTGGCGGCACCTCCCGTCAGGTCTGATGATCTTGGTGGGATCGGCAAAACATACGATATCACCGAGTGCGACTTGATTGAGGTCATCCAGAACAAGTTAAAGCGCATGGAAAAAACCGGCGAACTCGCAAAATTCCAGCACGACTACAAAAATCGCGTCATTGATGGCATTGAGCACCCCAAACCCATCCCAGGCATTCAAACGACCGCGACGGCCAATACCCACTACTACGACCCCTCGATGGTAACCGACAAGGATATTGCCGACGCGACCGGCAAAATCCTTTATCCCCGTGGCACACGCGTCAATCCGCTGGATTACATCGGCTGGAACAAATACCTGTTGTTCGTGGATGGGCGTGATGCCAAACAGTTGGAATTCAGCAAAAAAATCACGGCGGCCTCTGATCGTCCCGTCAAATTGGTACTGATAGCGGGTGAACCGCTTGAACTCATGCGCAAATGGAAGATGACTATTTATTTCGATCAAGGCGGCAAACTGACCAAACGTTTTGCCATTACCCAGGTACCCGCCATCGTGAGGCAAGAAGGAAAGAGGTTGAGGATAGATGAGCTACGCTATTAGAACATTGGTATGTGCGCTGGCAATACTGGCGTGCGCACAAAATGCGAATGCATCGCTGGATTGCCAGGGACGATTCCCGAATCTGATTACCGATATTTGCTGGAGTTGTATTTTTCCGATCAAGTTCGGTGCAGGCGCGCTATCGCTACCTATTGCACTTGGGCAAGAGGACACACCGAATCCGGGCGGCCTGCCGATTTGCATGTGCGGCATCAACCCCGGTTTAAAAATCAGTTTTTGGGAACCGGTGCGACACGTTGATGTGGTGCGCAAGCCCTTCTGCATGACCGCGCTAGGTGGGCTGGATATGAATCCTGGCTTTAACGCGCCGCACGGCACACAAGAGATTAAAGACAATGCCGGCATGAGTTCTTTTTACCAAGCCCATTGGTATATTGATCCGGTGTTGGTATTACTGGAGCTGGTGATAGATAGCCCATGTCTTGAGCAGAAGGTGTTCGACGTAGCTTACCTGACCGAACTCGATCCGCTGTGGAATGACGACGAAATGACCAGCATCATCAACCCGGATTCGTTTTTATTTGGCAACCTTGTCGCCAAGATTGCTTGTGGTGCGGACTGTGTGATGTCATCAATGGGATTTGGCAGTAACACACTGTTCTGGTGTGCGGGTTGTCAGGGGTCGATGTATCCATTGAATGGGCATGTGGCTGCGCACATTGGCGGGGTTCAGGCATCCAGCCTGATCGTATCGCGCCTGATCGCCAAGATGCACAGAGAGGGATTGATGTGGGCAGCATCGGGTAGTTCTGGGATGTGTGGTTACTACCCGCAGCTGCTCATGGACAAGACCAACTACAAATACCAAATGCACTTCCCGGTCGCGCAAAACAAAATCAACGGCAGATGCTGTCAGCCGTTAGGCCGCACAACAGTTATTTGGGGGGCGAATAAGGAGATACCGGCTGTTGGTGAGGACTTTGCCTACATGATCTTCCGCAAGCGGAATTGTTGTCAGGGGGCATTTTGATGAGAAACCTTGCCTCGCGCGCCCTACTTTCTTCAGCACTTATTTTGCTGGTGCAGCAAGTTGGTGCAGAAACAGATATGGAACGCTCAAACAGAATACTCAAAGAGGTTACTGAGCGTGTCGTTAATCAATATCGCGCCCCTGCACCCAGGCTCGACAACTTGCCGCAAACGGCAGTAAAAGTGAGCCCAGCGGCCATGGCTGAACAATTCCGCCAGTCGCCCATTACAAACCAGCCACCCGTCGCGCCAGAACTGATGGTCTTTGTATCATTCTCGATGCCGCGCGAAAGCCTGCTGCGCATCGTGGAACAATCGGAAATGACGGGCGCACGGCTGATTTTCCGTGGCTTCACTGGCGATAAGCTTACCGACATGTCGAAGCGCATTGCTGATCTATTGGGAAAGCATCGTGTTGAGGCCGTCGTCCACCCACCCGCGTTTACCCAGTTCAAAGTTAATCAAGTACCCGCACTGGTTATCTCTCAATCCGATGCTGCCAATCAACTGGATAACGGCTGCGCGCAGGCGGAGCGTTATGTGAAAGTCACGGGCGATGTCAGCCAAGACTACGCACTGGATTACATTGAGCGCACCTCGCCGAAGTGGTCAACGGTCGCTGCCACATTCAATAGCAAGCTGCAAAGGAGCTGCAATTGAAAAATATATACGGTGGTCTTGCAGGGGCGTTGCTGTACTTTCAGTCTGCCGCGACCTTTGCTGTTACGCCCGCCCAGCAAGCCTTTATAGATGGGCAAGCGGCGGCACTAGCGGCAACTGCGGGAGCTTCCACCAACATTACCAATGGCACGGTCGCTACCACCGTGAATAGCTTCAACCCAACATACTACTCATACAGCCCCACCGCACCACAAGCCACTTATTTCGTGGGAGGGAATGGCAATACATCCGCGCCTGCCGCAAGCAAAATAACCGCCTGTCAAACAGGCCCGACCAATCCCGATGCGTTCCGTCAGCAAGATTGTACTGCTGTGAATCTCATGGTGCATAACCCGCAGAGTCGCCCTCAGTTCACCCTTAGCCCGACAAATCCCAATGTTGTTGCAAGCCGCCTCATCGAAATCAACCCGAGTACGCTGGCTGCACGTTCCCTTGGATATGCCAATCCATCTGCCATCGGGGCGTTCACTGGCTGCACCAATCGGACAGTGACAACCCCCGCTACTTACACCACAGAGATTTGCGATGAGTATGGGCCGGGGCTAACCAACTGGTGTGCATTGGGTACATCCATCAACGTTAATCCGAACACGAATTATCAGTGCAATCAGACTAACAATGCGTTCCAAACCCAAACTTGCAGCAAAACTACCATCCCGGTCGTTACGCCAACGCCCTACTGTGATGTGGCGGGCAGCGCAACAGGGATAGGTTCATATCAGAAGCTTGTCAAAGCCTATTACGACTTTAAAACAAGAAAAATGATTCCCGCTACTTATGTCACTCAACCTTATGGTCTGTTCGATGTGGTGTTTGCCTGTGCCGGTGATGCGTTAGCCAAAGTCACGGTGACCATTGCCGTTGGTGCGCAGTGCCACTGGGGAGGCTGTAATTCTGATTACTATCCGCTAACGCTCAATTTCATACCAGGCAGAAACACCGCAACATCAGGGTATCAGGCGCGTGTCTATGATGGGACTTTGTGGCACTTAACCTCGATAACGTATAACGGCACAACTAACACTGTGTCGCTTAGCGACACTTCCAACCCCACACAAAAAACCGTCACCGCCACCACCACACCAACAGGTACAGTCGGTATTCGCAATGTAATTAGCTGGACGCTTAACAACGGGTGTGCGGTACAGGAGGCGGCAGCATTATGATTCGCTTACTTTTCCTGACTGTTTCTTTGTTTTTTGCTGGCGCATCCATTGCAGCTTCTTGCGTTAAAACGGGTTCGGTTTGTGTTGATTCCACCCCATGCAAGACGGTATCTGGCGTACAGGTGTGTCTGACCGATCCTGCAATCAACAAGACTTGCTGGCAATACGACGACACCTACAAATGCATGAAGCCTAATTCGGTAGATTATTGCAGGGGCATTAGCCAAGTGCGCGGCTGTTGGCAGACTGATTCTGCGTGCGCTGTGCCCGGGCCAACACCGACCGCGCCGTGCGACACCTGGCGCAATACCTATAGATGCGGCTCTTCAAGTTTACCTGTGCCGACCACAACCACGATTATCAATTCGTCACACACACTGGTCGCGGATACCGCAATACATCCCGTTTGCGCAACTTATGCAGACAACCCATCTTGTAGCATCGTCTCGCACAAGCAAGTTACAACCGGCACGCCGACTGCGGTGTGGCAGGACGAGTACACCTGTATGAGTGCGCCGGCAACCTCCTGTTCTGATCTGGTGGTTCGTGGTTGCACAATGGTTGGCCCAAGGAGATGTATCGCGACAAACCCAAACACAAGCGCTTGCACCCTCTTTGAAAAAACCTACAGTTGCATAAAAACACCCGCGAGCACCTCCACTGTTGCGGATTGCGCCGGCAACCAATATTGCATGGGGGGTAATTGTTTCAACACCGGACATGTGCCAGATGCCGATATGGCGCAAACAGCCGCCATGATGGAGGCGATGCGGCAGGCAGGCAATTACATGGATGGCAGTATGAAAATCTTCAGCGGGCAAGGCAGTAGTTGCACCAACACGCTGTTTGGTTTGTTCAATTGCTGCAAGGGAAGCGGGGGTGGCGGTGGGATGAATAATTCAAGCATCATGAGTTCCGCGATGAGCGCAGGTGGTCAAGTGCTGAAAGCTGGCAGCAGCTATATGTACGACATGATGTTCGACAACTCTTATGTCATACGTGGAATTGACTCAGCGCTTGCCTCAACTCCGGTTGGATCACTTACAAGTGGGCCCTTCAGCCCCTCCTTTTCGATGTATGGTTTTACGGCCTCATGGTCTGCTTCTGGCGGTTTCGTTCTTGCCTTCGATCCAACCACATTAGCGATCCAGGTGGCGATTATGATCATCGTGGAAATAGCATCCTGCGACCCACCAGAAAAAATGCTCGCCCTGAAAAAAGGGCAGAACTTGTGTCGTTTCACCGGCAGTTTTTGCTCAGTCGAGATTCCGATTGTCGGTATTTGTTTGCAGAAAACGGAAACTTATTGCTGCTTCAATTCCCGTTTGGCCAGGATTATCAACACGGCTGGCGGTACACAAATTGGCCGTCCGGCGACCGATTGCTCCGGTTTTACGCCTGACCAATTTGCGGCATTAGACTTTTCTCGAATTGATCTGTCGGAATTTATCGCCGAGATCATGGCAAATGTTCATATGCCGAATACGTCAGCGATCAATACCGATAGCACCGCTGCCATGCAGCGCAAGCTCAACAACTACTACACACGAGGTCGTCAATGATTACACCGAAACACAACATCGCTACTGCGGTATTTTGTCTTTTCGCAACAACGGCAGGTGCAGCGGAAATCTACAGCGTCAAGGCATTACTTATGCAGGCATTGAGTGCGCCAGATGGCAAAGCCCGTGGAGTCGTGGGGGGTAAAGAAGCGGATGCCATTCACTCGGCAACAGGCGCATCCGATCCGGTCAGGGCTGAGGTATTAACGCTCAAGCGGTTCAAACAGGAGGGGTGTAGCCGCCTAGCTGTTAAGTTGATTCAGCCTAACACGCCAACAAAATCGGGGGCTAAAACCGACTTTGCGCTGAACTACGAGCTGAATCTATGCCAAAACGGAATGCCGCCGACAGAAGGGATGGATTTGGGGGAAGTGTCAAAAATCGTGGGTGGGAAGCACGATTGAAGGGTTGAGCGATGGGTATCCATGAAGGAAATAAAGTTGCAGGTAATAAATTTTCTGATGAAATCCTAACACTTCGTGACCGCCTGTTCTTCGGCCTAACCGGATGCTGGCAATTTCCTGAAAAGGCTATCGACGCAGCCTGCTTAGATGTCCGCTTCCAACTTTCTCGAACCGTTGCTTTCGAACCCAAGTGAATCGGTGATGGCTCAAGCCTCATCGGCAGCTGGCGCTTCAAGTAGAATCACAGTCCAACCGCAGTCCCTCAATTTCTGAACTTGTAACTCAGGCGCTCGCTCTCGGTTCATCGCTAGGCACAATAAATGGGACGGGCGCGATACCGCAACATAGAGATTTCGATAAAGAGCGCGCAGGGACTCCGATGCCTTGGGATTAAGATGAACACCACTGGCAATGTTTTCAAGGGTAGCTTCCAAGTCGTGGGACTTTGTCCGGCCTCCGTATGCCTCAAGGACCAAAGTAGCCAAGTGTGTCTCGCCTTTCACCGATGCAATCGTGCCAACACGAATTGAGACCGCCCGTCCCTCTTGAACGACAATGTGGTCATTCGACGCACCGGCTACGGTTGCTTGAACTGCGACCACCTCGAAGGCTCGAAGCGCGCCGAATGATGCCCGGTCGATACCTGTAGGCAGAAGCCCGCTCAGCTTGGCGAACATCAAGTCAATAGTCATCGGCCAGTTCGCCGCAGTCGTATGGCCGAGCCCCGTTGTAAGATCACGGCAAAGTGCCCGCACAGGTACTGCATCAACTCCGCCTTCCTGCAGCTTACGAAGCAGGTAGCTCGCATCTCGAATGTCAGCGATAGCAGGGCACTTGGCAGCGCGCAATGCGAGCAAGATGGCCCGCTTAACGTCACGAACCCGATATTCCAAGTTAAAGGCAGTTTGAGCAAGAATTTGAGGGTCTGCCAAGAGTCGAAAGATACTTTCCTCACCCTGTGGAGTGCTAGAAGAGGCTATGTAGCTGGGCCAGTAATCGACTATATGCCGGCCTGCAAGGCTCTTCGATTCGCCCTGCTTCCGCGCGCAAACCGCCTTCACGGTGCCACGACTAAGCTCGTCGTCCGAAAAAGTATCAAGGACAAGTTTTCCGAAGGCATCAATAACCGAAGTGACAGCTTTGGTATCGTAGAGCATGAGAACCGGCTGGTCACCACCTGTTGCAGTCGACGCCACCGCCTCGCCATGCTCCTGAACGGACCTAACTACCGATGCAATCGACTCAGGAAAGCGTTTGGTTGTTGTGACGTTTAGGTGGCCAGCTCGGGGAAATGTTAATTTGGCTGCATCCGCACCGGAACTCAGGATACGCTGATTACGATCACCATATCGCTGAACGACTACCGTATCGTCAAACAGTCTCGAAAGGAGGGATTCCTGCGCCCAGCTTGTATCCTGCATCTCGTCAATAAGTACGAGCGGAAATCGATGTGATAGGCGCTTCGGGAACTCAGGGAACCGAACCAGTAGCCGCTCAGCGAACGCGAACATATCGTCGAAACGAAACACCCCCCTTGCTCTCAGCTGGTCTTTCAGGGTTTGAGCCTCAGCTCGTGAGTCCGTGCCCTCCCCTGGAAGATTGCCCTCTTCCCATCCCAGTGTAAGACTCGCACCCTCATACCTTAGCGATGCGATTGCTTGTGGCCCCTGATGAGGATTTCTGTCGACCCAACTCCGAAGTTTTCCTTTAGTCTTCAGTAAAGAGAGAGCGCGCGCGGCGAAGATGTCGTTGTCGATGACATCCACTGCCTCACCGTCGCTGCGAAGCATTGGAAGCGCCAAGAATTGGTTCACAAATGCGTGGATGGTCCCGACAAAATGCGGGTATCCAAGCAGCCTCGCACCTGCATGGTTTGCGCCAAGCCGCCTCGAAATTTCTCCCCGAGCCACGTTTGTGTGACTCAGGACGCAGATGCCACGGTTGCTGTGCTTCCATTTGCCGGCCATTAAGAGCAGCTTTGCAGCTAGCATCGTCGTTTTCCCGCTGCCCGGTGCCGCCTGAATGTCCTTTGAGTTAGCCTCAAGAAGAACAGCGCGCCTTTCGGCGTCCCCGAAATCCAGTGTAGGAAATATTGCAGCGAGCTGAGCCAAGTCTTGCTCTGTCAGTACAGGAACGGTCATGCAACTGCCTCAGTGGCTGGTGCAGTCGGGGTCGTGGGGTCAGAGGTGCCGGTCAAGTGTCTCAACGCGGCCTTGAGATACGCCGGTAGCGCATTCAACAGTTCGTCGCCGACACCATAGTCACCTGTCCTGATTAGTTTCGCTGCGTACTGGGCGACGACCGCCTTAGAAGCAGCCTTTTCGTAGAGCGGCTGGTATATCTCCGTAGCTAAGCCATCCGTCACAGCATGCTTTGCCCGCAAAGCGGGCCAAGCAGCAGTGGCGCCAGCAAGGGCGATAGCTTCATCTTCCACGGTCAGGCGCTCCCCCTTGGACTTCTCAGTTTCACCCAACGCCGTCGCAAGGAACATCAACTTTGCCAATCCTGTCATCGCAAGGTCATATTCGAAAGTCCAGTAGTTTGATACGAAGACCTTCACCGCTGGATCATCAGCCGCCTCTACTCGGTCAACTTTACGCTTGACGGCTGCTGCAGCCTCACCTGCGGCATAGTCTTCCTCAAAGCGCCTACCCTTCTTGGGTTTAGTGACGTACGTCGCAATATTTGGAACGATGTCTCGGTCGGTTATGCACACGACGGGCACGGGCATCGACTCACAGGCAGCCGCGCGCTGAAAAATTCTAGCGTAGTGATACAGTCCAACATCGCCAACGTTGACGATAGAAACTCCGTACTTCGAAAACGACAGCCCAGCCATTTCTGCAATTGCGGGCAAAAGCAGCGATTCTGCAGGGCCTTCGACCACAGCTACGCCCCGGGCGAAGAAAAGATTGGACTTTGTGGCGTCGATGAAACGGCGAAGATACTCGTAGTCTGCCCGCGCAAGTTTAGTTTCCTCTGGACGAAGAGGGTAGGTCTTAGCCTTGTGCACTAGAGTCATCGACTCGATGGCAGCACCTGCTGCAAGCGATGGGCTATGAGTGGTTATCACCACCTGAACAGGGCGTTGATCGGCCACTGGCTGTTGCTGAATGAGATCCATGACACGTTCCTGCAACTGAGGATGTAAATGTGCTTCTGGTTCCTCAACAAGCAACAGCCCAAGCTCATCCCCACTGCTGCGAAGCAGAACCAACTCAGTTGCCATGAACAAAGCGTTGTTGTACCCAAGACCTCTAAAGCACCTCTCACTGGCATCAACGCTTTCGGGAGGTAATAGACCCAGCTCAAAGCGCTCAAGAATTTGGGTAAGGCTAGCGTCGCCTGCAATGCGAATCTGCGACGCGAGCGAATCGCCGGCTAATGCCATGCGGCTAAGGTAATTGTCGTTAATGTCGGTCTGAACTGCTCCGATAGCGGCATGGCCGCCAATCTGGTGCTGTGCTTGATTCATCATGCCAACTAGTGTTTTTGCAGGAACAGTGGGATTGCTCGGGTCGAAGTCGCTATTGTCTTGGTCGACCATGAGCGCATGAGCTCCAAGTATCTGCGAAAGCCTTGATTGCCGACCTGGACGCAATTCGGCCTCGGCGTCACGTAAGGGGCGCAAGTAGGTTGCGCGCACAAGCTCACGTACCGCAGAACCAATTTCTGGCTCGGTGCCGTTTTTGCCTGACCGAGTAATAGTATCGACGCGTGCTCTACGCCCCGCTTGCGGAGGATGTCGCCGCGCCTGCAGATTCAAGATCAGGCTCCGAGTCCCATCAGTCTCGTAGGTCAGCCATTCCAAGACGGCACCTTCCTGTTCATGTGAGAGGCCGCGAAGGGTGGCCTCGATAACAAGAGTATCTGCCCTGCTGGTACCTCGGACGTGAAAGTCGTACTCCAAGATTCGAACAGCTTCGAAGCTAGTTGTCCACAGCAGGAGCCGAATAGCATCGATGATGGCTGTCTTGCCGGCATCGTTCTCACCAATTAGTATATTCATTCCAGCGTTGAGCCGCCAGTCAAGGACTGGTGCGCTAGCGCCGTCGCCGAACGCTCGGAAGTTCTGGGCGTGAACGCGGTGTAGGTACATAATTTCCTCCTAAATCGGTTATAGGCGCGCCCCAACCATCGTTAGGAATCATCATCGCCGTATTTTCAACACTCTTACCAGCGGCTGCCGAATCGGCTCTGAGCTATCCTCAACAACCGTCGAGCAAGTTCAATGCAAATTTAAGCTTGAATCGCTTCCAGTTCACTGAGTACGCCGCTGCTCATAAACATCTCCTTGTAGCTCTAAATTTTAGACTGAAAGATGTCTACTGGTTTTGGGGTGATTCAATCTGCGCATCCGAGACAACCGCGCATAATCTCACATAAGACTCTCTTGCATATTGAGGTTCTATCATATTCGCAAAGTCGATTAAGCCTTTCAGATGACGAAAGAAGCCTCCAACGCTATCGAAGCATCTCTTGCTCACATGCTGATCTGGTCCGAACTTTTCGAGGTAATAAAGATGTTGTCGGATTCTGTCTTTGAACGGACGAGATAAACGCGGCAAGTCTCCATCGACGAGCAACCCAAGCACGATCTTACGTGCACCAGGTGGAATAATGGCAGTCTTTTGACGATTCAACATCAAGCCTCGCTTGATAAGTAAGTTTGCAATCTCTTGGATAAGTAGAGATGCTTGTTGTCGGTCAAAATCATTACGTGTGGAGAACGTTAAATCGTCACTATAGCGGGTATATTGCAAACCAAACCTATTGGCGATAGACAATATTTTCTCATCAATGTCTCGCATAGCAAGATTTGCCAGCATCGGGCTGGTCGGCGCTCCTTGAGGAAGAATCCCCATGTAAGGATGGTTGTAACTCTCAATGACACGATTACGTTTTTTTACTCTTCCAGAAGGTATCTGGTAACGTGGGAGAACAAAATTTGGCGGTACGTCGTGCTTTGGGCGATACGTACACAATCTAGCCATTTCAAAGGAAACTAGGGGTTGGTACCCAAGACTATGAAAAACACGATAGGCCTGCATCTCGGAAATGCTGCCAAAGAAATCCAAGATATCTAGTTTTACCATCCATTTGGCACCGCAGTGCTTCTCTGCACACTTCACGATGCTGTTGCCCGGACTGAATGCATGACTTGCCCCATGCACAGGAACTGACCGCAAGACATGTACTGCTATCCAACGTTGCACACGGTAGAGATCAGGTGTTGGAACGCTGATCTTCCTGTATCGGATGGTTTTCTCAGGACCATTAACTCTTTTTCGAATTTTGAAGTGTCGATATTGATGGCAACAGGAACCGGTCAGCAGACCTCTTAGAGCGACATAATCAACCCCGGTTCTCAGAGCTAGATGGCCCAACGTCAGAATTGCTGGAAGCTTATGAGGACCTTCCACGACCGCTATGGTTTGCGCAATGGCAGCGTCGATTGTTTCCTTAGACAGCCCGTGTTCCTTGGCATTCATGCGGTAGTGTTGAGAAGACCACATATCAGTTACTTCGACACGACTGTGGACGCTGAGCACGGCTCAGCCCCAAGTCCTCCGCAGGAGAGTTGAGTCGTGCTCAACATCCGCAATGCGTAGGCTTCTACGAAGGGTAGCGGAACTCCGCACCCCAACAAAAGCAAGCTATACAAGCTAGGCCTGATCAACATGCTCCGGTAAACACTAACTAACAAGGTGGCTTCTCAACGAGTTCGGATAATAAACATCTTCTCCACATTCAGGAAGCACTTTCCTAAAGTGCTGTCGGGTGCGGATAGCGCCCCTTAGCTCCGCATAGCCCGAATCAGTCAAGCGGTATTTCGGTGTTACATAACCTGCATTAATACATTTTTCGAGTAGCGAGTTGCATTCATCGACGGTCATTGCTAATGAATAACAAAGGCTTGATGGTGTCCGCGCGCCCTTGGAAATTAAGGCTAACAAGGTCAGTACGGCATACGATAACGGGTGTTGAAAAACCGATGGATTTACCGCAGCAAGCCTTTTATGCCCGACAGAGAGCAGAACACTTACTGAATCTCGACTGACGATTTCCGGGGGAAATACTGAGCGAGCATCTCCGATAACAACGCGATTCGGAAAGAGCGGAAACCACGGACGTTTGGGTATATGCGGTGCCCAGAGCATGGCAGGGGTATTATTTGGACAGCCATGCTCAAACACCATCAATGCGCCAATATTCCCATATCCGCAAATTAGGTTAGGCCTTGATGTCTTTATGCCATATTTCTTGAATAGTTCGCTTAGTGGTTTTTTAAGCTTTTGCGGCTGAATATCAGCCAAGGTTGGACAAAAGTATTTGTATTTAACATTTGGCTTAACTCGGCTCTTCTGCACGTAGCGCAATCCAGCCTCGCTGACTGCATAACAAATAACCTCAAACTTTAGGTAACCCAGCGATACCCAGGATTTGATTGTTGAATCTCTCCACATCGCTGATAGAAACGATGAAGTTTGACTTCCGCTGCCCAGAACATCATCAATCATAAAGATGGCGCGACAGTTCACCTTGCGCATGCTCTCGATTGTTGGGTGATTAAGTAATCTTTTGGGGTAGGCCTTTGCTAGATTTCGGAGAAATGATGCTACTCGTCCTTCACTACCAATATCTGCTCCACGCGTTACCGCGTCGGTACTCATCGAGCCATCAGGACCACAACCGACTTTGAAGTAACTGTCCAAACAATCTTTTGATAGTTCTCGTACAGCAAATAATGCGATAGGTCCCTCTATTTCATCCATCCGCCGCAAAATCAAGCTCTCAATGGCTCTTTCGAATTCACTATGAGAAACCAGTGTTAGCATCGACAGAAAGTCACGAGCTAGCCGTCTATCAGCTTCGTCGAATTGATTTAGCCACAGCTGACCACTCTCGGTAAGAGCCAGCCTTGATGAAATCTCAGATGCTTGTTCGGTTTTCATCGAAATTTAGAGAGAATGCAGTAGTGCCAATATACCATCTTGGGCGTGTGCAAGAAATTTCGTGTACAAATGAATAGCTATTGGCTACAAAAGTGACGATTCGAAAAAGTTGTAAGCGGACACCCGAGCCGGCGGCACCGACTGCCTTTTCAGGAAATCGCCAGCGTCTGGCCGAAATGCGGTCGCTCCCAACTTCGTCCTAGACCGTCCAGAATGGCACTAAGCTGGCCATGGATCCAGTGATTTTACCGCCTGCTTATGAGCTAATTGCTACCAGTCAAAATCGTAGTAATTATAGAGTCGGCCATCAAATAAATTACAAATCCGTTCACCCTGAGCCAAGTAAGCCCCTTATTCACGTGGCAAGGCGTTAGCAGAAAACAGTACTCTCTTGCCTACTGATTGCTGTTTAACCATCCTTATGGCTTTGCAATACATTGAATATTAATAAATAAAAATCTGTTTCTTGAGAGCTTGTCGAAGAGCCATGTGATTCAACAGACTCACCACGCACGAGAAACTGTTTACTGGCCGACTCAGTGTCGTAACGGGTAGCGGGTTTGCGATTGAGATCGGTGGCGGATTACCTTGAAATCGGCATCCACCCCTAAAACCCCGCCTCTATAATAAAACGTGAATCCAATCCATCTTCAATCGAACTGCTGATTTCCAAGCGGTTTCGGGCGCGCGTAATCCCCACATAGAACAATCGCCGCTCTTCTTCTTCGGTGGAATCCGGGTGTGGCAAATTGCCATTTTCCGCGCCAATAATCCACACACTGTCGAACTCCAGACCTTTACTGCCGTGCAAGGTGGATAGCACTACGCCGGTGGCGTTGGTACGATCTGTTGTTCTCGATAGCGTATTTAAGCGTTGCGCCAACGATCCTTTAAGCCTGGCAATAATGCCGGCCAATTTTTTCACCAGATTACCGCGATCTTGTTTGGCATGCTGTGCAAGCCAGTTGGATGCCGCATAGATGGCAAGCGTCGTATTGCCATCCGCTATTTGCCTCCGCCATTCAGCGTATCCACGCCGCGCACTCTCAATGGTCTTTCTGGTACGCACATCGTTTTCGGGTGCGTGGATCAAGATTCTTTCCAGCATTTGCCCGCAACTTTTATCGTCATGATGCAAATTAAGCAATTCCGACTTGATCCCGCAAACCGACAATGCATTGGCCATACCCGTCCAGCCGTCCGATTGTATGCTTTTAAGCAATCCAACCAAGGCACTGCCCGTCACACCATCCCAAACAGATTTTCCACCTGAAAGCGTATAGTCAATGCTGCTTGCCAGCAATTCTGCCTCAACCACTTCCAGCAAACTATTGGTGCGTGCGAGTATTGCCCAACCTTGGCCGGCAGATTTCTTTATCGCCTCAACAACAAGGCTGGCTTCGTCGCTTCTGTCTGCGGCGCGATGTGTCTTGACGATGCCGCTTGCGTCGCGGGCGGCTTCGATGGCTTTGTTGGCTCGGTTCGGGTTGTTGGCAATCAAACGGGCTGCGTGAGCCAAGATATTAGGTGCGCAGCGGTAATTGATTGGCAGCGTGATTTCCTGGGCAACCAGCGTTTGCGAAACGCGGAGCATTCCCGCGTAGCCCAGCGCATTCCGAAACGAGTACAGGCTTTGATCGTCGTCGCCAACAATCGTGACCTCAATGCCAGCCATGCCATGTTCAATCACCCATTGCGCCTGCACCTCGTCCGCATCCTGAAACTCATCAGCCAGCAACCAGCGCACGGCAAGCGGCTTGATGCTCTCGTCTCGAAACCCATTAACGACAGTCAGCAAAATATCGGCGAAATCCATTCCGTGTTCTGTGGCAAGCAAATGCTGGTAGGCATTGAACACATCCTCGATGCCGGGATCGCTGAATATGGTCTGCCCCAACCTTGATTTGGCGCGATCAATGGCGGAAAGCACCTTGTCAAAAGGTACATCACATTTGTATTGTGAGTAACACCGTCTAAGCAACCCCATGCGCTCGCCATCCGATAGCAGCTTCATGCTTGACAGGTGTGGCAACCGTCGAATCTGCGACAGTGCCACCGAATGAAATGTCCCGACCGCCAGACGCTTTGCCTCGCGTTCCCCGCATAAGTGCAGAATTCGCGACTTCAGTTCAGCGGCTGCATCGCGTGTGAACGTAACGGCGCACAACCGCCCTGTTTTATTTTCACTGAGCAACCGGGCTGCTCGCATGGATAGTACGCGTGTTTTTCCTGACCCTGGACAGGCCAGCACCGAACAATGCCCTAGCGCATTAACCGCTCTGGCTTGTTGCTGGTTGAGTTGCAAGTCAGGATACGGACTCAGTGACGGTCAGCGCTTCACCCTCGGCGGGAATGGTTTTGGCGGCTTTCGTGGCTTTGGCGCTTTTTTGTTTGGCAACGGGGGCCTCCTCATTCAAGGGGCTGGTGTTATCCGCTTCGCTTGGTGGCGCGCCATCAACTTCGGCCAGTTTTCCAGCTGCACGGAAAGCACGGTTGGTAATGTTTTTTATTTCGGCGGCAACCCCGATCATTTTCCTGCGCCATTGTCTTTCCAGGCTGGCCTTTGCGTCGTCATCAATAAATCCGGCAAACCATGCCGAGTGAACAAGGCAGAGCAACCCATCAAGTTCCGAGATTATTTGCAAATATTGACCGGCTTTGTTGCAGGTTAGCTTGGCTTCGACTTGTTTTGTGTGGGTGTAATTCAGTCGGCCAATCTCGATACCATTGTCCTCAGCGATCTTCTTGATCCGCGCGCCTTCATTGCGCAGATTCGCAAGCGCATTGTTAATCAGGTGATCGACGGCACCGTTGATGGTCATCATTTCGCTGGCGTTTTTGACCAGTGTCGGCAGCACGGCGCTTAGATTGCGCATTGAGACGGCGCAGTCATCGAAGGCCGTCTCATAGACCAATTGGGCTGGTGTCGTATAAAGGGTTGTGTCTCGAATGACAAATGGATTACTGAACTCCAGGTATTTTTTTGGTGTTCTGATTGCACCTTTCGCAGCCTTTTTCTCTTCCATATAACGCTCCATTAGTGAATTGAACGGATTTTGCCACGGGCAATCATGCTTCAAACATCCATATAAATCCTCGAAATACCTTGCAGATTTGCAAGGTATTTCGAGGATTTATATTTTCACTTGCCCAATAATTCCCATACGCGCCACAGACGCTCCACAGCGCATGTGGGACTTTTAGGCAGTTCGGCTGGCTGCGCTCAGTCGTACTGGAAACGCGCCACAGTCGCGCTACGGGCGTGCCGGATTTTCGTGCTGTTGCGATGATTTGTTTCACCCGTTCTGCAAACGCTCTACAGAGCATGTGAAATTTTTAGGAGGAATGATGCTGACAGTTGGATTGGATATTGGTTACTCGAATCTCAAGATTGTTTATGGCGACAACACCGAGGTGTCGCCCAAGATGATTAAGCGTCCAGCTGGTGCAGCCCCATTGGATCATCTTGGGCAGCGAATTATGGGCAACGACGATTCATTGCACGTATTGGTAGATGGCAAGGAGTTTGCTGCGGCGGTGAGTCACGACCGCATTGAGAATTGGCCGCGTGAACTGCATAAAGATTACACCGCAACGGAATCTTATCGCGCCTTGTTTAACGCCGGCTTGCTTTTAACGGAAATGAGCGAGATTGATTGTGTGATAACGGGATTGCCGACTAACCAGTATCTGGATGCTGAATTGCGTGAGCATTTAACGAAAATCATGCGCGGCGAACATCAGATCACGCCCCGGCGCAAGGTGGTGGTACATGACGTCAAAATCGTACCCCAGCCACTGGGCGGCTTCGTTGACTGGATGCACGGCCTGGATGATCCCAGCCAGATTGAAGATTCCAGTGTGCTGGTGGTTGACCCCGGCTTTTTCTCAGTTGATTGGGTGTTACTGGTAAATGGTGAATTCAAGCGTGCTTCCTCTGGCACGAGCCTTGATGCTACCTCGGTGGTTTTGGATGAAGCCGCAGCCATGATTGCACAGGATCACGGCGGCAATCCCGGTAGAAGCAAGCTGGAAAACGCCGTCAGAGCTGAACGCTCCACTGTCTCTGTGTTTGGTGAGCGCATTGAGATCGCGCCCTACCTGGCTGACGCATCGGCAAAGGTTGGACATATTGCGTGCTCACAGATACAGGAATCCTTGCGCAAGGAAAATTCCAGTATTGATCAGATCGTCCTTGTCGGGGGCGGTGCGCCATTCTTTGAAGCGTCCATCAAAGAAGCGTTCGCCAAAACACCTATCAACCTGGCAAAGGAGGCTGTGTTTGCAAACGCAAGAGGCTTTTGGCGCGGCGGTGCGGCCTGACATGCGCATCACGGTCAATTATTTTGAGGGGCATTCCGAGCTACAGGCCGATCTGTCTGCGTTGCCACTGCGCGCGCGTGCTGAACGATTACGGATGCTGGCCTCAATGGGGCTGTCTGTTTTGGGCGGCAAGATTGTGCATGTTGATGTTGCCAGGGTCACTCCTGTCATTGATGGATGTGGTGCAGCGGCGGTCAAAATTTCGCTTGAGCCAGCGCCAGAACAGCCAGAAACCGAACGGCCTGCAACCCAAGCCATTGTGAAGAGCGTCTTTGGTCAATTTTAGGAGGCGCTGATTGTGTTGCTCGAACTTATTGAGTGGATTGGCTGTGCGACTGGATTGTGTGGCGCGGCTCTGTTGGCGTTGAACAATCGCTACTCCGGTTGGGGTTTTGTGTTGTTTCTGGTATCGAATGTCGCGTGGATATATTTCGGTTTGCTCACCCATGCAACGGGCATGGTCGTCATGCAAGTCGGCTTCACCGCGACCAGTTTGATGGGCGTTTGGCGTTGGATGATCGTAACCAGATAGTTATCCACAAAAACCGTGGGTATGTCTGTGGGCAGGGCATCTAACTATGCATTGCGAAAGGGGAAATCGGCATTGAGTGGTGATTGGGCAATATCCAGAAAATTAGTCGAACGAAAAATCGGCCGCCATCACATTGCCTTTTTTAAGGCTGCCATTCTTGGTATGGATATTGGCGAAATGTCTGATCGCTATCTTGAGACCGGGATGGATTTGCGTCGCGCAAAAACAACACTGACCTGGATTCGGGATACGCTCAGACAGGCTGCGCTGCGAAGCGGGAAGCATCGCGAAGCCCATCTCATCAGGATGCACATTGGTGCGGGCGGCGGGGAATCCGCACTCTCCCCTGCCCCCACCCTTGATGATTACCGCGCTGAGTTTGATCCCGATGGATTCTTTACAGAAAAAGAACTTATTCGCTCTTACCTGGATGCCTACCCACAGACAGTCGATACCAAGCAAAAGAAAAGGCAACGACTGATCGACAAGCAGTTGCTTGCGCTAAAGTGGATTGAGCCGCTGATTACTACCGATCCGATGCGTGAGGACTTGATCGCGGCCTGGTTTGACCCGGTGATCTCCAACCGTTTGGTGTTGGCTGGCTTGCCGACAATAGGACATTTAATCAACAGGATCGCTGTACGTGGTTATCGCTGGTGGATTGACGTGCCAAGGTTGGGCAACAAGGGCGCGGCGCGAATTGTGGCGTGGCTGCAAGGTTACGAATCATCGCTAGGCGCATTGCCACAACGCTCACTTGTCCCTGCGCGCACGGTAGCACCCTTATTGCGAAATCAAGAGCGAAATAGGGAAACGCGCGTTGTACCACTGGAGGCATTTGCCGTACCCGTTGATCTGGATGGTACGGTTGGATCGAATCGTTATCATGGCGTGCCGCGTATTGCTGCCGCAAACGACTATCAAGCCGTGTTTGCCTGGCTTGCCACAAAGTCCGGCAATCCAAACACTCAGCGCGCCTATCAGAAGGAAGCAGAGAAGATGCTGTTGTGGGCGATTATTGAGCGCAACAAAGCTTTGTCTGATTTGACAGTTGAGGATTGCGCATCCTATCGAGACTGGCTGTCCATGATAGGCAGAACCGAACCCGACAACTGGCCTTTTCGCATCACGCAATCTGAATGGATTAGCGCAAAAAAGAGGGAGCGGCACGATCCGGCATGGAAGCCGTTTGATGGGGCGCTATCGCCTGGCAGCGTTCGGTACGCACTGACTGTTGTCGGCAACCTGTTTGAGTGGTTGGTGCGTGTGCAGTATTGCTCATTCAATCCGTGGAGTGCAGTGTCCAAATCGCTGGTTGCTGCTGATTCCCAGTCAAATCCTGATGTCGAATTCATGCGGGCGTTTTCTGCGGGGCAGTGGAATTATTTGATGGCTTGTTTGCATCAACTACCTGCCACCAACTATTCAGCGAGATTACGTTTTGTGCTGCCATTCGCCTACGCAACCGGCCTGCGTATATCCGAGCTGGTTGATGCAAAAGTATCGCGCATGTACACGATGCCGCTCTCAAATGAGATCGGTGTACGCTGGATGCTCAAAGTTTGTGGCAAAGGGGGTAAATGGCGCGCTGTGCCACTTTCCAGCGAAGTCATACAGGCGTTACAAACCTATTTCGAGTATCGCGGGTTGAGCCTGGACATCACCAGCAATCCACCAGACACCCCGCTTGTTTCAAGCGAGATCGGGACAGGTTCTGTGACGACCAGCGCGCTATCCAAGTCCTTGCGCTCATTTTTTGGAGAGATTGCACAATTTCTGATGATGGATGGCAAGCATATCGAAGCCAAGGCATTTAATCGCGCCACAGCACATTGGTTGCGCCACACTTGTGGAAGTCATTTGGCACTATCTGGTGTGCCGCTCAATATCGTCCAGCGTTTGCTTGGGCATACCAGTCTGCAAACGACCAGCATATACACGGACACCTCCGATGAAAATCTGTGGCGCGCGGTTGAGTTGGCTGGATTTTGGGGCACAAATGAGACTAGACTTTAGATCATCACGACGTGGTTATGTACTGGAATTGAGCCGGGATTTGCTGGGCGACTACGTTCTTAGACGACATTGGTTTGGGCTGACCAACAGACGAGGCGGAATGAAACAGCAGGTCTTTGTTGAAGAAGAGGATGCCATGCGTGAGGTTGCTAAAATTGAGCGCAGTCGAATGAGACATGGGTATCAATTGAAATAAAATGGAATGATGCGCTTGCGAGACTGCTAAAAGATGGACAAAAGCGGCAAGGCGTAACACTGCTGTGTTGTAGCGAGTTGCCGACAGAGCCAGCTCGGCGATCAGGTGCTGAATGCTGCCTGCGAGTTGGAGTTGCGAGGCGAGAAGTTCTGTTGGTGAACGAACCGGCAAGCCCTCCATGAATGGCGGGTAGCGCGGTATTTTTTGCAGGCACTCAATCTGCTTGGCCGACGCGAGCTGGTTGATTTGCACAGCATCATGCGCGCTCGGCAAAAAGCGGGCGTTATAGTTTGCAACCCAAGCAAGTAATTCAGCATGCCAGAAACCCGCACTTCGCCAAGTAACGTCGAGATGAAGCCGTCGGTCGCGACAGGCCGTTTTCTGGGATGCAACCAATCAAGCATCCATTCATGAGTTGCCGTTTATCGATTTAAACCGTGACAATTTTCTACAAGAATTAGCCTCTTGTTTCCAGTGAGTGTTAGCAAAAACGATGTAAATCTCAATTGAAAGGTTGTTTAAATAGTCAATATCTACTGCGGCAGAAATGAAAACCGAGATAAATATGCTCTAAAATTAGCCAAAATGCGCTAAATATAAAATATTCTCCTTGAATTTCTGAAATATATCCCCCATTTAGTGTAGGTCAATTTTTAAGGAGAAATTCATGTCCGATGCACAATCCAGCTTCACATCGTTTCACAGCACCATCCGGCTCGATCCTAAAAACAATGAAATGCTTCGCGAAAAACGTGACACACTACTCAAAAATTTGAAGGATAAAATCAACCCGGCAGCACCTTCATATTCGACATTTCATCAGGGTAGTTATGAGCTCAGTACAGGGGTAAATCCATTGGGTGGTGATCCTGACATGGATGTCGGTATCATCTTCGATTGCCAGCCTGAAGATTATGGTGATCCGGTCGTACTGAAACGCTTTGTCAGAAATGCCCTTGAGTATATCAATCGCACTGTACGGATACGCAAACCCTGTGTAACCGTCGAGTACCTGAAGGGCGGTGAACGCGAGATGCACATCGATTTAGCGATCTATTGCACAAATAGTTCAGGTGTAACGCAATTAGCGCGAGGACGTGAGAGTGACCCTACCAACACAGACTTTCGTTATTGGGAAACATCCGAACCTAAAAAACTCAACACCACGATCATTGACGCTTTCAGCGGCGCAGATCGTGAGCAGTGGCGACGCGTTGTGCGTTACCTGAAACGCTGGCGTGATATCAAGATCGGACACAAAAACATTCCCAGCATCGCGCTGACCGTGGAAGCCATTCAGCAATTTAAGGCAGTTTACGACAAGGTGGATGGTAAGCATCGTGACCTGATCGCCATGCGCGACATGCTTGACCGGATTTTGAGCCGTTGGGTTGGTAAACGATTGCAGGTTGGTTTGCCTGTTGAGCCGTACTGTGACCTGCTGGAAAATGTGACTGATATCCAGATAGAGGATTTCAAGACTAAGCTCACGAAGTTGCGTGATGTACTGAACGATGCCGACAAGGAGGCGGATACGCACGAAGCCTGCAAGCTGTTGCAAGGACAGTTTGGCGTTGATTTTCCTGTTCCGGAAAAAAGCACCACTACGCAAAAGACCGCCAGTGCAATCTCATGTAGCGGCCTTTCCGCGTGACACCCGAACAGTCTGCCTTCAAGGAGGCTGTTGAGTCCGCACTATTGCAAAATGGTGCGGAGGATCTTGTTTTTACGGTCGATGAAAACAAGGCGGAATGGCATTTCAAGCTTAAGTGCAATGGCCAGTCTTGGCCACTGTTTCTGCGCACGTACACTTGGAGCCTGATTCCCTTGCCTTTTTTGTACTGGGATAAACCAGAGCCGGTTTGGGGTTGGCCTCACACCGGGGATGACGGTTCGATCTGCGCCTTTGATAAACAGGGTATCGATTATGATGCAGAAAACCATGAAGGAGTAATTCGGCAGATTATTGATACAAGCATGCAAATGTTAATGAGTCACCATGCGATGAATGAGGCAGAACGTTTGCATGCTTTCGCTGATGAACTGGAGAGCTATGCACGTAAGGTTGGCATTCACGCACTTACTCTTGATGCGCCACTCCGTGGGTTCAAACGTGTTCATGCTGCGGTTACTCCAAAATCCAAAGGATTGGGGCAGATAGAACGTATCAATAGTAGTGAGGTGATCAGTAAAACGCAGCGACATTCGCTTTTCGTTTTCGATGTGGATATTGGTGATTTACCCCCCTTGGTTAATAAGCCTAGCTTTGATTGGTGGAATAGTCTTTGTCAGCGCCTTCCGGTTAAATCGCGTTGCCGCTTGGAGAAAAAAAGGGGGTGTGGTGTCATCCTGCGTGTGCCCAATCGTTTTGGTGGCGCTCATATATTATTGTACTGGGGGGGAAATAAAGTACGCAGCCAGCACTTCCAGATTTACAGGCTGGAATCTGCCTATCACGAATACCTAACACGCCGGGTTGGACAGCACAGCCTTTCGCGCAGGGTGGCCGTTATCGGTGTTGGTGCGGTAGGTTCTCGTGTTGCCGAACACCTTGCCCTCACGGGAATTAAGCATCTGACACTTGTCGATTCAGATGACATGAGTGCCAATAATTTGGGACGTCATGTACTGTCGCGCAATTTTTTAGGCATGAATAAAGCCTTTAGCATGGCAGCCCATTTGTGTAATCGTATGCCAGGAATCGACATTACCCCCTTCGATTGTTCATTCCGCAAGTGGTTGACCATTGCTCAACCAAATGACTTTGATGTCATCATTCTGGCCATAGGCAATCTTGCAGAGGAAAGACTTTGGTATCGTCGAGCATGGCGTGAGGGTTGGACTTGCCGTCTGGTCAGCACGTTTGTTGAAGCAGCTAACCTTGGAGGGCATGCCATCTCTATGCAACCTAGTGAGCCGGGGTGTCTGGAATGCCTCTATGAAGCTGAAGATCCGGCAGCATTGGGTACTCTGCGCACCGTTATGCTTGAACCTGGGCAATCTTCCTCACAGGAAATCAGTGGATGTGGCGCTTTTACACCCTATTCGGCCATCACAGCGACTCGAACTGCCTTGTTAGCGGCGGAGTTGGCATTGCCAGGGGCCGCAATTGGCTACCATCGATGGGCAGGATCGGATGAAAGTGCGGCAGCATTGAATCTTCGTCCGAGCAGCTTCTGGCATGCTTTGCGGGAGGGAAGAACTCTTCCTTTTATAACAAGGGAGTCATATCTTCGTGATGGTTGTCCATGCTGCGGCAATTGAGCAATGGTAACCGGGCTTGGCAAATTTCAGCGGAGATACGTGGCAGCCTATCCGCTGATTTCATCCAATCACTTACTCGCTGGTGTCAGCGAGGCAGATTTGCGCGTGAAGCCGGAGGGCTTGTTCTCGGCTTCATCGATATCGACACAGGCGGCCTGTTGGCCGATTCAATCACCACGCCGTGCTGGGGTGATAAACGCAGCCGCTACAGCTTCTACCGTGGTCACGGTCATCAAGTCAAGGCAACACAGTGGCATCGCAACACCGACGGGCATGGAACGATATTGGGCTTGTGGCACAGTCACCCGGAGGCCATACCGAATCCATCCGATACTGACTGGAATGACTTGGCCAATATGCTGCGTCATGGTACTTACAGCGGATCTGGACTTATTTATCTCATTGTCGGCACCGAGCATATCGGTCTTTGGTTCGGACAGCGCGACGGAAAAATACACGCATTAGGAACGATTCAACTATGAAAAGCATTTCACACAAAATAATTGACACAATCAAAGAAGTTTTTATCCTGTACATCAACGCACGATTTGTTCGAGGAACGGGATCTCGCCTCATGTCAGCAGGGTTGGTCATCTTCTTTTATTTGGCCAGTTCCAACGTTGATGGTTCGCTTGCTATCAATGTTTCAGGGGTGTCTCTGGGAGGAAAGATAAGCAGTGTGGAAATCCCCGGCTTTTGGCATTTGGTCGCTTCGGTTCTTATTCTGACTGGTGCATCATGGATGCTTCGCACTGAACACCAGCAACGGAAGCGCGAGGAGGAAGAAAGCGATCGCAAGGTCGTGCTGGCGGTGCAGATCGAGGGATACAGTAATGTCATTCAGTCGCCAGTAACTTCATCGGTCCCACCCGAAATCAAAGGGAAGCGCATCCCCATCATGATTAACGTGCGCGATGCACTCTTGGATGGTCACCGCCTACAAGATGCAGCGGACGATGTTACCAATATCGAACGTACAGTACATCAACACGGTGTTAGTCATAATTCAGCAGACATTAACATCTGCGCAGGAGGATTAGCACCCGTGCCATTTCTTTTCATGCTAGGCAATATTCTGGAAGATCATCGTCCTATCCACTGGGCTGAATGGGATCGCAAAGGGAGTCGCTGGACGTGGAGTAACGAAGGTGTTGCTGTTCAGACCTGGGGGTTGCCCAACCTTGGAACGTTTGCTGATGACGAAATCGTGTTGAAGTCAGGCATTACGTATGGGATTGCCGACAAGGAGATTGCACAGGCCTTTCCGGGTCTTTCCGTCATTAAGTGGGAGCCAGCAAAAACAATCTTTGAAGTCATTCTTGATGAACACAGTTGTCTTGATATTTGTGAGGAATTTAAGACACTGATGCGTCAATTGAAAGGCCAAGGGGTCAAACGAGTGCATTTCCTGCTGGCCTGCTCAACGGCGCTTACTATGCGTCTTGGTAGCGTGCTTGATCCACGCAACATGCCAGAGGTAATCGTTTACCAGTATGAGAAAAACAGCAACCTTATTTACACATGGGGGCTGGGTGTTAAGGTTCACGAAGGTCGAAAATCCGCCATTGTCATTGATCGCCGCAAAACAACCCAGAGTGAGGATTAGGCCTTATCAATTTAAGTGCGGTCATTCTCAGTGATATCTATGATTGTCGAAACGTCGCCTTGGATGTCACGAACGGCTGCTTCCTGACTGACTATATTGCATGTCGAATAGCAGAAAATGGCACCTCCAGTTTTTCGTGCTGCATTATTGCGCGCCAAAAGCAATCAGTGAAACTTTCCGCACATATAGCACATGAATCGCATAGTACGCTCCTGAAAACAACTTGAGTCGCAGGCAGCATTCCGTTTTACCCCCTCATTGCGGCAGCCCATTCAACCTCGATCACTCCACCCCCAACGCCTTGAACACCGCATCCACTGGATCAGAGTAAAAACTGGTCTGGAATTTTGCGAACAGTTCGCCGGGTACCGTTGGAATATCGGTCACGCTCGACATCGGCAGCAGGATGCGTTTGGCACCGGCATCAAACGCCACTTGCAAACTTTCCGCCAAGTTACGCGCCTGTGTAATGGTTCCACCCAGACTCATATCACCCATCACAACCATCTGGCTTTGCATCGATTTACCCAGTGTTGCAGAACACAGCGCGATAAAGTTGGCGAGCGTCAAAGTTTCTGGCGCGCCGGAATTTTGCAGCTCGACCAGATGTAAGTGGTAATCATGGTCTCCCGGCTTGATCGCCCCGCTTACCCGTGAAGCATGAGCTTTGAAGTAATCGAATGCGACTCTGGATGGCTCTCTGGAATTATTTCCCGAAATCGAAATTTTGCCATTGCCGGCGATTGACTGGATTTCCAGCCGGTACACGCCCGGCATGCCGTTTTCACCGATACTGATGGTATGCAATGTTCCGGGGTTGGGTCTGCCATCTGGAATCAGCGAACCACCGCCCTGCTCCGGCACCGATATAAACCGTTCCTGCCCGTCTTCCAGATCGATGTAGCTGAAATGAACATCGTAAAACTCCATGCCGCCGATTTTCTTGAGCTGTTCTTTTATCCGGCGACGCGTTTCGAGTGCATATTCCAACGCACGACGCACGCTTTCCTTGCCGTATTCGCCATGCGGGCAAGTCAGTTTGAGCAGACCGGATACAGTGCGCCGCACGGCAATCGTATCGCGCTGATTCAGGTTATTACCCAATTTGAACCACTTATCAATAGCGTCGGCAAAGCTGCGCTTACGCATCTCGCGCATCCATTCCGCCAGGTAATCCACGATCATACCGTACTGGTTAGTGAAGAACTCTGGACGCATCTTGGGGATTTCCCAGCCCGGCACATAGGCATGAAATCGGTCAAAAAATGCCGAGTCAATCATCGCATCCGGGAATGGCTCCAGTAAATGACTGGTTTTTACCATCTGCTCGACAGACTGATTGATATTGCCGACGAACACCATGGATGCGCTTGCATTGATCGACTCACGCCCGCGCGAGAATGACCCGCTCGCCATATAGTCCTTCATGATCTGAATGCCGTCTTGTTCCTTGAAGTTGATACCTGCCACCTCATCAAACGCGACCACATCCCATAATCCGACCAGACCGATCTTGCGCGAGCCCATGTTGTAGAACAGATTGGCGACAGTGGTTTGCCCGCCCGACACCAGAATACTATTCGGGCTGATTTCCTTGTAAATATGGCTCTTGCCGGTGCCGCGAGGACCTAACTCGCAGATGTTATAGTTGTTCTCCACCAGCGGGATCATGCGTGCCAGCAGATGCCATTTCACGCGCTGATTAAAACAAGTAGGCTCCATACCCGTTGAACGGATCAGGCCGTCGATCCACTGTTCCTCAGTAAAGCCTTTGCGCGCATCGAACAAAGCTTCCATATCCATGTTGGGCATCTGGATCGGCTTCAAATCGGAAATTGAAAACGGCGAGCCCTTCTGATTTTCCTCAAAGCGGTAGCGCAACGTCACGATGCACCAGATCCCGCCGACCAGCAGCTTCTCAAAATTACGTACATCGGAATCAGGAATTTCCGCATCCCTGATAGACAAGTTGGAAAGCATCGCCTCGTAAGAGTCTCGCTTCTCGTTCAGCTTGACCGTGACCTTATCGATCACCTTATAGCTGCCACTCTCGCGTATCTTGGACTTTACCTTCTCAGCTTCATCCGGGCGTACATAGTTTTCCGCCAGCACCCGCTTCACATTTGTTAAGCCTGCCTCAATGGTCGCAGGATCATCCGATGCGCAGTACATGCCAAGCAAATATTCCAGCACATAGACAGGAACATTCGCGCCTTCCTTGATTAGTTTGGTCAAATCCTTGCGCACCACCTTGCCGGGCAGAAATTCGTTCAACAGCACATCAAGGCTTTTTTCCTGATTTAAATCACTCATCGTCTGTTCCTAAAAATCATTTGAAAACGCCAGATCCACTCGCAGCGGCAGGCGCATCACTTCCACCTTGGTTTGCGCGTCACGCGCTATCAGGAAGTAATCTTTATTCCGGTCATAGCTTCCCGATCGAACGGTCAGCATCACTGTGCGTTTACGGCTATCCATCAGATCAGAGTCACTATCAAAAGTCAGCGACTGCTCGTCACTGATAAATTCCTCGCCATCGCGTAGAGAAATCTGCACCATGCGTGGCAGTACCCGTGCTGAAACAGCCTCATCCTGAATAAACTCGAATCGTTGCCGGTTAGTCACCACTTTAATTGACGCACCCAGAATACTGAAATTCACGAAGCGGGTCTTTGCCTTATCCGATTCGCTTGCGCGTAAGGTAATCACCGGCACAACCACTTCCTGCGGCATCGCGCTGCCATGCACAAATCGCGCACCACCCGCGAAATGGAAACGCGCCGCGCCCTTGGGCAACCAGAAGTCCATACTGCCCTCGCCCGCCTCAGTTCCCGCCGTAACCGAAGTATTGCCGCACCAGGCTTTGGGGCTGACACCGATGCCTTGTCCAATCAAATAGCGTTTTTTGGCTTTCAATATGCCAGCGGGCTTTTCATCCAACGTTGATTTATCAGCTACATCAAGGGCCGACTCCTGATACATAAAGCCGTGATCCGCAGTCAGCAAGACAACCGAGCCATTCAGACTGTTGATAATGAAATTGGCCAGCCTTCCCAACTCATCCAGCGCATCATTGACCGCTGCAAAGGTCTTGGTCTCGGATGCTTGTTTATCACCGATCATGTCAATCAGGTCGTGATAGATGTACACCACTTGCTTGTCACGAACGAATTCACGCCCCTTGTCTTTACCCAGCGCCATCAAATCATCGGCTTTGATTGCCACGCCGCCATACTGCTCAAGATGAGTGCTGCGCTGCTCGCTGGTCGAAACCACAGCGCCATCCGCACTCAAGTCGTAATTGCCATTTAGCTTGTACGCCAATTTGGAGTGTGGCAGCAGCGATGCCATACCCAGCGCGGTGTAACTGGGCAACACGCCGAGCATGGCGGACAAGGATGCCTTCAGACGGTTACGGCTATTGATAATCCGCGTCAACTCCTCGGCTGCCTCGTAACGGAATGCATCCGAAATCACCACAAACACCCGCTTTGCCCCGCCATCCAGCACCGGCTTCACATGCTTTATATAGAAGTCTGGCTGATTTATTAAGCCATCGACTTTCCACTTTCCCAGTAGACCGCTGTCGCCTTCCAGCACTTTGCTCCATGCGGAAGTTAATTGCGGGATGAACCAGCCGGAGTAGGCGCTTTCGATACGCTCAATCAACTCATGCAACACCGCCCAGCCCATCGGTTCAACAGCCGCAGCGGCAAAGTTAAACTGGCGATACAGCTGGTCAAACCGGAATATCTCGGCTTGATACGCAGCTAAACCGTCGGCTGCATTGGCAAAGCTAAAACCTGCATCATGTGCCGCCTTCAATTCAAAGAAGCCGTAAGCAGCTTCCAACGCGTCATAGCTCGCAGCCAATGCGCGAGTGACATCATTATCCTGAGCCAGCAAGCGGTTTGCCCAATGACCATCACGACGGCGGGCAATCAACGAGCGTACTGCATTCGATTCAGCACCGGATGCTGCAATGATTTGATCCTTGATCTGTTTGATGATGCGCTGCTCAACGACCGCAAAAGTCATCACCTCAGATAGTGACGCACCGGACAAACTGCTCAACATACCGGCAATATCCAGCTCCCTGGCTATCTGCTCAGACAAGGCGTTGTAACTGGCAAAGTGCGCCATATCTGAACGCCATCGTGCAACAAATACCGCCGCATTCGCCGCTAGCGTTTTATTGGGTAAAACGAAATGGGCAAGCTGACCGGGACAAGTACCCGATAGTGAGCGTGCGAAATCCGTAACGAACAAATGAATCAAAAAGTCTGACAACGAAGGCGCTGACTGGGCGTAGCCGAACTCTCGCTCAACATTTACCCAGAAAGCCGATTCCAATTCATTGCTCTGAATCTCCTGCCATTGCCGGGTCTCGGCATTTAAGTCAGCCATATCCTCCACAACCAAACCTGAAAACAGGCGAAATAATACCGCCGTCAACTCCGGCTGATCTGCTCGTGCCAACACCGCCAGCATCTTGCGGTCAATGTCTTCTGCCATGTCCGTTGGTACAACCAGTCGTTTCAGTTTTTCAACACGGTCTTTAGCACGCAGGAACTTGGCACGAAGCTTTAGATGCGCACGCAATATCTGTGATACCAGTCCCAAGTCTTCCAGCAGAATGGATGCTGCATCGGCGCGGAATGACTTGCTGCGCAGCCGAATATCCAGCAGCCAATCTTTGGCGAGTTCAGGTTCTGGCTTATTACTGTAAAGCAGCCATTTTTGCTTTGGTGCGCGCTCAATATCCAGCTTAACTTTGAGCGCTGGCATGGTATCAATGCGCGCAACATGTACGTCAGGCAATGGAAGTCCATCTACAACAGATGAAAACTCGGCATCTGCATCGTGCCAAAACACCACGGCATGATTCGCATACAGCATGGAAAGTGAATCAACGATTCGTTGGGTGCTCAAAAGGATGACCTCATGTTTTTTTAGAAAATTTCAACAATTACTCAACGATGGCAGTGAATTCTGCAAGCATAGACGTAGGAATCAGACCCGTCGTAGCGTGACATGGTGACACATGACCTCTTGGAGTACATTGGCGGTCGTATTCTTCCCGCTCACGCAGTCATTCAGACCCTTGACCACATAGTCACCGGGGGTCAACCGCTCGATGCGCAATGAGGCCAATATATTTTCTACCGACTTGCTGCGCACAGCTTGTTTACTAATTTTTTTCATATGCCAATATAAGATTATGCGCATTTACCGTAAGTCGATACTTCTGCAATCGGCTATTGGGTTTGTCTGGCAAAGTCATTTCGATCATTTCGAGAATTAACAACCTTTTGATTTGTTTGTGCAATTCACCAGAAACTGATTTATGCCCAAGCAATTTTGCCAATTGAGCTTTACCTGCCTCGTCTTCGCCAAGCAGGATCATCACTTTAGCCGCAAGATTTGACTCTAGCCGTGACTCTAGCCGTGACTCTAGCCGTTCTGGTGTTATTTTCTCAAGCTGGCCATGAATATCCTGAATCTCCAATGCTTCAGCCAGATGCACCACAACACGTACCCGCATACCCACTTCGATAATTTGCGGCTCTGGCAACCCCAGTTGTTCGGCTTCCTTGAAAATTCGGCGCACGCCACTGCCCCACTGTTCAATCAGGTTAAGTTCACGAAACACACGGGCAATCACATGGTTGCGAATTTTTGACACACCCTGACGCATGTCCTCCACCGTCATGCCGGGCAGCAGGATACCGGGGTTTTCGATTTCGATACGGTCATCAAAAAAGGAAATACGAATCGGCGCGCCGCGCTGCGAGTAGTCGGCATGTACCAGCGCGTTGATAACTGCCTCGCGCAACAAGGTGAGCGGAATACTCCAGACATCTTTACGACGTATATCCGAAAAATCGGCACCCCGCATGGCGTGCTTTTTAAGAAATAGCATAATGCTGTCCACCGCTTGCGGCAGAGGATCATGAATATCAATATGGTCAAAGATAGCGGCCTTGTCAGTGCCAATAAAACGACCACACTGCACCCATGCATCTGAAAAGTGCTGGGCACGCTCTTTCCCAAACAGCAGCACCGCACCTTTGGTAGGCACCAATCGACCCTGATAGCTCGTGACCAATTTGAGCGTGCGCAACGCCTGATCGTCGAGCGTACTTATTCCCTGAAAAAGTTTTGTCGCGCTGACTAAATCCAAATCTTCAACGCTCAAATCGGGCATAGGCAACTCATCAAAGGCCACGCCCTCAGCCGTGCGGCGCAGTTCATCAATCAACGCCTGATCGGCTTGCCGACTGGTCGAACCCAGGCGAACATAGACACCGTGTCCAGGACCCTCAGCCTTGAGCCAATGAGGACGCGAGCCGCTGACAAACACCTCCACCACCAGTAGCGTTTTGCCATCCACAGTAATCAACTCAACATTCGGCATCAAGCGTGGCGCAATACTGTCAGCAATCAGGTTGCACAGGCGCTCTTCATCATCCAGCGGATGGACGATGCCAACAACCTTACGCTGGTCATCCACCCCGACGAACAATCGCCCGCCCGCCGTATTTGCAAAGGCTACCAGCGTTTTGAGCAATGGCTTGGGCGACGACAGGTCACGCTTAAACTCCAGCGTTTTACCTTCGGGTTGGGCTATCAGTTGCTCGATAGATGTCATCCTTACCTCGTCAATCATCGCTTGCATCACCAGCATTGGAGGTGGTCCGCGCCACACGCTGGAAGTATTTCTTTAGTGCCCAACCGGTTCGGTACTCTTGGTGAAGCCAGTGGTAATACTCAATCTCTATCCATTTGCCATCTTCCGATATGGAGCGCACCACTTCATTTGGAAGTAGCTTTCCGAGTACGGTACCTCCGTGCTCGGGCTTGGAACGAACTACCGCCACTCGTTCCCTCACCACAAATCGCTGTTCTTGCCGTTTGGCCTCCTGCACCAACGCCTTCTCCACCAACTGCGTGAGAGCCTCGATCATCTTTCGCTGGCCATCGAGTGCGTCGGCCTGTACTTCGAGCTTCTTATCCGTGGCGGCCTGCCATTGTGCGGAGGTAATCTCTTGATAAATAGGAACCAGAAAGGCCATGATAAAACTCAAAAGAGCCATCAGTTCCATTGTTTTCCGGCTGAGACCAATCCCCCCCTCTTCTTGATCCTCAAACTGTGGATTGAGTGAACCATCAGGATTAATGCCCAACGCGGCAAGCTGAGACTGTATCCCCTCCGAACCCAAGAGATTTGCAAGAGTTGCTGCTGATGCCCAATCCATCACTGGCAAGGATAGCTTTCCGGCCTGCTCTTGCCAAGCCTTCAAGGGACTCATGGCTTCCAGTAACGCAGATGGCACAGCCCAATGTTTATTGGTCTCCCCAAAGCTCTTCATCACCTGCTGTAGGCCGTTACTAATCGAAGCCTCAGCCAATATCTTTCGGGAGTGTTCTATCGAACTGTCAACACTCAAATGCAAGCTGTGCAGGTAGGCACTAGATCCAGCAGCCTGATCTATGAGTTTTCTGAAGTGGTCGGTAGCGGTAAAAGGCTTTGAGAGTTCATCAATCATCCGCTGGACGGAGCTATCGCCTAGTAAGTTGCTTCGGATATGCGCCAAAGGATCGAGCATCTTGCGCATACTTTCCTCTTGAGCTTTCTGTACGCTGTACATCTGCTTAGCCATCTGAACGGCTATAGAGTCCTGCACCACAAATTTCTTTATTTGATCCGCTAGGCTCTGGGACTCAGCAATAGCCTTCATCCAGGATGATCGATCCTGTTCCATTTTTCGGAATTCATTGACCATGAGACTGTTACCCAACATCCCTTGGAGATTGGCTAGTTGTGAAGCGGTCACAGATTGACTCCTTTTTCACCTGACGCGAACAATTGCCCCTCGCCAAACAAAATGGCGCAGACGATGATTGCGGCGATGAAGTCTTCGCGGGTCTTGGGGGCGTAGGACATCAGTTTGGTTTTACTCATCACCCACCCCACCCGTACCCCTTGGTTCTTGCATTTTCTGCAAGTCATTCTCGATTTCCTCCACTGTGGGCAATGCACCCTTCAGGTTGTCAGGCAAGGCTTCCACCAGGGTGTATTCGCTCACGCCCATCGGTTTGTTCATATCGCGCAGCGCAAATTCCACCTCGACGTTGTTTTTGTCGCGGCACAGCAGCAGACCAATGGTGGGCTGGTCATCGCTGCATTTGAGCAGGCTATCCACGGCAGACAGGTAAAAATTAAGTTTGCCTGCGTACTCGGGGATGAATTTGCGGTTTTTGAGCTCCACCACAACATAGCATTTCAGTGTGACGTGGTAGAACAACAGGTCGATGTAGTAATCGTTGCCCGCCACTTCCAGGTGGTACTGTCGGCCAATGAAGGCAAAGCCTTTGCCCAGCTCCAGCAAAAACTGGGTGATGTGCTGGGTGAGTTGGCGTTCCACATCCCGCTCGTTGTACGGCGCCGTCATCGCCATAAAATCGAAGGTGTAAGGATCTTTGAGCGTTTGTTGGGCTAAGTCAGACTGTGGCGAAGGCAAGGTGCGAGAAAAGTTGGTCACCGCCTTGCCTGCGCGGGCATACAAGTTTGACTTGAGTTGCAGCGCCAGCACATCGCGACTCCAGCCTTGCTCCAAGGTTTGCTCGATGTAAAAGCGGGCTTCGGTCACGCTGCCGCATTTAGTGAAAATCTGGATGTTGTGTCCCCAAGGGATGTTTGACAGCAACGCAGATAATTCCGTTTCAGCGCCTGCCCACACGGCATCGCGTAATTTGGCAACAGCCTGTTGCCAAATTGCAGGATCGCAGTAAAAACGAAAGAAAGCCCGGCAATACCGCAGGTTCTTGGATGAAAAGCCGCCGACCTCCGGGAAGGCTTGTCTCAAGTCGTGACTGAAGGCATCGATGAATCCGCTGCCCCACTGGGCATGAGACTCCCGATCAACAATTTGTGCCCCAATTTCGTAGTAGAGGGAAATCAACTCCCCATTGGCGGCCAACGCGACTTTCATCCGTGTCGCATGGATTCTCTGCTTGATGGTCTTGAGCCAGTCCTGGTAGTCGGCCAGCACATCGGGCGGCAGCGCCAGAGGGTGTGTCATGGTGGAGTCACTCATCTCCACTCCCACCGGTCACCGCTTTCACTTCTGCAAGCAGATCGCCAAACTTACCGTAATTCACCTTCACGCCGTCATCAAGATCGAGCTGGATGCGCATGTCGGCATAGTGGCGAAGTTTTTCGTCATAGGCGAGCAGCTCGACGTGTTTCTTGCGCAGAACTTCGATTTCTTTGTTGATTTTGTTTCGGGCCGAGGTAACGGTTGCAACTTCGGCATCCTTGGTCAACATCTCGATACGTGACTGGATCTTGCTGGTCAGTGGCACGACATATTCGGCACGCATCCGGGCAAGCGTGCCTTCGTGGTAACGGTGCAGATAGACCAGCGCCTGAAACGCTCCTTGTTTGCCGCTGGAGAATAGCCAGTAGATCGGGCGCTTCTTGTAGGTTTGCAGGTGATTCTTGAAAAAACTGGACGCGAGATAACGGCGAATAGTCTCTTCCGGGGTTTCGTTACCCTTCATCCCGAGACTTTCCGCCAGCCAAGCCATGTTTTCGTTCAATGTCTCTGCCCCCCATACCGCCAGCAGGAATTCGCGGATGCGGTTAGCGGCATCATCCTCAAACCAGAATTCGTCGGTAAGCGGCACAATGCCGTCTGCGTCTGCGGGGAAAGTCTGATAGCGGGTGGCATCGAAGCCGATATTACCGGCATGCGCATAAATCAGGCCAGGCTCGTCCAGACTGTAGCGCCCCATCATGCAGCCGATGGCGTAGGAGATCAGGCGCTGGCAATCCTTCTCGCGGTCGGCACGTGCGAGAGTGATCTTGTCTTCGGGGACTTCAGGAGAGAGTTCATCTTGCAGGCCATAGGCTTCGATGAAGAGGCGGTTGTTTTCTGTTTCTAACTGCTGGACGTGATTGATTTTAGCTTGAGTAGATGCCTCCCACTTAAGCCATGAATCCTTCAATATTTTTTCAGGCTCATAAACAAGTGAGTTATCTTTGAAGCCCCAAGAGATTTCGTAGGCATCCCAATCTAACTTCGAAATATCGACGAGTTCTTCAACGATTTTTTTAACAGCGGCATTCGGACGTGTAAAAGGCACACTCCCAACTGGTCCTTGCGAATAGTCCATAGTTGGAGCTAATTCTTTAAGAAAAATGTCAATTACGCGGCTATTCGTGTAGCCCAATATTTCATAGTGGTCAGCAGCGCTATTGGGAAAACACATCGGCCCCTTAGCATCGAATATGAAACCTTCCTCAACATGCCTCATAGACAGTGCAGAGATGGTCAGGCTTGTCCACGTTAGACCTTGCCTAAAGAAATATTGGATATTCTGTGGGCGGGAACGAAGTCTGCCCTTGTCGTTAAAAAAATTGCGTATCTCAGCGCCGTCAGATTCCCAATTTACGAAATACTCATTATTCCCATACCATTTACGAAAAGCCCCACCCTTTTGATATGGGAACCATTTTGCCTGGCTTTTATTCTTAAATATGCTGCTATTCCCGATGCTAACTTCATGCCAGAATCGAAGAAACCGATTGTTATCCCCAGTAATCAGCCCTTGCTTTAGTGCTGCAACGTCAGCCAAAGCTGGGAATGTATCGAAACATTTTAAAGCTCTGTCACCAAGTGAATATGCAATGATATTTCCTGGAACATTAAGAAAGTCTGCTGTGTTGCGCTCAAACCGCCATGAGCAGTCCTTGTCTCTTATGGCCAAAATGGCATTGGGCGATTGTTTGTCCTCTCCGTAGAACGGCGAAAGATCAATAAATGTTGCGTTCCACGCTAGCGAAGATTTCTGAATAGAGAACGTACATATAGGGACATAAGCCGATTCAAAGAATGAGTGATATTCAGGCTGTATAAGAGACTGCAGACTAAAAGTTTCTAATATTTTTAAGCGCAACCCTTCGTATGAAGACAGATTCATCCACGTAAATGGGGTCATAAGCGAAATATAGCCACCGTTAATCACGCTTTCCATCATTCGAACCATGAACATCGAAAACAAATCTGCTTTCCCAATCTCAAATGCTGTAGCACCAATCTCTTTTAGAAGAGGTGTCATGTAGTTTCCACCCATATACGGCGGGTTTGCCACCACCGCATCGAACTGCATGCCCAACACCCTCGCCTGCTCAACCAGCGGCAACAATTGTTGCGCTGCCGATTCGGCATAAAGGTCGCCGCTCTTGATAGCCTGCTGCAAACTCTCCGTCATCGTCGCCAGTTTCACATTCAACGCCTGCGGGATTTGGATCAGCGAACCAAAGGTCTTTGCATGAGCGAAGGTATCGATCAGTAGGCGTATGGATTGCGCTTCGACAGGCTCAGCACGAACGTTATTGTTTGATTTCAATGCCATCGACTCGTCAAAGCTCATTTGCGGACGACTGCCGGGAAAAAGATCGTCATCACCAAAACCGCTCGTTCTCGTCCTTACTGGCGAGGGAAACAAAGCCTGAACGATTGCATCCGCATCCAGCCCCATGCTCTCCTGCAACGCCAGCACATTGAGCTTCGGCGGATTATCCAGCAGGCGGCGATCATCGGCACGAGCCTTCATCAGCAAAGCAAATCCAGCTAGTTGGGCGGCACGGTCGTCGATATCCAGACCGTAGAGGTTCTTTTCCAGAATCAGACGGGGAATGTCGCGTAAGCGATAGCCGCGTTCCAAATAAATGCCTTTGAGCACCTCGTAAGCTTCAACCAGAATATGACCGGAGCCGCAGGCGGGGTCGAGCATCGTGATGGTTTCAGGATTCAGGCTGCCTCCATCTTCATCCATGCGGGTCTGAATAAGCGCATCCAGCTGTGCCTGAACCTCGGGCGTCTGCTCGGCAGGCTCGATGTAATAAGCCCACTGACTTTTCAGCGTTGAAGCAGGATTCGCCATCAGCCACAGGCGACCAACGCTATTCTGCACCAGATATTTCACGATCCAGTTTGGGGTAAATAGCTGGGTGGCGGCGGGAATATCCTCGCTCTTGACCACCTTGCCAATCACCTCATCCTTCTTCTCGCTGATATAAAACTGGTAGAGCCAGCCGATGATCTCGACTTCCTGCCAATCTTCCTCTGGAATGGAAGCTACCAGTTTGGCAATCACAGAATCGGTGCGCAACAGATTATCCGGAAGCAGCAGTTCGGTTTCGTCGTCGATATGCTCAAACAGGAAAGGCATGGAGCGGGACAGCGCATTGCACTGAGCGACCAGCAGCATCTTGTACAGCTCACCGTCCTTGTCACCGGCGAGTTTAAACTCAACTGCCCTGTCTTTATTTAAGCCCGGCAGATCCAGCTCAGTCGCATGATTCAGGATTTCCGGCATTCCACCTTCGCGGTTGGAAAGCGCACGGTAGCCGTGATCCAGATAATCGTGGATTTCCATATAACGCAGCGCAGCAAACCGGTTGAACCAAGTATAGGCGACGGCTTCAACCGTATGACTGAAGCCATCAATTTTCATACGCTGAACCAGCCGTTCGCGGAGCTCATACACCTTAGCTGACCATTCCATACCGGCGATGATGGCGATATCGCCTTTTCTCTCACCGATTGCCACCTCAAGCTTGCCGCCAGAATCAGACAAGCCAAGCAAATTGGCACGAGCTGTTACCGCTGCAATAAAATCTTTACGGGCTTGGGGAGCGTAGGTTTTGAGTTTGGATTTATTCATTGTCTTTATAGTTGTTCGATATGCTGATGAATGCGGGCGAGAATATCGCCAAACGGGACTTGCCCCTTGTAATACAGCGCTGCGGTTTCGCGATATTTGGCATCGTACAGACTGCGTACTTTTGGATCGGACAGCAGAAAGGCTTCGTTGCTGGCGATATGCTGATTATCGGCTTTGGGGAAACGAGCTTGCCTGTGTGCAATATATTCAGGCGTTCCGATGAAAGCCAGCACTTCCGCGTTCCCCAGTAAGCGGTAGATGTCGTAATAATGCCGCAGGAAGTTTTTGGGGAAAGTTGTCGCTTCCTGTTGCTTGCGAAACTTGGTCGATACGGTTTGCAGTTTTTCCACAAAGGTATAGGCGGGACTGTAACAGGCAACATCCACTGCCCGATTGTCGATCACATTTACTTTCGCCTTTAAGGCAGCATCCAACGCCCATGAACTAATGGTGCGTGGCGAGTTAGGCGTGGTGACATCAAAGCCGACTTCAAGCAGGATGCCTTCTTTCACGCCTGGCAATTGCTCGATCACCGAAGGATAGTCGAGGATGATGCCGCCATTACGAAATTTGTCATCGTCATAGTCGGCATCACGCTTCACCTCGATCAGATCGGGGATCGCAATCTGTATTGCCAGGCTATCGAAAAATTCTTTGCGTGCGGCAATGTGTGCCGGTTTGTCGTGATTTTTACCTGTTTTGAGATCCAGCTCGACAAGTGGCTCAAAGCGTATGTCGATGTCCTCAGAAAACCGGTCAATAATGCCGTAAGCCTTGGAAAGCGACGTTCCACCCTTAAGTTCAAATTTCCAGCCCTGCTGCTGCAATGCCCACAGGCTGTGCATCAGCCAATAATCTTTTTCAATAAGATATGGAGAAATTTGCAGTGATCGTGCGAGTTGTGCAATAAGCGTGGGGAAATCTTTGTGGCGGTGTAAAAATATATTGGTTCCGATCATTTAAAGGGCTCCCGGCTTGCTTAAGCCTTGCGACAACCATGCATTGACCAACCGTTTGGTCGCGACTGATCCAAAATCAACCAGAGCTTTATTCAACTTCTTGGCATCAAACTGATTGAGCTTCTTTTTCGCTCGTTCAAGCACTTGCTCCTCATCCTCTGCCAGATCAGCCAGATTATTCAGCATATCAACCAGCAGATATTCAGTCGTCACCTGACTAGGCTTAGGAAAGTTGTGTTTCAGGCGAAAATCATATTCGCGTTGATCCAGCTTGAACATGCCGTGGCGCTTGTGGTTGTAAACGATATTTTTGTTGTAAAGCTGGGTTGTACCCAAGCGCAGTGAGTTATAGACGCTGGGATTGAAGCTGAGAAAATTTTTATCTTTTAAAAAAACCGCGAGCAAATCACTTTCGCTTGGCGGCACTTCACCGAAGACATTTTTCTTAGGTCGGTAATACATTCCCTGCGCCAGTTTTTGCAACAGGCCCTGAGCAACCAGTTGCTGAAGCTCACGATCAACACTCGTCGAATAGGGTACAAGATCCTCGCGGCGATACACCTTGCCGGCACGAACGTGCTGGACAAGAGAGGTTGATTTACTCGACGAAGATTGTTGCAGGCTCATGGCTGTATTTTAATTAACGTTTCATGCAGAATCATACCCCTTGAAACTCAATACTCCAAGTGTTGAACGTTTACTGAATCCGGGCCCGCTGCCCTGCCCTGATCGCCGCCAGCAGTTCGGCTTTGAGCTTACCCAAATAGTCATCCACTTCAGCCTCGGTTTCCAGATAGGATTTACTGGAAAAATCAGCAGCACGAATAACCCTGGCAGGTTTCGGCGTAACGGTCTGAGTTATCGGGGCTGAGCCAACATTGATAACCGTCGCATGGTCACCCGGCGACTTGACGGCAAGCGGTTGCGCTTTGGCGGTCGCATTCATCGCAGCCGTAATCATATCCATCGCGCCATCCAGCGCACTGCCAGACTGATCCTGCAAATAGTGAATTTGAGGAATGCTGGATTGGGCCGCAATATCCAACTTAATTTTCTGTAGCGCAGACAAGGCGTGATTGCGCAATTCAGGCTGTGCATGCGCCTGATCCAATGCGCCTCCAACCTCAGCAATTTTCTTTTCCAACAAGAGCAAGGCGTGTTCACGCTTGGCATCTACCAGTTTGACATTCACCGCTTCAACGGATTGAATCAAGGTCTCAATCTGGTTGATTTGCTGGTAAGGCATCGGGTTGTCACGTATCGCTTCCAATTGCTGCAACGCGGTTGCCGCCGCGACTTCTTTAATGAGTGCCGGACGATTGGGTTCAAATCGTTGCAACGATTCAAGCATCCTGCGCCAGCTTGCAATCTGCGTCGTATAGAAGCTGATCAGATCGTGAATATCATCGGCAGCATCCAGCCATTCATCCTTATTCGCCAGTATGGCCTCGACAAACTCAAACGAGTCGCGGATCGCCAACTGCTTAGAGATGCTCAACACGTTTTGCTCAATGACCGCCTTGCCAGGATGATGCTTGGTGGTGGACAGGTGAGAATATTCCTTCAGCTTGGATTGCCATTGAGTCAGACTCTCGCGGAAATCGGCAACCAGTCCGTCTTCGTCATCACGCCCCAGTCTGGAGAACAGGTCTTTATGTAGCTCACGAGCACGTTTGAGCTGAACCGCATCAGCAGTTTTGCGTTTGAGAATGGAGACCTGCTTAAAACGCACCGATTTGGTGAGCGCATCCACGGCAGAACCGGGTTCGAGATCAGAGTTATCGGACACAAGTTTAATTTCACCCGCCATGAACAAGCGAGCAATCAGCAGCACGATTTCCCATTCTGGCTTCCATCCCCACGGCGCGCCGCTGAAGCGATCAACCACGTCAGACAGCATCACACGACTTTGAGAAGCTTTGAGCTGTAGATATTCCCGCATTTCATTCAGCGCGAGCGGATTACCCTCCTCCCCGCCTAACGACAAGGCATGTTGACCGATGCTGTCAGCCATCAAGACAGCCTTGATCTCGGCAATCGGATCAAGCTGGCGTATCTTGAGATATTTCAGTTTGGTGTAGGTATTGGAGATGAGGTAATTAACCAGTTCATCAATTTGCGTCGAAGGCGTAGCCCCCTTACTCGGCAACTTTTGGCCCAACGCATAACAGTCACCATTGACCAGTGCGGTACTGAGCTGCTCGATCAACCGTGCTTTACGCTCACGGTTTTCATCCTTACGGTCGGCGAGGATACGTTTGAGCGGTGCCGCAGCTGAACTGGCTTTGGGACTGTCGATATATTTCTCGATCTGCTGATAGAGGTTCAGCTCAATATCGAGCCGATTACTCTCCGCCATACGGATCAGGGCACGATCAGCGCTACGCAAAATTGCCTTGGCATCATTCAACGACTCGTAGTCATCGCTCAACGGGGTGACAATTTCAAAAGAGAGTTGATGACTGGCATTTTTCCACGGTGCACCATCCAACAGACGGTTTATTTCATAATCACCCTTGGTATCGCGATGGCGAATTTTAGTCATGCCACCAAGAATTTCCTCAAAAATTAACTCGCCCAACAAACGGGATTTTTCAACCGAAGACACATCGACATGCCCGATTTCACGTGCGACATCTCGCTCTTCGTTGGTCAGGAAAAACCACAGGTCGCCATTGCGACTAACCAGACGTTGCTGTTCCAGACGAGTCAGGCTTTCCTGTATCTTGCGTTTGAGCGCCAGCTTGTCAGCATCAATCTGATCTACGCACAGTGTCGCGAGATTATCGACATTGGGTTTGACGATATCCGGTATGTAACGAATCAGGAACAACGCCTTGAGCAGTTGAACATCATAGGATTCCAGCGATGGATTAGAGGGCGCTTCATCAATCGAGCGTTTGGCGCTGGTATCAATAAAGCTTTCGATGGAGGGATAAAAATCATACATCGGCACGAGGGCATCAATATTCCGATCCGCATTGCGCACCGCAGCAGACTGGAACGCATCCAGCAATGAACGCTCGCCTTTGGATAGATGCTTACCCGTAGCCCCAACCTTGCGGATGGACTCGAAGACCTTTTGCAGCAAGGTGAACTGGTATGGCGCAAAAGGATAACAGGCGACGAATTCAGCCGCATCCTTGTAGCTGCGCATCGAAACCGAGTTACCCACAAAGGCGAGCTGGTTGTTGATGATGTCGCCCTTTTGCGCGAAGCAATCCCGCAACGCGACGTGAGCCGCTTCAGTCTTGGACAGCAAACGCTCGCTGATCACATCATCGGTATTTGAACTCGCCAGTGACAGCCGTGTGTGAAAACGCCCCTGAATCTTGGAAAAGTCTTGCGACTTGGCTTTATTGGTTTCACCGATAGCAGCATCAATATCTTCCTGACTGGTCACAATCACCCACGCCCTGCCCTGACACAAGCCACCGAGCTGCTCAATGATGGTTTGCAGGGTGAGCATCATCTGCGTGTTGTCGCCAATAAATTGCCCCACCTCATCCACCAGGAAGATAACGCGATGGCCGGCTGGCTTGGTCGCCAGGTAGTCCCGAATGATTTTTGCCAGTCCTTCGATGTTGATTTTGTAATCGTCGCGAGAATTATCGAACCAAAGCCCGGCAGACTCCTCGGTCATATTCAGTGATTTTGCCAGTGCATAGACCACATCATCCCGCAGAAAATCAACGGCATCCCGCTCTTTGTCCCAGTTCGAGCCATTCTTTTCCTGAAAAGCCACCTTAAACGCTTCAAAATCACCCTTACTAACCAGATGGCGCTCCATGTCGGCAATATGTGGCGCATCGCCTGAGTAGCCGAGCTTTTCATTAAACACGCGCAGGAACACCTGCAAAATTACATCACGGTCTGATTTACTGTCAGCCTTGGCATCGATATTAAACAGAATGACATCGGAACTACCCTTTACCGCACGCTGAATGTCCGCCAGCAGGAGTGCGTCCTTGATTTTGTGCTCATCAAAAAATGCAGCCGCGCGTTTAGGGATGCCTGTTGCAGGATCAATTGCCTCGATGTTTTCCAGTAAATAGGAAAGGATTTTGATGAAGTGAGATTTACCCGATCCAAAGAAGCCAGAAACCCAAACCCCCATACGCGAGGTGACGACCGGATCTTTAGGACTATCAGCAGCAGCCAGAAAGGCATCGAAAAAACGTCGAAAATATTCGGTCAGCTGTTTGGTGACGACGTACTCATCCAGTTCTTGCCAAATACTCTCGGCATCGCGTTGATCAGCTTTAATCACACCATTGATTGGTCGGTCGATAGGTTTGGTAAACAGCTCTTTGATTTTCATATGTTTTACCTATTTGCGATATGCGTCATGACACTAACCGGAATGCGCGGTAATAGTGGTCTTCGGAAAGTTTGTTGAATAGCCGGAAGGAGTAGCCGTCATATTTGCCCGGATACAGCATCAGCAAGGGCGTGTCTTTCATCAACGGATGCAAAGCTGATAACAAAGTGTGCGTGCGCAATATAGGATAGGCAGATCCGACGCCCGTCAGAATAACCAAGTCTTGATTATCGACATCTATCTGAGACACGAGCCGTTCAGCCAACTTGTCCTCTTTCAGGACGCGCCGCAACGATTCAAGTGCTTTGTCATCACCTTGTGCCTGCTGCATATCGAATGCTTTATCGAGCAGCTTGCGCTCTTCCAGCAAACCGATAGCCAGGTCAAAAACATTGACCGTGGCAAAACGTATCGGCGGATGATGTTTGGCAAGTGCAGGCTCAATGACGTCAGCCAGAAATGAACGCATTTCCGGCTCGAACTCAGGCGGGTAATCGAACACCCAGAAACCGATTTCATTGCTAAGACCTTCGTTATTCAGCAGCTCTTTCGAGGTAAGACGCGGCAGGATTTGGTTAAGACGCTCTTCAAATACGCTCATCGGGATACTTTCATTGTAGCCACAACATCAAATTCACCATGCCGTTTTAGAAAAGAAATGACCGTCGGATGCAGACTAGGCGGCGTCATATTCTTTTTTCTGCTGGAGTCGAGATATTTGGCCTCGACCAATATTCTGACGATGACCTCAAAAAGTTTTTTCCTGGTGGATGCAGACCATTGCTTAATGTCGCCATCACGATGCACGCACTCCACCCAAAACGCATCCCACAAGTGACTATTCAGAGCCAGCTCCATCCGACTGAGTTGCCTGGCGTACACGTCTCGCAAGAAATCCCCCAACAAGTAGCTGTGCTTGATTGCAGCTGCCAATAAAAGCTGAGACGACACTTCCATATCCCCTTCGGCAATCAGCTTCCAGCCCTCCTCGTCTAACGTAACCAAACGGTTCCGAATCAGCTTCGCTTGCCTGAATGCGGTTGCCGGCGTGTTTTTTTGCAGGATATTTTCAATCCTTAAGGCGTGATCCCATTCGGCATCAGATGGGTGGGTGAGCAACAACGCGGCAATCCGCCTACTTTCAGCAAGCATAAGCGATCCAGCAGATATTTCGGCGTTATAGCGGGGCATGGTTAAACAGCTGGATTATCCAAAAAATACATTGCGGCTGATTTTACCTTATATGTGATGGCAATCAGGGTTTGCTTGCAGGTCGAACATTCAAAGTTGAACACTATCAAAAATTGAAGCAGGCATTCTTTCACACACATGCGACATTTTGAGTCGCGATAACGATGAGTTTACCGGAATCAATCGTATTTCAGCCCGACAAAGCATTCGCAGTTCGACTGAGTGCATCCCCCCCACTTGCCACCCAGCCCAATATCCGCAACAATCCACATCGCTTTTAACCACACCAACAGGGATAAACAAATGAACCGCAAAGAACTGATTGACGCACTGGCAACGAAAACCGGCAGCACCAAGACTGATGCCGAACGAAATATCGCTGCATTTATTGACGTAATGACAGAAACTTTAGCTGCTGGGGAGGACATTGCCTTAGTCGGCTTCGGGACATTCGAGGTACGTGAACGTGCTGCTCGTACCGGCCGCAATCCAGCCACAGGTGCTGAACTGAAGATTGCAGCATCCAAGCAGGCCGCATTCAAGGCTGGTGCAACGCTAAAGGCTGCCGTCAACGGTTCAAAATAGGAATTACAACTGAAAAAGCGACTGCCGGTGACCTGGTGGTCGCTCGCTATAATATATGCCAACAGATCAAATCATCCAGCACCTGACTAAACACGGTGAACGACTCGATTCAGAAATTGCACACGCCGTAGGTATTCCTCTGGCCGTGGCGCACCTACATCTGAAAGAGCTTACCGCAAAGGGGAAAGTGATGTCCTGCCACATCACCCGTTTTGTTGAAGGCGAGAAAATCGAGGGGATCACCTGCCGACTGGTTGGGCATATACCGAAGGTTGCGCCTGGCAAAAAGACGATGTGATAAGTCGAATTGAATCCACCATCCAAAAAATCAATAACTTGGTCTTCGCACAAAAACACTGCCGATGTTATCGTGCAATATCAATGTTACACACTACTAGCGGCAGCACTGGGCTGCTGACTTCCCTGACACAACGAACGTGTCACCACCTTGAAACATAACCGCCATAATCATATCCGCCACCACAGCCCGGTAATGCCGCTTGTCGTAGTACCAGGACGGGCCCTTGGTAATATCTTGTGCCACCGAAAAATCTACAATATCTGGCCGTATTTTCAGCAACCGAGCCTTGAATTCAAGGTAGGACTGATCGGAAATCGTCGCAAGCGTATCCCGATAAAACGGGTGGATGAATAATTTTGCTTCGATCTGATTCTCATCCAGCCATTTACACAATTCCGCGAATTCGACAAAGCGCTCCTCCACCCATCGGATATCCGCCCCGTTCCATGCGTTTGGCTGGAAATGATCACGGTTGTATTGTTCGGGGTTGGATGCCCGAGTGCGGCCGTATTCGTACAAGTGATACATCCCCGTGCCGTCCACATCAAAAAAGAGGGAAGATTGAGCCTGTAGATGATGTGCAATGCGCGTCAGCCCTTGCCACACCCCTGTTGCAAACAGGTATGAGCTGTAAAACGACAGCCAGGATTCGCCACTCACGGCGGGATGCGGACGGTTGGTTGGTGATATGCGCGGACGCTCATAGAACTGGTAGAAATCTATGCCAATCAACACCTCTTTGATCGGCTTGCCATGCCGCTTGAGCGCGCGCAGCGTGTCAAATGCCTCTTTTGGCGTTCCGGCCAAGAAAGACAGGTTGTAAAACGAGTGGCCGGTGATTCGGCTAGCCTCGTCCGGGTCGAAAACACCCATAACCGATGAGCCAAGGATATACGAATCGTTCTGTACATCGCCGCGAAGCAGGTGATTCACTTTGCGGAATCGCTCGTTTACCGCGTAGCCACTGCGCAAATAATGGTGTCCAAACACCTCGTATGGATCGACAAGGTAGTTGAATATCACCACGACCAGTCCGCCAAACAGGAAGGCGGCGGAAACCCAACAATTCCACGCGCGGTTGCTCATCATCAGAACTGAAAATACAGGAACGTGGTGGGGCGACCAAAAGCCAGAACACACGCCACAATCATCGCGGATACGTAGAAGGCGGAACGGCGACTCGGCGCGGTACTGGTAAATATGGCGAGTGCTTCGTGAGTGTTTTTGGCATACATCGCAAACGCGAGCAGACACGCCATGCCCCAAACCTCGATGCCATTGATGAACGACGATTGTTGGAACTTCAAGCCGCTCCCATCCAGCCATGCCAAATAGGTGGATGGCAAGACGATGCCGTTCATACCCAACATGATTTTCCAGATCGTGATTGCGTCGGTTACCGACGCGGCGCGAAACATCACCCACGCGAACAGCACCGCAAAAAAAGTGATTGCCATGCCCAACGGTTGTGGCAGCGTGAATCGCCCACTCCATTTCCAAACTCGATGAGCCGCCAAATACACGCCATGCATCGCGCCCCAGACTACGAACGTCCAGCCAGCACCATGCCACAGGCCGCCCAATATCATGACCGTCAAAGCCGCCAAGACCGCCCTACCCTGCCCGTGCTGGTTGCCACCCAGCGGGATATACAGATAATCACGCAAAAACCGCCCCAGCGTGATGTGCCAGCGCCGCCAAAATTCCCTGATGCTGGCAGCTTTGTAGGGCGAATTGAAGTTGACTGGTAGCACCACGCCGAACAGCAAGGCCAATCCCATGGCCATTTCCGAATAAGCAGAGAAATCGAAATACAGTTGGAGCGAGTAAGCCAGTACCGCTGTCCAGGTATCGAGGATTTGAAGCTCCGCGACATGCGCAAACGGCTCGTTCACATATTCACCCAGCCAGTCGGCAATCACCACCTTTTTGAATAACCCGACTGCCAGCAGGAACAACCCGGCGGACACCCGGCGCGCATCGGGCAGCAGCCGATCTTTTTGCAGCTGAGGGATAATCTGGGCGTGATGCACAATCGGCCCGGCGATCAGTTGCGGAAAGAACATCACGAAAATAGCGAAGCGCAACGGATCACGATCAGTCACCAACCCTTTGTGACAATCCACCAAGTAGGCAATCTTCTGGAAGATGAAAAAGGATAGGCCGAGCGGCAGAATCACACGCAGCAGCGGGTATTGCGTCCCTGCCACCCTATTCAAATTGCCAATGAAAAAATCGGCATACTTGAAATAACCGAGTACCAGCAGGTTAAGGGCAATCCCACCAGATAGCCAAGCCACAGACGGACGACGTGCCAGCAATCCGCCCAGATGGAAGTTGATGGACAACAGTAGCAACAGCATGACGAGGTAACGCCAGTCCCATGCGCCATAAAACACACAGGATGCCACCAGCAACACCCATTGCGCCGCGCGCACGCTGTATCGTTGGTGCGCGATAACGAAAGCCAATAGCGCACCGGGCAAAAAACCATACAGAAAAAGTGCCGAGTTGAAGAGCATACTCTAAACGTGTCCCAATTCACGCAGCGCAAAAAACAACACGAGCGCAATAACGATTGCGGGCATGGCAACAAACCAGTCCTGTTTCGATGGCAGGCTGGCGGCTAGCATAGTGCTGGCAATCCATACATGAGCCAGATACCACCATCCCGTTGCCGAGGTCATGACAAAGACGGCATACCAGATGCCTACCGGGAACAACGCGAATGGGGCCAAGGCAATTGGAATGAGGGTGATGAGATTGGGTGATGATCGGACTGAGCCAAGCCGCCAGGCATTGCCGTTGCGGGTTGGGATGAGGTTTGGCAATGAGGGCTTCGCGCCTAACAACAGCGCAACCAGCCAATGACAAAATTCATGCGCAGCTGTGCCAGGCAAGGAGAACAGGCTGTACGCCCACATCCCCAGCCGTGGTGCTGCGACAAGATCGAATGCCAAAACGATTCCGATCAACAGATGATCCACGCTTGGCAACGCGGCAAATTGTTTTGCGATACCCATCATGGTGTAAACACCCTCGTACACTCAAAAATTACCCATCCATACATCGCAAACGCCAACAGATACTCGCGCAGATCACCCGTGCATAGCTTCAGCGGCGACACAAAGCGTCTTTTGCTTGGCCATAGCAGCGGGATACCTGAGTTGGTTAGCCAATCCCCGGCAAGATGAGATAAATAGCCCGTTGCAACGCCTACCACCACCGGCACGGCATAGCCTTGATGCCAGTGTAAATGATGCAGCGACCACCAGATCAACCACGACATGCCCGCAACAGCGAGCAGGCTATGCGTAACACCACGATGACCAAACACGGTTGAAATTGGGATAGAGAGCGGAAGAACGCGGCTTCCAAATGCACTTTTAGGGTGGTCGATGTCGGGCAAGTGGCTGCCAATGATTCCGCCAGCCATAATCAGTACGGTTTGCACGGGTGTCGCGTGCAGGTATTCGGCTATGAGCAACGAAGATGCACAGCCTGCTGCCACATGGGTAAAGGCGAGCATCTTCAGCTAAATCCGCTTCTGCATATTACTCAGCCACATCCAAGTCGCAAAGCCAATGGCAACAATCGCCAAAGGTGCAACGACCGAAGGAATCGGTATTGGCAATACCACCCAGACGCACACGCTTACAAGTGTCATGGTGGAAATGAGTACACCAAACCTGTGCCGTATCGGTGACTGAGAAGAAAAACGAAAGGTGCTGATCTCCCTTACCCAAAATCCGTCTGTGGTCGCCGCAATCGTGAAGGGCATCAGGATAAACCAGTACAGAACAAGCATGTTGGCGCGATAAACAATCAGCGAACCCCACAACCACGTGGTAATAATGCGCTCTTGCGCCCAGTTTTTTAGCATGCTCGGCATGGTTTGCGTTTCCTTGATGGAGGATGCAATGCCCTTTACCTGACCAATGCTGGTAGAGAGCATCTTGCTGTATATCCACTGGTCAGCAGCATGTCCGCCGAGCTGCGATGAGAACTCGCGCTCCGCCGTCAGCGCCTTCATAAGATAGCCTGGGGAAATTACCATCCATGTACCCAGTGCCGCCACAATGGCAATGACGGCCAGTAACGTGCCAAAGCCGCCCTCTTCTTTTTTGCTTGCCATGCCCTACTCCTTGAGTATCGGGATTCTGCCTTTGATGATTCGCCCGCCAGACATCTTTGCGATGAAGTGCAGTGGCGGAAGACGCCCCAGCATGGCCGCTGGAAAAATTTCAGCCTCCTCTTCGATAACTGATTCCTGGTACGAGGCTTGGTATTCATCTTGCACATGCGCGTCAACGCCGTGACCGTAGCGCAGGTTGAGTGACTTCGCTTTGATTTTGGGCAGGCTGTCAGCGATGTATTGTTGCGTCTCCGCGTCGATTACTCGCAAAATGATTTGATTGTTGACGTTGGCGAGTACCTGGCGCGCCTTGTTCTCATCACCGAGCCGCGCAGGAAAGTCCGCGAAGGTCTGTGTTGCAATCGTCACTCGAAACAGCGCTCCGCCCCCTTTGTTCATCAACTGAATGGTGGGTTGATTGATGACCTCTGCGGCTTCGTCGATGAAGAGATTAACTGGTTTGTTTGAGTTGATGCCGTAGTTATAGCGATCACCGGCCACGGCGGTCAGGTCGGCCAGCATGATTGAACCTATGGCACTCCCGACCGTGCCATCCGCCAAGCTATCGAGGCCGAGATAAAGCACTTGGTTGTTATTGATGATCTTTGCCATGTCGGTCGCGTGTTTCTGATCGCCAATTTTGGCTTCGGGCGACAAAAGCTCGGACAACGGATCGGAGGTCAACATGGACAGAATCGGAATGAGCGATGCAACCATCTTTTGGAAGTGGTCACGATTGTGCTCAAAGGTGGAAATCAGGCCATCCAAGTCTGATGACTGTGCTTCATGGATGACGATCTGCTTGTAGAATTCGATATAGGCTTCCAGTATCCGGTCGCGATTTTTTTTCACAAACCCGCTGGAGCGCGATTCCCAATCCGCCACCTTGTCGATGAAGTGATGGCGCAATGTGTTCAGCAGCAGGTTGTCCGCGCCACCTTCTATGTAACGCTTCAAGTGCGCCAGATTGGGGCTTTCGCCAGTTGCCACCAGCCCGTTCACAATGTCGTTCAGCACTTTCCAGCCAAACGCCGCAAACGGATCTGCACCCGTTTCCGAGGGAATCAGGGCGGCAACCCGGCTGGCAAGTTCAGTTCGGCGATTCCAGTTGCGCATCGGGTCAATGGGCGTGGACTTCTCCGGGTGGGCGGGATGAAAATAAACGAAACGCTCCGGGTGTCCCATTGCCGCGCATATCTTCCTGGCATTTTCCGCCAAGGCATGATCCCCTTTCGGGTCGATGATGATGACGGTTTCGCCACGCATGATCGCCTGACCAATCAGTAGCTCCATCATTCTGGTTTTACCCACCCGCGTCGTTCCGACCAGCAAGGTATGTCCGACCAGATTGGCCACTTCCATAAACCGATCAGTCTCTTTATCAAGCCCGTGTATCCAGTATTCACCGTTCAAGTGATGCTCGTTGGTGATTTTGCCAATAGTCTGAGCAACGCCTTGGGCAAGCATCGCGTGCATCTTTTGCGCTTCAACATCCGTCCAGTCAAAACCCGTGCCAAGCCACACGGATGATTTCTTGGTCGCCAACGCTGTCTTGTCCATCAACTCAGGAATGGTGATGAACTCCATGCCGTAATTTCCCATGCGAGTCTTATCTACATAGCGATGCCAAGCCTGCGTCCCACGATACACAGCCATCGCCGTGCATACAGACATAGCAATGGCACTGAATTTTGACGGGAGCGGCACCGGCATGTATTTCCCGATAACCAAGGTTGCCGTTGCTGCCAGCCCCCAGGATGCGGCCATCTTTGCTTCTATGTTGGGTCGCCACGGTGATTCCCACTCGTAAAAGGCTTTCATTGATTACTCTCTCGCTTTGAGCGTTAACATGGCTGCCGACATATACATCCCCATTGTCACTTCGAGGAATTCGTGACCGCTACCGAGCATCACCAGGAGAAGCCCCATTGGAATCGCAAGCAGAGATAAGGCCGATAGAAGTCGCTTGTTGATTTGCCATGAACCCTCCTCGGCTACAAACAACCAGACCGCCGATAGCCATACCACAGGAATCGCAAGCGCCATTTCGATGTTGTACTCAACGTAGATTGCAAGGGTGCAGATCAAAAACGACAGGATGCTCAAGATGAGACATAACCCAGTCGTTTCCGGCATATCCGTCCATTTACCGCGAAAAGTGTTGTAGCGGAAAGACTGCGCTGCCAAGGCGCCAACCAATGTTTTGAATTCGTTCATTTGCACTCTTTGACGAGGTGATTGAGAAGTCCGATGGCTTTGCTTATAAAGGCCACCTCTCTGCGGATGTCTCTTAGCGCCTGCTCAATCTCCCGCACCATGTCTTCCTCCCACGGCTGGGTCAATTTGAATAGCACCGCCAAGTTATAGCCGTAATCACTTTTTTGTTTCCTGATAAGCTTTTTGGTCATGCGGCGGGTTTTTGCTGCTTTTGAGCCATACCATTGGATTTCATACCAGTTCACCGTCAAGCTGTTGTCCCGCATTCTGGCCTGGGCAAACAAGACGCTCTTTTGCGCCCAGTCTCTGCTTTTGTTTCCCGCCATGACAAAAGTAAAGTGCTGCCTGCACATATCTGTTGCTTGCGCTTCGAGTGTACTGAGTCGCCCGTACAGAAGCTCGATTGCGGGTGTAACGCTGGTTATTTCGGTAAATGAAGTCAAATCTGCCCTCTCTGTAGATGAAAAACACCGTTGATTTACCCAGTGCGGAATCTATCGATTCAGCGCAACTTTACATCTACGCGGACAGACTGAATTCGCGCGGTAAAACACATCCTGCAAAACCATCTAAATACATGTAACCGGAACGGTTGGCAGACAAAAACGGAACATTTGGCTTCAATATAATCATATAGTTACAGGAGGAACGTTTGGCAACAGTCGGGGGAAATGTTTGACATGCGATTCGGCGAGCGGAATGTTTGGCAACGATGCTTTTCACTCTACCCGACATGCCTGGCCTCTACATCGGTATCCCTTCTCTGCGTAAAAGTTACTGTCTCGTCTGCCTCGTTAATCTCAAACGAGTGACCGGGGATAGGGTTGTCCATTAAATCGCGTAGGGTTTGTTTGAGTTTTCTGAGAGGCGACGTTGCGCCAGTCATTTGATGCAACTTGGCAAAGGATAAGGTTGCTGGCGAGAACAATTCATCTTTGTGGCACATGGCGACCATGTAGATCGCCCTGCGTATTGGAGAGAGGCGCAAGAAATCTGGATGGTAGTAGTCAAAAATGTCATTTTGGATAAGGTAAAAAATGCGGTACGTTATCTTGAGCGTAACCGTCTTTATTTTTCCACTGACATCGCGCTCCAGTCGATATTTCGGAATGTAACTGAATGAGGTGTTGTAATTCTGTCCAAAAGGAATGGTGTTGGTGGTGATTTTGCTACCAGCAAGGCGGTCAAGCGCTTGAATCAATCTGTCGTCTCGATCACCCCCCATGCTGCGCCCTGAGAATTCCAGAAAATCCTCCACTTCAAACTGAAACACACGGTAGATGTCATTGTCTCTGTCTTCGACTGGGGTGTTGCCGATCCAAGATTCACAATACAGCAGAATATCGAGATCACTCAGGGTGGGAAGCCCGGTGGGGCTTGGGGAAAATTCAATAAACTTGCCCTTGTACTCTATTCGCCGGGCATTCATATCGCCTGTGCTTAAAGCGAAAGTGGTGCGGTATGGCAGGTTTGCGATAAGCTCCTTCCGTTTTTCCCGATACACTGCTTTCACGTCTTCCGTCATATCCTCATCCGTGCAGAACAAATCCACGTCCCTGAGAAATGACTCGATGCAGATGTCCAAAAAAATGAGGTGTTTGAATGCCGCGCTATTGATCCTGGTAATTCTGTGATCTTCCATGTGTTTCCATGGTGGTTGATTAGATGTGCTGCAAAGTCTAGTTTTGTTTGCAAGAAAAATCTGCGAACTACTCGTCTAATTTGCAGCGTATTTCGCAGGGGGCTTTATATGACGATTTATAGGCGTGCCACAGAGCGTGTAGGAGTTTTTCGCGGTGCATCCTGAATTCCTAGACGTGCCACAGACGTGCTGAGATTTTTGAGCTGTGCGGCTGGAATTTCGAGACGTGCTGGGGACGTACTACAGAGCGTGAAGGTTTTTTTTGCGTTGCTTCGTTGAATTCCTAGACGTGCTGCATTTTGCAACAAATCCGCCAGTCATGTTGCTACGTTCTGAAGTGTGATCGAGTCGTGTCGAGATGGGAACAAGCGCTGTCGAACATATAGCGGTCGAGTTGCACGGCGGTTGTCATCCATCCGGTTTCGAGACAGGCCCAACCGTCAAAGTATGGCATTTGAACGACTGCAGTACTGCTAACAGCAGACCTTCAATTAAATGGAACTTGTAAGTTTGAATGATTCAAATTCAGGGCATTCTGAATGGTGACGATTCATAAAAAAAGTGTTCAGATTAGCTTGATGGAACGTCTGCAATCAGAAAATCACCGAAATCATGTGTTTTTGCAGACACTCAACTGTCCTTTGCTCAGTCATTATCACTGTCGGAGACACTGGTGATGTGGATGGCGTTGGCACCATCGTCGCCGGTTAGATAAAGGCGGAGGGCATAGAGCAGGTCGGGGGTGCATTCGCCTTCGGGCTTCTTAATGTTGATCTGCACGCGGGAGAAAAGACTGACATTTGATTGTGCGACAATATCCGTTATGCGCTCGTTCTGCTTCGCCAGTTCCTTGGTGATTTTCTGGTGCGGTTGAAGGAGCATCTTGATTTCCATGTCTGACGAAGCACGAGTACGTAGCAGACCGAGCAGGAGTTCTAGCGGTTCGACAATGGCGCGAACCCATTTTCGGACAGAATTTTCATCACTCTGAGGCGATTCGCTCAGCATGACAATCAGTTCTTTCAGAATAGATTGCAATTCTGCGAAACTGAACCTATCTACGAAATGCGGTTCTCTCCAGACGGCATAAGCAAAAACGCGAAGTGAGTAGGCTGTCGGATGCGTCACGAGTTTGAACAGTGTATCCTTTTGCCATTGCTCCGACACTCTCCCAAGTGCGAAGCCGACTGTTCGCGTCGCGCGTATGTTGCCGTTTTTGACTTGCCTTGTTATCCATCGAACACATTCGTCCGGTGCGTTCTTGTGCATGGAGGACAGCAGAAACAGGATCTCATTTTTTACTGATTCTGGAAGAGCATTCTCGCTCAGTAAAGCAACGAGATATGCGATATCGTTTTGCATTGCGTCAGCAAACTTTTTCGGACATTCCTGGTCGCTAATCGAACGTCCGTCGCGCCATACCTGAATGACTGGGTAATAGAGTCCCTTGCGTATTTTAACGACAAAATTTCTTGCAAAATCTTCGTCAAAATCTTTCAGGTGATCTGATTCTTTATATCTTGGTCCGGCTACTTTCCTGCCAGAGTATTTACCCTCGCGTTCTTGCAATTCAAATGAAATGCTCTTTCCTTCTGTAAAGTCAGCGTAGTTAAGTCCGTTAACAAAACTATTTTCATGAATGAACACCGACTCCACTGTGGAATTGCATGTAGCAAAGGCGAAGTGGCCGCCTTTTTTGTCAGTACCCCATCCTGCTTTTATCACGCCAGTTGTTCTTGGTTTTGGGCGAATATAAATATCTTGGTCTAGCCTTGCAATCGCATTTTGCACCCATTCCAGCAAGTTATTGGTTTCAGTGCTGTTTTGTTTTGGCACGCTGCACAACTCTGCCCACGTCATCGGAGTTGGATATTCCGGAGCGGGAGCGTTGGTGATGATGACCTCTTTCGTGCGATGCCAAGTGGCGCGAACAGGCAGGAAAGCTGTTTCGTGCGGCGTAAAAACAAGTTTGTAGGGATCGTCCGCGCCGTATTCAAAGGTGAGATCGAGCCTGCAGACGGCGTTTTCTTTCAGCGGGAATACAGGGGAATCCAGGCGAGCTGAGAAACCGAGATCGTCAGCGTTCTCGCCCAAGAAAAGCGGGAACTCGTAGAATGGTTTTCCAGCCGGAAGCGTGAAGTCTTTGTCAATGGGGATGGATACAGCTTTCCCGCGAATGGGCTTGACAGTTGTGCCGCGTAAAACCAGATGAAAGCGTTGGTAGTGTCCATCCTTCATCACCTTAATCGAAAGTTCAGGAATCTGGTCGCGCCAGAGAGGGATGTCGCCGGCGAGTTGTTGCAATGAATGAAGCCGTATGCCTCCAACGACAGGGCTTTTGGCTAAGTTGATACAAACCTCGAATTGCCCGACGCGCAGGTCGCTCTTGAGGGTGGAATGATCAATGAACTGCTTTTCAGGAAGCGCCACCTCACTGCACCACTGTCCCTGACCGTTAACTGTGAGGAGATCGTAACCTATCGCTTCGGTGCTCTCCCAGTTTGTGCCTGCTATATTTACTGGAGGACAACGCTCCCAATAAAAGCCGCCTGTTTTTGGAATGATATCTTTGAGTTCTTTGTTGAATCGGGCGATGAGTTTGGTGACACAGGTATTTCCGCCTAAGTTGTCAACGACTACGATGGGGAAGCCGTCATATCTGATCTTGGAATAGTGAATCTGCTCAAACGCTGCTGCCACACTGCGCGGGAGAGGTTCGGCATCGGGGAAGCGAGCGTTGAGATTTCGACGGGTGACTTCAAGTTCAAAGTCGTTGAGAGAATCGGGAATTAGCCAAATGAGTGTGTCATTTTTGAAAACTTCGCGCAGCTTGGATGCAAATGTACGGGCGGCGCGGTCGAAATATTCGGAAGTGTTGTCTTTGGAGAAAAAGAGGTCTGACGAAGTAATTGAAGTTGCGTCGGGATGGAGATACGCGGCATCAGCATTGAAAAGCGCGATATCAACGGATTCACCATCGCTCTTCCATTGCTGCCAAAGATAAGACTCACATAGAAGCCTAGAGGTCTCCTTGGTGGCATAACGCGGGCGTAAGCCGCTGAGGTCAAGGCAAGCTGGTTCGGTAAGTTCATCCTTTCTGATCTGCCTAGATATGGTTTGTTTCGATTTCTGAAACGAGAGTGAAGAACCCCACGGGCGTATATCAAACTTCTCGAGATCGAAGAGAACAGGCATTTCCGCAAAGAGATGCCTGCCATCAGCCCACATTTGCGCGCATTGTTTCCACAGGCGCATCGTTTTTTCGCGTGCTTCGATCTGCGAAAAATCGTGTGCAATGTCTTCATCAAGAGTTTGCAGCCAGCGCCATGCGTCCCATACACGGCGGTAATCGCGGTGCGAGATGAGCGTGTTGTTGGGAGGCAGGTTGTCCCACCTGGCGATGGCCTGCGCCTCGTTGGAACGCATCCACGATTGGATTTTGGGCAGGAGATCGTCTTCGGCCTCATTGAGAGAATACCGGCGCAATTCGAGCAGTTCCGCAAGACGGATGACAAATGCTTTCAGCAGGCGGTTCTCAGGCAGATTGACGGATTGGAAACGGCGAACGGCTTGCATGTATGGCTTGCCTGCGAGTTTTTCCCGGATGTTGCGGCCAGGACGATTGCTAAGCTTGATGAAACTGTTGGCGTCAAGCTCCCGCACAGCGTGGATGGATAACAATGCATGCTCTCGACGTGGGCTTTCGTTGAGCGTGTGGAATAGTCGCTCGACTGAAGCGCGGCTGTGTTCAGTGATGCGCCAAAGGCGATCACGGGTTGTTCCATCGGTTGCTGGCCGCGCGACTTTTGCGAGAAAGGCGGACAAGGCTTGTGGCAGTGCCAAGCCGGTCTTGGGGTCGAACTCGGCGTTGACCGCGAACCAATGCTCCTGCTCCAGCAAGGCACGAGCCTTTTTTCCAGACTCGTCAGCAGCGCGAAATGCCTTGTAAAGTTCAAGCAGGCTCATTGCCCTGCTCTTCCTTCAGGTAGTTGGCGGACTGCCAGATGAACTGACCATAGCCGAGCTCGCAAGCCAAATCAAAATCTTCGGTGAGATTGAATGTGCTACCACCGATGCCAGCAACAATCTGTCCGCGAATTTTGTCAAGGCATTCCGTTTTGCTCTTGCCCCGTGTATCTATGCCACGCAACTTGGGCATGACTTTCTGTACGAGTTGATCCTCGAAAGCGATGTGCATCGCTTTGTGAGTTTCAAATTCGTCTTTTTTCGCCAGCGCGGCGCGGACATCCGGGTAGTTCGCCATGTAGTATTCAATGGATTGCCAGACGCGGTGGCCAAGGGCGCGGCCTGTAACCGAGAGAGAGGTATTCATCTCTTCGATGAATTCTTTGAATGGGTTGATCACCTCATCCGGGAAGTCACTGCCTTGAACCAGCCAGCTTTGCCAAGAAGTTTTGTGCAGAGCCGGGCTGCGATTTTTGTCATCCAGTGGAGTGAGTTTCAAGCGGCGTTTAAGTTCAGTTGGGCGCGGAAAGTTGATAATGATTGAACGGTCGAGAACCTTGTCCGAGAGTGACTTGGTAGTTTCGTCCTGGTTCATTGTCCCCGTCCATAGAACATTGCGGCCAAGCGGCAGTTCATACGGTTTCATACCTGCGCCGATTTTTACGGGAATGAACGGCACATCGTTGCCTCTTCTGCCGCGCCGCAATTCGAGTTTGCTGAGAAACTCGGCGAAATACAGTTCGGGATGTGCAAGGTTCATTTCATCGAGCAAGATAAGGCAAACCGCGTCTTGAAGCCCAGGATAGTCATCACTCCAAGGCTTCTGGCTTTGCGCGAGAAACCGAAGGGCTGGCTGGGCATCGAACTTGTTGTCTATGGAATTGAAAAAGCCCAGCATGGATTCCTGTGAATCCCAATTCGGCTGGACAGACAGCGGTTCAAAAAAAATGCCGCCGAAGTGTGAGTAGAGGCGAGGCAATTCAGATTTTCCGGTGCCAGAGACGCCCGCGAGAATGGTAAGTGGCGACCATTCAGCTGTTTTTAGCGCTGTATGGAATGCTTTCAGGATACGGGGATTGAAGTGCAGGCCGTATGTGTTGCAGGCATTGCCAATTCCCTTAAGCCATGTCATTTCATCAATGTCAGCTTTGACAGGTGGCCTGATCGAGTCTGCCTTGATATGCGGCAATTCGATTTCCTTGCAGCGGGCCTCAATCTCTACTGGTCTTTCGTAAGCAGTGCGCAGGCGGTTGAGTTCGGCGTGTGCCTCGTTTGCCGCACCTTCAAAGATGGATGCCTTCTGCCCCAACGACTTATTATCGGCATTAAGTTCGGAGTTTTTGCGGCGAAGATCGCCAACTTCGGCAATAGCGGCTTCGTTGTTAGTGACTTGTCGAGAAAGCTCGTCTGCGCGCGCCTTCTGATTCTTTGCTTCCGACTCGAGTACCTGATTTCGCTCGCGCATCTCTTCGGTGGGTCGGGTAGCAAGTTCTTCACGCAAGCGCTTAAGTTCGTCAGTTTGACTGTTCAGTTCGCGAAGAATTTCGGCGGGGTCTTTACCGCCAAGTTGCTGCCTCAACTGTTCGAAGGTGCTAACAAGCTCGGTCTGAATACGAAGAGATTCACGCAAACGAGCGTTTTCCTCTTTGGAAGATGTTTCGGCCAGTTCCAGTGACTTGCGACGCTCTGCAACCCTCTCCTCGACTTCATCGTCCAGTTGGGCATTACGCTTTTGCCATTGCTGCTCTAGCCTCTGTTCTTTGCGTTCGAGCGTCCGCATGTCGATTTCCAACTCTATCTTTCGGCCCTCAATTTCACTTTGCAAAGCCGATAATGCTCCCTTCTGTTTTTCAAATTCTGTGCGTTCTGCGCTCAACTGCTTTTGAGTATCATCTTGTTGCTTTGTCCATACCTCGCGCTCCTTGGCTATTTCAGCGCGGATACGTTCTCGCTCGCTATTCTCAGCTTCGGAAGCCTTTGACAATCGATGGACTCTCAATCTCGCAACTTCATCTTCCAGTTCAGAGAGCTGCTTTTCGCGAGCATTCGAGATTTCCGCTTCTACTTGAGCGCGTTTGTCGCGCAACTGAATACTCAAGGCAGCACGCTCGTCAGCAAAACCTGCATCACACTTTTGCTCAGCGATGATGATGGCTTTTTTTCGATCAGTCAGTTTAGTTTTCTCCGCTTCAATTGCCTGAAGGTCGGAGAGAACCATTTTTTCACGTTCAGCTACGGCGGATTCACGCTTGTCGAGAACAGATTCTCTTTCTTGCTTCTCTGGGTTTTCCATGTTCACGCCTCAATGAGTGTTTTGATAGTTGTGAAGGCTGATTTGCGAAGTATTGCAATATCGTCCTTGGGCAAAGGTAACGGCTCGTTACCGTGACCGCGTTTTGAAATGATGTTCGCCATGTCGTTCACGAAAGAGGGTTGCGACTCCGAGAGCGTACTCAGGGTATCGTCGTCGGCCATGAGCAGAAATGTGATGACGCAGGCCCCGAGTGTTTGGCTCGAACCCTGCAAGGTCAGGCGAATGGCCGACGGTTTTACCCTGTTCAGGTTGTCCGGAAATGCCTTGCAGAGAGCTGCGTCAACCGCTTTTTTTTCAGCCATTTTGATGAGTTCCGTATCGTCAACATCGGGTGGCAGTTTGCCAGTCAAGGCCATTCCGAATAGCGATTGAACAGCAGCATAAAGATCACTGACAAAACCGAGTGCATCGTCGTCGCTCTCGCAAGACAGCCAGAAACGTTCCGCATGAACCAGCCGCTCTTGCAGGTTTGCGCCAAGGCGATTGAAGGCCTTGAACCCGAATTCATTCTGAATGCTAGCACGAGCGTCCAGCAGGGAATCCGCGCGGACATCTTTATCCAACGCGGCAACGGGGGTGTCTGCGAACACGATCTCCGGCACAAGCTTGTGAATGATTTCACGCATGAACGGGTCTTCAGAAAACTCTTTCTCCTGTGCGTCGGCCCCGCCCTTGCCGTGCGCTTTCTCGCCTCGCTTATTCTTAATGTCAAGAAGGCGGTCAATGAAATTGGTGTGAGATGCCGCGATGCGGAGCATTGGATGCGATTCGTCGCTGCTTGCCTGAAAAATGGCGATGGCGAGAACTGTCTCCAACTCCGTTTTTCCGTTTTGGAAATCAATTAACTTTCCCTCCCGAATCGGCCTGAAACCAAAATTCGGCGGCGCAAGCCCGGCTTTTTCTGCTGCTTTCGCAAGTAGCGCAGAATGCTCCGCCTGTGCGGTGAGTTTGAGTCTCGTAATGACATGTTCAAAAGGATGGTGGCAACAGGCGTAGAACAGCGCCCATTCGATTGATGCATAGATTTGAGCAATAGAGCAAAACGACATGTTCCGCGATGGACGCAAATTGGCAATGAGCTTTGGATAGCGCTGCCAATTGGCTTCGCTATCAAACGGTTCTTTCGATTTTTCGTTCTGTTTCTGCGTATGGGGACTGCGCAATAACAGTTTCCAATCATCCAGCCAGCCGAAAAGTTTGTCGTCTTGCTCAAGCAACTGCTCGAATGCCTTTTCAAGAGTCAGGGAGAATCCGTTGCCGAACGGGTCCGCAATGCGGAATTCTGCGTCACTTTTCTGAATGGCAATGGGGCAGTTGAGTTGGTATATCTCAGGTAAATTTGAAATAGTGATCTGCTGGACGGCAGGCATTTTTTCGTCTCTGCCAACCGCCGCCAACCGCCTCTTCATTGCCCGTAGTGCATTGATAACATCGCGCTGTGTGGGCGTGTTTTTCTTGTGGACATTGTTCCAGTGGATTGAACGGAATTGCTTTTCCTCGCCTTCATTTATTCGCAAAGGATTGGTGTCGTCAAGCCAATGCAGAAACGGAAGTATTTTCCCGGTTGCGAGTTCTCGAAATAACAGCGCGGTTCCGAACACCGGGGCATGATCTTCCCAGCCCTCACTGCCGTTGCACTCCTGCTCAATGATGGCGTTATGATCGTCAATCAATGCCTTATCCTGCAGCCGCAGGAGTATGCTTTTGACCAAATCGAGCGGAATACGCGTCTCATCCGCAAGCGCGCGGGCATCCATAACGCCGACTGCATCAAGGAGCTTTAGGACGACGCGCTCGAACGGGTTCAGGCCATCGCCATCGTTGAGTGTTCTCGGTAATGTCACGCGATAGGCGTTTACCGGCCATGCGAGGTTGCGCGGCCTGCCGATGATGCCACCGAAGGGATTGGGTTGGCCGTAATCCATGAGTTTCAGCATGGCAGCACAGCTCCTTGTTCCCGGCAGAGTTCGAGAAAATCCACCAATCCCGGCACGAACTCGGCAGCAAGGTTACTTTGCAGCAAACCCGAATCACCTACCACGACCAGCAGTTTCCTCTGGCGACTCATCGAGACGTTCAGCCTGTTGTAGAGGCAGAGGTGACCGAACAGACCTCTTGCTTGCTTTTCTCGGTCATCGTCCTTGGGCTTCCAGTTTTGCGGAAAGGTTCTGACCATAGACAAGAATACGACATCAAATTCCATGCCCTGAAAGGAGTCCACCGTGCCGATGCGCAGTTTCTTGTCGTCATCAGTGATATTACCGAGTTGCTTCTCGATCAGTTCGGCCTGCGCTTTGTAGAACGAAATCACACCGAAAGAGAGATTCTTTCCCGCGTCAGAAGTCATCCACGCCTGCAACTGGCGAACAATGGCGGTTGCTTCAGCAGGGCGCGTCCAACTGGTCCCGACCTTCTGGTGCCTACCTTTCTGAGCTGGCACATCCATCCATACGGCGGGTTTGCCGTCCGTGTTGGGCAGCTTGTGGGCGAAGTCACTCGCGGGCCGCCCGGAACCGAATTTTTCCGTCGGGTCGAAGCGTTCGTAGAAGTTGCGGCTGATAAAGCCACCCAGCAGCGGGTGCATACGATATTGCCTGTCGAGTGTGACGCGGCGAATGATGCCGTCGCCTTCTTCCAGCGTTTTCAGACGGGTGGAGAACAAATACTGGAACATTGATTTTTCGAGCCAGTCGGCTTCTTCCTGCCCTGTCTCACCCGTCTCCATCTGGCTGGCAACCTCATCGTCAATGATGTGCGGCAACTGCCGATGATCGCCGACCAGTATGATGCGCTTGCCTTGCGCCATTGGCACCATCAGGTCGCGGGGCGAAACACGGGCCGCCTCGTCTACGATCACAAACTCGTATTCCATCTCTTTCTGGTTCTCATTGACATCGCGCCCTGTGATGCCTTTCTGGATTTGCATCCCCCGGTTCACGCTTTGCTGGCAGGTAGCGGCAAAGGCAAAGCTGTAATCGGACACCGCATTCATCATTCCACAGGGGTTGCTTTCAAGTTCAGCCAAAAACTCGGCCAGCGCGGCGGATTTCCTGTCCTTGGCTGAGTACCCTGCAGCTTTTATGCGCTTGATGGAAAATTCCGCCAGCGCAATAACTTCGTCGTTTTGTTTTTCCACGCGAAATACGGGAGGTGCTACAAAGCGGGCGAGGAGCGCCTTCTTTAGTGCCGCCAATTCTTTCAGGAATGGTGGGGTTCCATCTTCAGTGCGCCACAGGCTGGCCTTGTCCAGTAAGTTGTGTTCGTCCTTTGCAAGAGCATCGCGCAGATCATCCAACGCATCGGCAGCCCTCTCAGGGCCGTCGTCGGCAAAACTTTCGGGACGGATGCGAAGGCGGCGTGTAGCATCGATCCACTGATTTGAATCGAGATTGAGTTTTTCCTCTAGCAATAGAGTCTTCGCCAGATTTGCTGCCTGTCTCGCACCATCTTCACCAAGTTTAGAAACACCAAGTGAGGCAATTTTCCCAGCGAGATCTGCTGCCAGCGCACGCGTCGGTGCCTGTATATATTGCAGGCACAGGTTCTTGATTTCTGTTTCCTGCTCAATTTCGGCAATCTGTGGATTTCGCTCGCGGAGGTCGGCGGCGAGTTTCACGCACCAATCTTCAAGATTGCGCTCAAAGGCACTGAAATCATCATCCTTGGCTCCAGACCGCTTGCCGAATTTCGGTACAGGGATGCTGTTGAGCGAGAGTCGCTCGATCATATTCTCAACCGCATCATGCTGAAACCCCGTTAGCAGTACTTGACCTTTGATGCTCGCACCGCGCTTGTCAGCCAACACGTTCAGGCATTCGAGGATCGCGGCAATGACAGTGGTTTTTCCTGTGCCGGGTGGCCCTTGGATGAGCGCGATATCAGGGGTATTCAAGGCAATCTCAATGGCCTTTTCTTGCATAATGGTCGGAGGGTTGCGGAAGATTTTTTCACGTACAAAAGCCGTAAGTCGCTGAACTTTTTGTGGCGGGCGGGTGGGTGCGATTTTCCCCTTTTCCTCAATCAGCAGTCCCAACTGGGGATTGGCAGCGCGTCCTTCCAGAATCGCTTGGCGCGCAGCTATCCGGCGCTTGATTTGAGTAATCTCCCCAGCAAGCGAAAGAACGAGTGTGCCGGATTCTTTTGGCAAATTTTCTGTATTGAGCGTTAGCGTGCTGGTTTCCTTGTCAAAGTCGGACACCTTGAAATATGTCTTTGCATCACGCTGCACGCTTTCTTCGATGAGATTGTCGACTTCCGCTGATTTCTCAATGCCTTCCACAAACTGCTTGAAGGTCAGTGTTTTATCCTTTAAGTAATCTGGCGGCTCATCAACGACCTCAATTTCAGGCACGCAGCCATTTGCCAATGCTTTTAAAGCCGAATCGGAGACTTGGGAAATGAGAACGCAGACCGTACCGTCCCGTTTCTGTTCCATATCGGAATACTGCAACGTACCAACATCACGGGCGTGTTTGAGTAAAAGCTCGCCTTCCAGATCACCAAACTCGTCCCACTTTTTCAGATAACTGCCGTCATCCTGGGTAAGCGCGGTCATTTGCGCTTTCGCGAGGATTTGGACTTGCCCTGCCTGCGTCCAATCGACAAAGCAGAGTCTCCCTTTGGCTAGACGCAGGGCGCGGTCGGGTTCGTTGTGGTGCGTGCTTAAGCGCGAGGCAAGAAAGATGGGGTTACCATCTGGAAGAGGGGTTACGGTGGCTACGAAGCGGATGCCATAGCCGGTGACACAAAAGGAATTTTTGCGGGTTGGATCTGTTTTTGGCGTGTGGGTCGCATTACCAAAAACTGTACATGGCTCGTCATCCTCTCCCGAATCTCCTAGCTCATCAAGCCCTTCTATAGCAGGGTCATTCTTCTGCTTTTTTGCGACTTTTGCCGGTTTCAACTCTTCATCAATGGCCGGGCCAGCAGTCAAAAAGAAGAACGAATTGTCGCCTTGTTGGAAACAGCAGAGTTGGTTAAGCCTCTCGTAAAGTTGTTTACCCTTGAGCAGATACTTGTCTGGCTCAATTCTTGCCATTGCATTTTCCACATACTCATCCACACCGATTTCGGCATCGCCCATCTCAAGGCACTCGCCCGTGAAAAAAGCGACCTGTAGTTCGATACTGCCGTCGGCAGCGGGATTGGCAAGTTGCGCAAGCAGGGCGCGCCCGCTGGCGAGTTCGGCGTTAAGACGGCGGATATCAGAGGCGACAACAGGCCGCACGAAAACAAGGAAATCCCTCAAGCGAATTTCAAATTCATCCGGGTGAGATGAGCAGCCTTCAACCGAAAAGACGGTTTGTTCTTGCAGAGCCACCGATGCGTTGTCATTCCGCTTGACGCGAATGATCATGATGTCGGCGGGAATATCCTGGAACTTCATTGTCCAACTCCCACAAACCCGAAGGTCAGCTTGTCTGGAAAAGCCTTTGTACCCCGAATGGGAAATGCGGTTTTTGCAGTGAAGTCCAAGGCAGCCTCGTATTCTGTGTCGTCGTTATGCTCGAACGAAAAAGGGTGAAAAAGACGATGCGGAAGCGCAGCCTCCGTGGTGCTACTCGGAATCAGAATTTCCCAACGCGAAGTTTTTACGCGAATGAATGCGGGGCGTTCTTCGCCACAATAAGGGCAGCTTTCGTGATCGTCAGCATAGAAGCTCATTTTGCATTCGGGGCATTCCAGTGTGTGGTCGAATGCCTTGGCGAGTTCCAGTGCCCAGAACGCCATCGCCGGGCGACAGTGCTGTTGATCTCTGCCAGCGCCGAATGTTTCCTGGAAAATGCGGCGTAACCCCGGTGTCGCAACCAATGCGCGAGGAAGGCCGTCAACGCCCTCGTTCGAATCATCCTCCTCGTCATCAACGAAAGGCAAATAACCAGCGTATGCCTGTTCGTCCAAATCGGCGGGAGCGCCATCCGATACCGGCTCGGCATCCCAGCCGCCTTCATCGTCATCGGGTTCAAGCACCTTTTTTCCGATGAACGGATGACAGAGCGCCAGTGTTTTGAATGCCATCACCGCGAATGCCCAGCAATCCGAGCGTGGGCGAGCCGAATCGGTTCCGCGCACGACTTCCGGCGCACCGTAACCCGGCGTATAGACAGAGATACCGCCGCTCAACAGCTCAAAACGCATATTGTCGGCGTCAATCAACCAGACCTCGCGGGAAGAGCCTTCTCCGATGAACGCATTGTTTGTCGAAATGTCACCATAAACCAATCCTGCACTGTGGAGACGGGCGAGGATGGAGGCGCATTTCGAGAGAGCGAACAAGCGGCGGCGGGTGGAACCCGTGCTGGAGTAATGGAATAGCCGCAACGCCATCTCTTTGTCCGGAATCCCTGCAAGCCATTGGGCCAGCGCCGGTTTCCGATCTTCCAGTTCCTTCTTCGTTCTGCCGTCCAAATCGAAAACGACGAATGGTTTCATCCCGCTCAAAAGGCGCATCACATAACCTGGCTCATCGCGTAGGTTGGCAAGAGGCAGGGAAACCGGAATGCGGGGTGGCATGGGCAACAGGCGGATGTTCTGAAAGCGGTCGCGCAGGTTGGCGTTTTTGTCGGGCTGGCCGGATGTATCGAGCGGTTGCTTGACTGCCAAATCCGCGTCTTTGGTGCGAAAGACCACGCCCTGGCCACCTCTGGCGAGTTCATCGGCGAGGTAGTGCATATTGCCGTATTCGTCGGAAAGCGGTTTCAATGACTGGGGTTTCTCATCTTTATTCATGGGTAACATCCTCACGGCAAAGGCAGACGATGGTCTTGTCGTCGCTGTGCTTTGGTGTTGGCCAGTTTTCGAGCATCTCGCGGACATGGCGGTTTGCACTTACAGCGGCAAGGGAACGATGTGCTTCGATAAAGCCCTTCACAAACCCCTCAATATTGTCCAAATCGTCAGCCACACCGTCTGTGCAGAGCAGGACTGCGGCGCACTCTTCTTCCGCCAACAACAAATATCGCCAGTCCTTTGGGGACGTATTTGGTGAAAGCGCGGCAGTAATGTTTGAAAATCCTTGCGACTTGTCCTCTGATAACTGAACGATGGTGCCATTAGCCTTGACGGCGGCAGCCAACCCGTCGCCGAGCATGCCCAGATGGATTGCGCCATCTCCAAGTCGTAACGCGAACAGGCATGTGGCGGCACAATCGCGTGGTTCAAGCGGGGTGATAAAGGAGAGCCAGTTAGTTTTTATACAATTAGATAGAGAATTATGGTCGATTTCAGTTATATCGCGGCAGGCGTTGGCCGAAAAAACCACCGCACGACACACAGCAGCGCTCCCAACGTCGGAAAACGGCTTCGAGCCTAGACCGTCGGAAATGACAATACCGTCACCCCAAGCATAGTGGAACGATGCCCACGCATCCTGGTTTGGCTTACCTGTAGCGACATGTCCTGGGCCACGGACACTTGCGCCAAAACTCTTCCAGAGTGTCATGCCGAGCCGCCTTCCAGCCAACCGTCCAGCGCTGCGAAAAAATCTTCCACTGCGAACACATCCGGTCCTTTGAGTTGCGGATTGGCATCTGCGCCAATTTTGATGATGCGTAGCGTGTCCAGCGGCAGGCATTCTTTCCATCGCTTCAATGTCCTCACATCATCACGCGACCAGAACCCGTCAGAAAAAAGCAGTACTTTGCCGTCAGGCTTTTCTCCGAGCAATTGAACCAAAGCCTTCACATTTGAAGTGCCACTGCAAGCAAGCAGTTCCACCGGATACTCTTTATTTGCTCTCCAGTCCAGAAGCTGTCGAGCTTCGCACGCCCAAGCACACAATCTGATTTCCGCACATCCGTATCCGAACCGCACCCATTGAGCGACGCCCATAACGGCAGTCCTCATGATGAACGGCTTGCCGCCATCGCCCATGCCGCCGGAGATATCGCAAACCAAGTAGAGCGTCATCTGGATTCACCTATTGATTTAGCACTTTCTGAGATGCCGTTCATTAGCACCTTGAGCTGTTCTGAAAATGATCCTCCGCTCCAAAGCATCAGCCTCGCGTCCTTGATCTTTTTCTTGGCCGATTCTGTATTTGGTGGAACACAACAGGCGACAATGCCACGGCCCTCTATGCCTCCGTAAAAACGCACAAGGTTTTGCAGCTTCATAACCTGTTCCTGCGTTACGTTGCCCGCCTTGCATTCCACAATGTAAAGCGAGTAACCGTCGGTGAATGTAATATCAAGCTCGTTGTATTCAGCGCCCCAGGCAGAATGGCTCCAGGTGTTTTCTTGCTTCAGGTTCAACTTGACATTGAGGCACAAGTCCTGGATGACGCCAATATCTTCGTAGGGCTTGCATTGCAAATAAACATATTCCTCAAACCATCCGCCAGATAGGTATTTGGCGAAATCAGGCCAGTTGTCAAAGGCCATATCCAGCCCGTAGCCTTGGATTTTTGCTGTCTCAGCATTGTCCAAGTTAAAATAAAAACCATCATGTCTCAATTCGAATGGCTTGAAGGCATTGTTGTAGTCTGTCAGTTCTTTATAGAACCTACGCATCTTGTCACGATGTATCCAGAGAGTCTTTGTCAGGAGTTGACGATCCGGCGACATCTCTTTCATCGCGGTATTGCTTGAAATCTCCAATCCATCGCTCACAAGAAACAAAACTCGTTCAGCCTTATTTTTAAGCCCCCGACGCGACTGTGGTGATGGTAAATCCCAAAGCTGTAGCGCGTCGTTTAAGGGCGGCGACGCTGCGTTCAAGCTGCTGCTGTTCATAACGCTGCTGCCCCTGATCGACGAATTCCTCACCGCGAGTCAACATGAAGTAC